>JAEEGF010273086.1_pt1 | contig 12401 bp, 9 predicted proteins | sample 9134171 | NCBI WGS metagenome assembly JAEEGF01 (sample SAMN16246542, study PRJNA631951) | gut metagenome | biome: gut microbiome; feature: rumen; material: AP-attached | host: Bos | place: Iran: Karaj | collected 2018-10 | reverse complement strand
GCACACAAAAACCGGTCGGGAGATTCTCCCGGCCGGTTTTTGACTTTTGACCGTGGTGAAAATTATGAAAAAGGCGCAGAAAAGCGTTGAGAGCACGAGGATGTAAATATGTCAAATCCGGCGACATGCGCGTCGGATTTGACACCTTGCAGAATCGCCGCCCGGAAATGCACAGCATTTTAGGCGATTCTGAAAACCAGTCTGCAGAAATTGTTTCTGCAGACTGAATTCATTTCAGCGCTTCCTGCATCGCGTCCTCTCGGTACTGGTGCATATAGAGGTCGTGATAGTAGCCGCGCTTTTCGAGCAGCGTCTCATGATTGCCCTCCTCAACGATCGCGCCGCCGCGGATCACGAGGATCCGGTCCGCGTTGCGGATCGTGGAGAGACGGTGCGCCACGACGATGCTTGTACGCCCCTTGAGGACCTCGGTGATCGCGCTTTGGATCAGATGTTCGGTCTCTGCGTCGATCGAGCTTGTCGCTTCATCCAGCACGAAGATCTGCGGATCGGCAAGGATGACGCGCGCGAACGAGATCAGCTGCTTTTGCCCGGTGGACAAACGTACGCCGCCTTCGCCGACCTCGGTGTCGTACCCTTTCGGCTGCCGTTCGATGAATTCGTCCGCGTGGACCATCGCCGCGGCGCATTTGACGCTTTCCTCGTCCGCATCCGGTCTGCCGAAGCGGATGTTGTCGCGGATCGTGCCGGAGAACAGATGCGGGCTCTGCAGCACATAGCCGAGCGACGACTGCAGCCAAAGCTGCGAGCGTTCGCGGTAGTCCTTTCCGTCGATCAGGATCCGGCCCTTTTTCGGCTCGTAGAAGCGGCAGATCAGGTTCACGATCGTGGATTTGCCCGCGCCGGTCTCGCCGACAAGCGCGACGGTCTCGCCCGCGCGGATGTGCAGGTTGAAATCGCGGAGAAGCGGTTCGGATTCCTTATAGAAGAAATCCACATGATCGAATGTGATATCGCCTTCGATCGGTTCCCAGTTCTTACGCTTCGGATCCATCGACGAGCCGTACTTTGCTTCCACCTCCGGCGTATCGCGGACTTCGGATTCGGTATCGATCAGAGACAGCACGCGTTCGGCGCTCGCCTGCGCGCCCTGCATATCGGCAAAGATGCCCGCAAGCTGCTGGATCGGATCGAACAGACTGGACGCGTAATTGATGAACGATACGAGCGTACCGGCGGTGATGACGCCGAGGAAGGTCTCCGTGCCGCCGAGCGTCGCCTGGACGCCCGCGCCGCCGAAGATCAGCGCGAACGACGTACCGACTGCGCCGAGCGAGATCACGAGCGGGAAGAAGGTCGCGGAAAGGACGGACGCCTTGATGCTCGCCTTTCGCATGTCCTCGGTGATCGTCTCGAATTCCGTCGCGTTCTGCGATTCACGCACGAGCGTTTTCGTCGTCATCGCGCCCATGATGCCTTCGTTGAACGCGCTTGTAATGCGGGAATTGTGCTTTCTTGCGACGCGCTGGTAGCGAAGGATCCGCTTCTGGATGTACAGGCTGACGATCGCAAGCGGCGGGATGACAGCAAGAACGATCAGCGCCAGCTTCCAGTTGAACCAGAACATCGCGCCGAAGCAGAACAGCATGTAGAATCCGCACCACATAAAGTCCGTGATGCTCCACGCGATCATATCGGAAAGCCGCGCGACGTCGCTGACCATGCGCGCCATCAGGTATCCGGCGGATGTCTTGTCGTAGAACGAGAACGACAGCGTCTGCAGCTTCAGATACGCCTCCTGGCGGATCGCGTAGGAGATCGCCATCTCCATTTCGCCGGACCGGCCGATGAAGCGCATCGTGCAGAAGCCCTGCAATACGACGAGCGCGGCGTAAATACCGAAGAACAGCCAGATGCCGTCGGTGGTCGGCGCGGCGTCCGGACGGACGAACCGGTCGATCGCGTACCGCGTCAGAATGGGGTAGAGCGCGTCGATGATCGCCACGATCAGCATGCTGATGAGAATGCGGACGAACAGCGCGCGGTTGCGCATTGCGTAGCCGAACAGACGCTTCCACAGCTTGGAATCCATCTTTTCTTCCCGATTGAATTCCACTTCGTTTTCGTAACTCACGCCTGTTCACCTCCTTCCGCGCGGTAATCCTGGATCTCGGCGATACGCCGGTAAAGACCCTCTTCGCAAATCAGTTCATCGTGTGTGCCCTGCTGCACGAGCCTGCCGTGGTCGAGCACAAGGATCTTGTCCGCTTCTCTGAGCGTCGTGATGCGGTGCGAGATGATGAACAGGATCCCGCTGCCGTGGTGATGCCGCAGCGCGCTGCGGATCTTTGCGTCGGTCTCGGTATCGACCGCGCTCATGGAATCGTCGAAGATCATGATCGGCGCCTTCTGCATCAGCGCGCGTGCGATCGCAACGCGCTGCTGCTGCCCGCCCGAGAGCGTGACACCGCGCTCGCCGACTACGGTTTCATAGCCATCCGCGAACTTTTCGATGACGTCGTGCACCGCCGCCTCCCGTGCCGCTTCAAAGAGCTCGGCTTCGGTCGCTTCCGGCGCGGTCAGCATGATGTTCTCCCGGATCGAGCGCGAGTACAGGAACGGCTCCTGCAGCACGATCGCGATGTTCTTTCGCAACAGCGCATGGTCGATATCGTTGATCGGCGTACCGTTGATCTGAATCTCGCCGCCGGTGACGGGGTAGAGCCGCTGCAGAAGCTGCACAAGCGAGCTTTTGCCGCTGCCGGTGCTGCCGAGGATGCCGATCGTCTGACCGGCTTTTGCGGTAAAGCTGATGCCGTCAAGCACATCGTTCGGCTTGTCGTAGCCGAAGGTCACGTCGGTGAACGTGATGTCGCCGACGAGGTCACAGTCGGTCAGTGCCCTGCCGGGCTCGGTTTCGTTTTCGGCGTTCATGATCTCGTTCAGTCGGTCGAGCGAAACCGTCGCCTTACCCATGTCGGCAAGCACACGGCCGAGCTGACGCACGGGCCAGGTGAGGCGGCTCGTCAGCGCAAGGAACAGATAAATGTCGCCGAGCGAGAAACCGCCGTCCGTTTTTACATAGAACAATACGCCGAACACCAGCGACAGCGCGATCTGCAGATATCCGACGGCATCGGACGAACCCCAGTAAAAGCCGAGCAGATTGACGAGCTTGATGTTCTTTTGACGGAAGTCCCGGTTCAGCCGCGTGAACTGATCGTATTCCGCGCGCTGTTGTCCGAACGCGCGCACCACGCGCACGCCGGTCAGGTTCTCCTGCACCGCGGTCGAAAGCGCGCCTTCGGCTTCGTCGACCTCGGCGAAGTATTTCCGGACATAGCGGAAATAGAGAAAGCTCGACACCGTCAAAATCGGCATGACCGACATCGAGATCAGCGCCATCTCCCAGCGGATCGCAAACATCAGCGCCGCGGCAACGACAAACATGACCGCGATCCGGACGATTTCGATCAGCTGATTCGTCACGAACTGACGGACCGTATCGACGTCGGAGGTACAGCGCTGTACGAGATCGCCGGTCGAAACGTGCTTGTGATAGTCGTACGGAACGGCGTTCAGCTTGCGGTAGAGCCTGTCGCGCATGGACTTTGCCATGTGTTCCGCGCCCTTCGCGATATGCGTGCGTCTGAGCAGCGTAAACAATCCGTTCAGAACCGTGAACAGAAGGAACGCAAGACCGCACATCCAATAGCTGCGTCCGAGCGGGCCGAGCGATTTCAGCCATTGGAAGAGCGGTTCCGGGATCGAAGGGCTTTTGCCGAGAAGCACCCAGTCCAGCGTATAGCTTGTCACGAGCGAAGCGCAGTAAAGCGCTACGATCGCAAGAACGACCTCGATCGCGCTGAGTATGAAATAGCCGCCCGCGCCCTTCAGAGCGGGCAGGAACAAAGGTTTATATCGATCGTTTTTCTTCATAATCAAAACATCTCCTGCGGGTTGATCTCAAGCTGCGCTTCCGCGCAGACGCCGCGGTGCGTGTCATGGAACGCCGAAACGGTCCGAACCGCATCCTTCAAACGCTTTGTGCGCAGCAGCTTGATCAAGATCTGGTATCGTGTGTAACCCGAGATCCGCGCGACCGGCGCTTCCGCCGCAACGAGCAGCAGGAGATCCTGACTGCCTTCCTCGCCGAGCACGGCGTGCAGCTCCGTCTCAAGCGCTTTCGCGTAGTCGAGACAGGCGCGTTCCGCGATCCGTTCGTCACGGTCTGCAAAGACCACGCGAAGGAAGAGCGAGAACGGGGGATAGAGCATCTTTTTGCGCTCTGCGATCTCGTAATGGAAGAAGCCGACGTAATCCTGCGCCTTCGCAAAACGGATGATCGGGTGGTTCGGTTCATAGGTCTGCAGAACGACGCGCCCGGGCAGATTGTCGCGTCCGGCGCGTCCCGCTACCTGCGTAAGGAGCTGGAACGTGCGTTCCGGCGCACGGTAGTCCGGCAGGTTCAGGGTCGTGTCCGCGGCAACGACGCCGACCAGCGTGACGTTCGGGAAATCGTGTCCCTTTGCGATCATCTGCGTGCCGATCAGCACCTGCGCTTCTCCGCGGTGGAACGCGGATAGAAGCTTTTCATAGCTGCCTTTTTCGCGCATCGTATCCGTATCCATGCGAAGCGTGCGAACGGCGGGGAAGAGGCGGTGCATCGCTTCTTCGACCTGCTCCGTGCCGATGCCGAATTGCTTGATGAACGGCTTTTTGCAGTTCGGACATTCCTTCGGCAGCGGTTTCACGGCGCCGCAGTAGTGACAGCGCGTGCGCGATTCCGTCTTGTGATACGTCATCGAGATGTCGCAGTTATCGCATTTTAAGACGTATCCGCAGCTGCGGCAGCTCACGAACGTCGCGTATCCGCGGCGGTTGATGAACAGCATTGCCTGCTGCCCCAAGGCAAGGCATTCGGAAAGCCGTTCGACAAGCTTGTCCGAAAAGATGCTGTTGTTGCCCATCAGCAGCTCGTCGCGCATGTTGACGATCTCGACGGTCGGCAGCGGTCTTCCCGCCACGCGGTCGGGCAGCGTCAGCAGCTTGTATTTGCCGCTCAGCGCCCGCGAATAGCTCATCAGCGACGGCGTCGCGCTGCCGAGCACAAGCGCCCCGCCCGACGCTTTCACGCGCCTTGCGGCGATCTCGCCCGCAAGGTAGCGCGGCTGCGTTTCGCTCTGATAGCTCGATTCGTGTTCCTCGTCAATGATGATCAGCCCGAGCCGTTCCGCCGGCGCGAACACCGCGCTGCGCGCGCCGATGACGATATCGGCAAGTCCGAGCCGGATGCGCCGCCACTCGTCGAAGCGTTCGCCTGCGGAAAGCCTTGAATGCAGCACGGCGATCCGGTCGCCGAACCGGTCCGTAAAGCGCCCGACGGTCTGCGGCGTCAGAGAGATCTCCGGCACCAGCACGATCGCCTGTTTTCCGAGCGCAAGACAGTCCGCGATCGCCCGGAGGTAGACCTCCGTTTTGCCGCTGCCGGTCACGCCGTGCAGCAGAAGGACTTCGCCTTCGCCGTGCTCAGCCGCCGCTTTGATCTCGTCCGCCGCGCGTTCCTGCGCTTCGGTCAGCGTGTAAGAGGGCGTATGCATCGAAAGCTTGCCCGGACGGCGGAACACCGTTTCGCTCTGCTCGGAAAGATACCCCTTTTTGATCAGCGCGTTGATCGCGGGCGTGCTGCCGGGATAGAACGCGTTGATGTCCGGGACCGACGCTTCCGCGCCGAGCTTTGCGACGAGCTCGAACACGCGCTTCTGCGCCGGCGCGCCTTTCAGCGCTTCCGAAACCGCTTCCGGATCGACGCCCTCCGCGAGCGTGACCGTGCGGACTTTTTTTTCCTTGATCCGCATGCCGCGCATCTGCGCCGGGATCATCAGCCGCAGCGCGTCGACGAACAGGCAGTGATACGCGTCCTTCATCCATTCCGCGAGCGCGATCTGATCCGGCAGCAGCACGGGATAGCGTTCGATGACCTTTGCGATATCCTTGATCTCCGGATAGTCCGCCGAATCCTTGAGCGCGACGACAAAGCCTTCCTTTTTGTGATCTCCCTGTCCGAACGGCACCAGCACATGGTGTCCGACGGAAACGGGCAGATCCTCGGGAATGCGGTAGGTGAACCTTCTGTCCACCGCGGTATGCGCAATGTCGACGATCACTTCGGCAAACATACTGTTAAAAAAAGGCCCGTGCGCGAACGCAGCGGGCGGAAAGATGGCTTTTATGCGTCTTTCGGTGCGTTCAGAATCAGTTTATCGTGGTACAGTTCGTCCACGGCCATCGAAACGGGCTTGTTGGTACCGAGCTTCTCCGGGTGATCCTGGAGCTGTCTCGCACGGTTTGCAACGGCGGTGACCAGCATATAGCGGCAGCCCGCTTTCTCCACCAGCTCGTTCAGAGAAGGATAATTCATCATATCGTTTCGCCTCCATTCAGTTTCGTGATCAGTTCTGTATTTCTTCCGGTGCGGAGAAGCTCTGCGGAAAGGATCGCTTCCATCTCGCCGACCGCTTCCTCCACAACGTCGTTTATAACCATGTAGTCGTATTCCGGCAGCGCCTTGAGCTCTTCGAGCGCCGTTGCGGTGCGGACGTCGATTGATTCCTGCGTTTCGGTCCCGCGTCCCACAAGACGCGCCTTCAGGATCGAAAGCGACGGGGGAGCGATGAACACCAGCACAGCGTCGGGACAGGCGGCCTTGACCTTTCGTGCGCCCTGCACGTCGATCTCTAAGATGACGTGGTTGCCCTTTTCGCGCTCGGCTTCAACGAACGATCTCGGCGTGCCGTAGTAGTTCATGCCGAACACATGCATGTATTCGAGGAACGCGTCCTCTTCGATCATGCGGTCGAACTCTTCTTTCGTTTTGAAGAAGTAGTGCACGCCGTCAATCTCGCCGGGACGCGGCGCCCGCGTTGTTGCGGAAACCGACATTCTGATCTCGGGGTGTTTTGCCATCAGCGCCGCGTTGACCGTGCCCTTGCCGACCCCGGCAGGTCCGGATACCACGAGCAGAAGTCCTTTTTTCTTTCTTGCCATAGCATTCTCCTTATCCTTCCGCGCTCCATTCGGCGTTCAGCCTTCGCGCGATGGTTTCCGACTGCAGGGCGGACAGAACGACGTGTCCGCTGTCCATGACGAGCACGGCGCGCGTCTTGCGGCCGCAGCTTGCGTCGATCAGAAGACGGCGTTCCCGCGCGTCCTGAATGAGCCGCTTTACCGGCGCGGAGTCCGGCGTGACCACGGCGATGATGCGGGCGCCGGAAACGATGTTTCCGAACCCGACCGAAACCAAAGCAGAATTGTCCGTCATGCCGCTCACTCCACGTTCTGGATCTGCTCGCGCAGTTTTTCAATCTCCGCCTTGCAGGCAAGCACCGATTTGGTCAGCTTCGCGTCGTTTGCCTTGCTGCCGATCGTGTTGCATTCGCGGTTCATCTCCTGCACGATAAAGTCCATGTTCCGTCCGACCGGCTCCGCCGTGTCGAGGTAGACGCGGAACTGCGCGATATGGCTCTTGAGCCGCACAAGCTCCTCGTCGATGCAGCAACGGTCCGCAAACAGCGCGACCTCGGTCGCCAATCTTGCGCGGTCGATCTCCGTATCGGTCAGCACGGCTTCGATGCGCTCGTTGAGCTTTTTCCGGTATTCCTCCGCAACGAACGGCGCGCGGGCAAGGATCTCCTCGCGGTTTGCGTCCATCGTGTTAACGCCCGAAAGCAGCGCCGCTCTGAGTCTTGCGCCTTCTGCAATGCGCATTTCGATAAGCCCGTTCAGCGCCAGGTTCGTCGCTTCCTTCGCAAGCGCGATCAGCGCGTCCGCGTCCTCATCGGCGGGCACGATCTCGGTGACGTCCGGAAGCCGGAGCACGTTGGAAAGCGTCAGATCGTCGGCAAGCCCCAGAGACAGGTTTGCGGTCCTTGCCGCCTTTACATATTCGGACAGAAGCAGACCATCCACGCGAACGCTCTTCGCGTCGCTGCGGGTGTTGCGGTAGTTGACGAATACGTCGACGTGCCCGCGCACGAGCCGCTCGGCGATCGTCTGACGCACGGTATCTTCGATGCAGGAAAGCACGCGCGGAAGACGCATCGCAACGTCCAGAAAGCGATGGTTCACGCTTTTGAGCTCGACGGTGAGTTCGCGTCCGTCCTTTTGAACGACGCCCTTTCCGTATCCGGTCATGCTTTTCATACCCTTACCTCCGCAAATACAAAGTATACCATATCCTGCTTGTAAAACACAAGACCGGAACAGGGAAAATTTCGGGAAAAATCGGCTAAAACAGCCGGTAAAGCTCGTCCGGTCCGGGCGGATCGAGCGGCGAACCGTCCGCAAAGCGGAATTCGCGCTCCGTGATGTGTCCGATGATTGCGGCGTGAATGCCCGCGTCCAGCAAAGCGCCGACCGTTTCCGCGCCGTTTTCACAGGCGATCAGCATGGATCCGCTTGCCATCAGCCGGAAGGGATCGAGCCCGACGGCGTCCGCGATCGCTTTCGTTTCGGGCAGGATCGGGATCGCATCGATGTCTACGACCGCGCCGAGATGTTCCTGCGCCGCAAGCTCCCAGACCGCGCCGAGCACGCCGCCTTCGGTGACGTCGTGCATGGCGTGCGCGCCGTGCCGCATCGCGATCCGGCTCTCCGGCACGACGGACAGATGGTGCGAAAGCGCCCTTGCGCGCTCGATCGTTTCCGCGGGCAGATCCGAAAGCCGGTCCGCGCGGTCGGCGGCGATCAGCATCGTGCCCTCGAGCCCTGCCCACTTGGTCATTACGATCTCGTCGCCCGGCTTTGCGCCCGAAAGCATCTTTGCCTTCGGCGTGCGGGCAATCACCGTCGTGCAGGTGGTCACGCGCGTGACGGCGTCGGTCACCTCGGTGTGTCCGCCGATGATGTCCACGCCCGCGCGAACGGCCGCGTTCTGCAAATCCTTCGCGATCATGGCGACCGTCTCCTCGGTCTCCGAGGGCGGCAGCAGCAGCGTGACAAGAAGCGCCACCGGCTCCGCGCCGCCCGCCGCCGCGTCGTTGCAGTTGACGTGCACGGAAAGCGCGCCGATATGCTTTGCGTCCGCGCTCGTGATGGGATCGCAGCTCGTTACGATCAGATCCCCCTGAAAGTCCAGCATCGCGCAGTCCATGCCGATGCGCGGCGCGCCGAACGATTCGGGACGCGTCTTTTGAAACCGGTCGAGGATCAGCCGTTCCAGTGTATCGTTGTCCAGTTTGCCTAACTTCATTTTCCGATCCGTTTCAGAAATTCTTCTTCGTTGATCATGGGTATGCCGAGGGACTGCGCCTTGTCCGCCTTGCTGCCGGCGTTTTCGCCGACGACCACGAACGCGGTGTTCTTCGAGACGCTGCCCGCCGCTTTGCCGCCGTTCTGTTCGACCAGCGCTTCCGCGTCTCTGCGCGAGAGCGTCGCGAGCGTTCCGGTGATGACGACGGTCATGCCGGCAAGGGGCAGGGGACCGTTTTCCGTCTTTACAGCTTCCTCAGGCTGTACGCCGAGCGCCAGAAGCCGGTCGACCTGGTCCGCGATGCGCGGATCCGCAAAGAACGAGACGATGCCGTCTGCAACGATCTCTCCGACGTCGTCGATCGCGGCAAGCTCCTCGCGCGTTGCGTGCCGCACGGCGTCCAGCGTGCCGAAATGCCGCGCAAGATCCTTTGCGGTCTTGACGCCGACGTTCGGAATGCCGAGCGCAAAGAGAAACGCCGCGAGCGGACGGTGCTTGCTCGCTTCCAGCGCGTCCAGAAGGTTCTGCGCCTTTTTATGTCCGAAGCGCTCGAGCGCCGTGAGCTGCTCGTGTGAAAGCGCGTAAAGCTCGGGGATCGTGCTGATGCCGAACGCGTCGATGAGCTGTTCGGCGGTCTTGCCGGCGAACGTGTCGATGTCCATCGCGTCGCGGGATGCATAATGCGAAAGCCGCGCCGCGATCTGCGGACGGCAGGAAAGCGAGTTCGTGCAGAAGAGATGCGCGCCGCGCATCTCGACGTGCGCGCCGCACTGCGGACAGACCGCAGGCTTCTCGACGGGACGCAGGGGATGATCGTCCGGCACCGCGCCGAGGATCTCCGGGATGACGTCGTTGCTCCGGCGGATGAACACGCGCGAGCCGATGCCGACGCGCTTTCGCTGCACGTCGTCCCAGTTGTTCAGCGTCGCTTTTTTGACGGTCACGCCGGAAAACTCGACCGGCTCGATGTGCGCGAGCGGCGTAAGCTTGCCGGTCCTGCCGACCTCCCAGGTCACGTCCAGGACCGTCGCGGTCAGCTCCTCCGCGGCAAATTTATACGCCATCGCCCAGCGCGGGAACTTTTCGGTCGCGCCCAAGGCGTCGCGCAGCGCAAAATCGGTCACCTTCACGACCATGCCGTCGATCAGAAAATCGAGCGTATCGCGCCGCTGCTCGGCAAGGTCGATCTCTTCCATGATCTCGTCGGGCGTTTTAAGCCAGCGTACGAACGGACAGACGGGCAGTCCGTTTTCTTTGAGGAAATCGAGCATTTCCTTTTGATTCGTGAGCGTCTTTCCCTCGATATAACCGACGTTGTAGCAGAACACGTCGAGCTTTCTTGCCGCGGTGACGGCGGGATCGAGGTTCCGAAGCGCGCCCGCCGCGGCGTTGCGTGCGTTTTTCAGCGGCTCGTCCGCGGTGCGGTTGTAGGCTTCGAGCACGGAAAGCCGCATGATGCATTCGCCCTGCACTTCCATGCGTCCCTTGAACGGGACCGTGAGCGGAACGTTGCGGATCGTGCGGATCTGCGGCAGGATCGCTTCTCCCGTGACGCCGTTGCCGCGCGTCGCGCCCTCGACGAGCACGCCGTTATCGTAGGTCAGGTTCACGGTCAGTCCGTCAAACTTGTATTCGAGCGCAAACAGCGGGGGTTCGGGCGAAGCCGCGGTGACCTTGCGGACAAAGTCCATGAGCCCCTCGCGGGTGCGGACCTTGTCGAGACTCCAGAGCCTTCCGAGATGGCGGTGCTCCGCAAAGCTTTTCAAAGGCGCGCCGCCGACGCGCAGCGTGGGGCTGTCGGGTGTTACGACGCCGCTTTCGGCTTCGAGCTTTAATAGCTCGTCGTAGAGCTTGTCGTACTCCGCATCGGACACGAGCGGCGCGTCCTGTTCATAGTATGCCGCAGCGTAGCGGTTCAGAATCGTGACCAGTTCCTTTTGTCGTTCCGTAACCATAGAATCACTCCAATATCTCGAGCGGCGCAAACCCCGCCGCAAGTTTTTTGACCGAACCGTTGTCGAAGCGGATCTCCACGATCATTGAAGCGCCGCTGCCGCTCATTCCGGTGATCACGCCTTCGCCGAAGACCTTGTGCCGGACGCGGTTTCCGATCTTTCCGGCAAAATCCGCGGCTTTTTTCGGCGGCTCCGGCTTGGTTCCGGCGTCGATCTTCACCGGCGTCTGCGGCTTTTTCACGATCGGCGCTGCAAAGAACGAGGATACGGAACCGCTGTCCCACCGGCGCTCCGGCGTCGGGCGCCTTTGCGGCTTGCTGCCGGGCAGCTCGATCGCATCGCCCATTTCGGTCAGAAACCGGGACGGCAGCGCCGCTTCGGTACGCCCGTAAAGCATCCGTTCCTTTGCGTAGGAAAGGTACAGCCGCTTCTCTGCGCGGGTCACGCCGACGTAACAGAGCCGGCGCTCCTCTTCGAGCTTGTCGTCGTCATAGGACGACTGCGAGGAGGGGAAGAGCCCTTCCTCCATGCCGCACAGAAAGACGTTCGGGAACTCCAGCCCCTTCGCCGCGTGCAGCGTCATCAGGTTCACGCAACCGTTCGTTTCGTCCACGTTGTCCGCGGTCGAGAACAGCGCGACGTTCGTTAAAAACGCCTGCAGCACGTTTCCGTCGGGCTCGGTATAGCTGCTTTCAAACTCATCGATGTAGCCCAAAAGCTCCTCGACGATCTCGGCGCGGGCTTCGTAATTCTCCTTTTTGTCGTCCCGAAGGTACGCGTCGTAGCCGATCCGCTCCAGAAGCTCGCGGGCAAAGTCCGCAAGCGGCATGGTGTCCAAAAGCTCATAGAGCTTTTGGAACAGGTTCAGAAACGGCGTGAACTTCGCCGCGGTGCGCGGCGGGACGTCGTCGGGCGCAATCACGGCGCTCATCAGAGGAATGCCGCGCCTGCGTGCGCTTTCGCCGAGGACCGTAATGCTTTGCGGACCGATGCCGCGCGGCGGTGTGTTGACCGCGCGCAGAAACGCTTCATCGTCCGCGGGGTTCAGAATGAGCCGCAGGTATGCGAGAATGTCCTTGACCTCCGCGCGCGAGAAGAACGACACGCTGCCGTAGACGCGGTAGGGGATCAGAAAGCTTTTCAGCATCATTTCCAGAACGCGGCTTTGCGCGTGCGTACGGTAGAGGATCGCGTAATCGTCATAGCGCGCGCCGCTTCTGGCGCCGGATGCGATG
>JAEEGF010215063.1_pt1 | contig 12401 bp, 8 predicted proteins | sample 9134171 | NCBI WGS metagenome assembly JAEEGF01 (sample SAMN16246542, study PRJNA631951) | gut metagenome | biome: gut microbiome; feature: rumen; material: AP-attached | host: Bos | place: Iran: Karaj | collected 2018-10 | reverse complement strand
TAGTTTTTGCAATCGTCACAACTATTGTAACCATAGATAGATTACAAAATTACAAAATACTTTTCATATATCAACCTAATACGTTAAAAAACACTAACATTTTGATGTTTTTTCACATCCTTTCTTTGTCAATCCAAAAAAAAGCAGTACCTTTGCACCGCTTTTTGACACACACGTAGTCAGGAAGAATAATTTTTGGCTGACCCGCTAGCTCAGTCGGTAGAGCATCACACTTTTAATGTGGGGGTCTTGGGTTCGAACCCCAAGCGGGTCACCTTTATAAAGATGTAACTTCTCGTTGCATCTTTTTTATTTTCTCTCTATCTCCCCCCTCATCATCTACCGTCCCTTGCAAAGAAGCCACCGTCCCTTGCAATTTCGCACAAAGAAGCCACCGTCCCCTGCGATTTCGCCGCAAGGAAGCTACCGTCCCCTGCGATTTCGCCGCAAGGATACCACCACCGTCCCCTGCAATTTCGCCGCAAAGAAGCCACCGTCCCTTGCGATTTCGTCGCAAGAAAGAAGCCACCGTTCATTGCGATTTCGCACAAAAAAGCTACCGTCCCCTGCAATTTCGTCGCAAGGATACCACCGTTCCTTGCGATTTCGTCGCAAGGAAGAAACAAAAGATGCAGGCATCAAACGTAAGGACACAAAAAAAAACGCAGCTAATCTCACGACCTACTGCGTTTCCAGAATTTATCTACTAACCTAAACAATATCAATTTTAAGTGTTCTTGACCGTCTCTCCGGGTGGGTTGGTGGCTCTGTCGCCATCTCCCTTGCCCTTCGGACTTCGTCAAAAATTTGTTATCCTTTACTAAACAAATCCTTTTTTTACCTTTCGCCTCACGGCGTTCGCTAAAAACCTAAATCAATCTTTATATACTAACTAACCTAAACAATATCTCTGCCTTTTGATGTCTCTGGATTTTTGTTGTTCCAACTTTCGTCTTTACAACCTTTTTTCCTTTTGACAATGCAAAGTTACTAACTTTTTCTGTGTGCGCACACAGTTTTTGGATTTTTCTTTCGAATTTTGCTGTATTTTTGACTTATATCAACCTTTGTGTGCGCACACACCGCAAAAAACGGCATTTTTTGGCATTTTTATCGCATTTTGAACCTAACACAAAAAAAGACGCATGAGAAAACGAATTTCCACGCGCCATTTTAATATTATTGTTACATATTTCCACTTTATATATAATAGGTATATCACGGCAAGGTATAGTTCACATACCTTACAGAAGGTTTTCCCAACGCCATCAATGCAAACACCTTTTGGTCTGGTTCTATACCAAGGAGGCGCGAGGTCTTTTTCGTCCCCCACATCTCAAAAGCCGTCTGCACAAAGCCCAGATACACCTGACTGATACCGAGCGACTGCGCCATCAGCGACGCATTCTGGTAGGCAAGGTTACAATCCTGATAGCCAAAACGTGAATCCTTCGGCGCCGTGATAAGCAGTATAGCCTTGGCATTTATCGTAGCAGGACGCGCACCAGCCTTACGCTTTTCATCCATACGCATCAGTTCCTCCGCCTGCCCATACAACGTATTAAGAAAAGGCTTAAGCACAAACTTCACCGGAGGCAGCATCAGCAATCGCACCAAACGCGCAAAATAATCCATCACCGCATCCTCCACCGTCTGCAGCACTTTAGTATCACTGAGCAACCTCACTGTCACGTTGCGACTATTCTCTGCTGTCGGAGCACATCGCGCCGCATCCATTATCATCTCTATGTCATGCTGCGCCAGTTCCTCGTTGGTAATGCTTCGGTTACTGCGTCTGCTGCGCATCAGCTCAAGCAGGCTACCTGGCGATGGCAGACAATCCACGTTAATCTTATGCACCCTCTCTGGCGGGAAAGCCTCATGTACCATGGCACCATTGCCGCACACATCTACGCAGTGACCGCAGGCTATACACCTGCTAGCATCCAGCACCTCTACATCACCGCCTCTCACCTGCTGGTTCAGCACAAACGACGGGCATTCCACGCTGCATTTGCCACAGCGTGCGCACCTTTCCTTATCTATTCTTATATCATACATATTGCAAAGTTACATAAATTTCCGGAGAAAAACTATAGTTTCTCCCAATAAACATTCAAAAATAAAACAACATAAGTAGGTGTACATAATTATTTTTATAATGATTGTATTGCATGATGACGTAGGTTCAGTGCATGATACAAGGGCGTGTAGTGACTCCTACTCAACCGTTAGCAGGTGCTGAAGATGTATCGTCAGGTGATGCAAGGATTGTAAAGATAATTATGCACACCTACTTATCATAAATTATCCAAAGCGACACACACTCAGGCCACAAACAACCACAAAAAAGGAGGAAACGAAAAAAATCATACAAAAAAATTTGCATAATCAAAATAAAAGTAGTACCTTTGCACTCGCAAATCAAAAGATATGCACTGGACTTGTAGCTCAGTTGGTTAGAGCAACAGACTCATAATCTGGAGGTCCCAGGTTCAAGCCCTGGCTGGTCCACATTAAAAATCAAGCACTTACGAGTTTTTCGTAAGTGCTTTTTCTTTTGTTTGCGAATTAAATGCGAAAACAATCGGTTTGAGTTCGCCCCCATTTTAAGCAAGTTTTCGCAATCTTGTGAGACTGCGAAAACAAGTCGCTTGAAACCGATAGGGTTCTGACAACAATCCATCATTCTCCGGAAAAGTACTCCTTTGCCAAGTCAATGGCATCCAAACGGAGGTTTTCATCTTCCTCCTTCAAGATGGCATAGACGCCATCAGCCAGCCAGAGCGTCATCAGTTCCTTCTCATCAACCTTATACAGCTCCGCCAACTTGGGAACCTGGTCACGCCTTACACGTCGCGCTCCCAGTTCCATCTTGCTATACATAGGCATGTCCGTCCCCAGCAATTCAGCCAACTGACGTTGTTTCAACCCTCGCTCCACTCTCATGGCCTTTATCTTCGGGCCAAACATCCCATAAATTCTTTTATCCTTCATATTTTTGTTTTATCACAATAATACTCAAACCAAATTCTCGTTATAAGTGGATAAATTATACTCATTCACCTCTTTAAGAATTCTTTTAATGATATTGTATTCATGTTTAGGCCTTTTGCTTTGACCTGTAACCCATTGTCACTGGTAAGCAGAATTGGATTCTCACTTTTGAATTTTAATGCAACAGTCAAAATGTTGTTATCAGGAGAACGTTTATCGAAATCATTAGGTAGCAATGATAGGTCTGACAGTTCCATTCTGACATTGGACTTATCCATTGCTTTATTGATGTAACGCAAAGCAGCTTCAACATTTCTCTTTTCATCACTGGATAGTTTAATTTTTAATCTATCAAGTTCATCAATGACCTTTGCTGATAGGACTACTAAATATTTATCGTCAATTTTTGAAATAATATCAGGACAGTTCACGAAAACGTTAGTATCAATGATATATATGTTTCGCCTTGTACTGGACTTAACGGCTTTTTGTTTTGGAGTCTCAAATTTCGATAAGTCAATCTTGTCAATGACTTTAACTTGAAAATTTCCAGATGATATCACCTTTTGTTGAGGACTGGCTGGCATTTCACATCCCTGCTTCGTCTTAATCAGATAATTCTTAACTTCTTCAGGTATAAGTTCTTTGTATATTGTGGTGGGCAAAACAATGATAGTATTGTTTGTCGCTCTTGATGTTGCCACATTAAACAATTCGGGCTCTAACGAATACCTTATGGAGGCATTGGGTATGAGAAAAAAGCAAAAATGAACAGTAAGACCTTGCACCCTATCAATAGTATCTATTTTAATATTATCTGGGTAATCCTTTCCATCCCATCGTAAGGTAAAATACTTTTGTAATTGTCGAGTTGTTTCCCTGAACTTTGACAGAATGGCTATTTCTAATTTGGAGTTTTCCAGAAGAATACTCGTTGTCAGATTATATATGTATTCAAATGCATTTTGGGGATTCTTATCTCCAACTTTCATCTCAATTTCTTTTATCACTGCACCTCCCAACGGATCCAAATCAGAAATAGCAGTAGGCACTTTTTGATTCTCGGAAACGGAACGCAATTCATTGTTATAAAACACTCCTGTACATTCTGCGCCTCGTGCAGTCATTCGGTACGTATCACTTAGCATAAATGAAGTAAAGCTGAAATAACTACATATTGTTTGGAATCCCTTGACAATATCCGACCAATCAAACCTGTTGATTAAGTCCTCATTAGTAAGCACAATTGGCGAGAGCTGCTTTTGGTCGCCAATCAAAATAACCTTTCTGCCCAATTTCATTGATGCTGCAATCATTGGGAGCAGTGCTTGACTTGCTTCATCCATGATGACGTAATCAAAGGGAATGTCTGTGACATCTACAGCCCAACCACTTGACAAATAGAACGTGGCAAGAGAAAGGAAACCAGAAGAAGCGTTACATTTATTCTCCTTAATTTCCTGTAAATGCGGCTGCTCGCGCTTTTCATCAACAGTGAGGCTGGTCTTTGAAACTTTTCCTTTCTCGATATATTCCTGCAACTTATCTTTCTTAGCAAGTTCTATAAGAGCTTGATTTGTTAAGGCAGTAACCAGTACGCTTTTGTTCTCTTTTAATAAGCTTGCTGCCAACTGTGCCATTCTTGTCGTTTTACCTGTTCCTGGAGGACCTTGCACAACAACGCATTTCTCATTTGAGTGATTGTTTAGGATAATAGATATCAAGTCTTCTTTTGCCTTTATCTTTCTTGGATTCCATTGGTTGCTACTCTCGGTGAAATCCAGAATAGGTTTTGTCTCTTGATTCTGTTCATCCTTGACAATTTGGATAAGATTCAACAAGTATTGCAATGGTGGATCTTTTGGGCCAAACGCAATTATAGTCTTCCCTTGTTCCAATAATTCTGTGAACTGAATGGTTAGGTTCTTTATTCCTACCAAACAAAAAGCATCATCATCCGACTTGGATATCCATGCACACAAACAGTCAGAGAAGTCACGTTGATAATCTTCTCGGAGTTTGTTCCATGACAAATCGCCCCAATTTCTGAATTTCCCCATTTCTCCGTTCAGATATACGGCAGACCAAAACGAGTTCTTCCGAGGCATGTTTTCTGAATTCCGCACTTTAAAAATTGCGAATCCCGCTTCGTTGATTTTTTGGAACATACCAACAAATACCTCGCCATTGTCTTTTAGAACGGTAGCTTTTGTTTTGACAATCTGCTCATAACTTTTCTCTTGAGCCTCTAACTCTGTACAGAGAAACCTTACATACTCTTGTCTTTCATACTTCATTATAAATCCCCCTCTGTATTAGTGTTTTGAAATCCCTCGTTTTTCTTAAAGATATTTTTGATAGATTCTGCGTTTTCAGCAATATTGAAACTGCTAAAGTCAAAATGCAGCTCCTTGAAATAATGTAGAGTTGAGCAGAACGCATCAATGCGCTCCTCTATATCAAGATTCTCCGTGCTAAAGGAAAGAGAAATATTTGACTGATTCCTAACGAGGTCCTCCTTCTCTATTCTCTTGATATCATCACCCGTGTATATTAACAGATAGGCAGACTCCTTGAAAATATAATCCAATTCTTCTGGATTCATCTTGAATGGCTCATCTTGTTTTTTGTAGCTCTTCAGTACAATTAAGATAGGATTCTCATCTGCATCTTCCAATTCCACCGTTGAATAGTAGTATGGCGTGCCATCTTCTTGATACTCTCCATAATGTGGGGGAAAGTGCCATGATGGTTCTTCTTGCATAAGGAAATTCTGTGCTTCAATTTGAGCCTCATATTGTTTGGATTTTGGTATTTGAGAGTTATACCCCTTTTTTATTGTAGGGTCTTCTTCTTTTTTCGATGCCTCATCCTTATCAAATTGGGGATTATCTCCTTTTGGCTTGTCTTCACTTTCTTTTATGTCTTGTTTGCCTTCATCTTTTTTTACCTCCTCCGTCTTGGGAGGAAGAGTTCCATATATCTTCTTGTATTCTTCCAATTCATTTTTCAAATCTTCTATTTCTTGCTCACGACTCTCTACTTCAGACTTGGATACCAGGTTGTCATAATACAGTTGCTGCCAATCTTCCGCTGAAAAAGGAATAGATTTGTCTGATACTAATGAGTAAAGCGTATCTCGTACCTCACATAATTTATTCAGATATAGAGTTCTTGTACCATTATCGTAATAATAGTCATCTCTAACAAACGAACAAATCAGCAAATCATTATCATTTGTCTTCTTTAGCTGATAAGGCATCTGGCCATCATAAAGAAACACTGTGATAGAACTGGCCTGCTTCCAGTTTTCATATTCGGGCAAAGTATACTCAACAGAATTTGCTGATAGCTTTTCTTTGTCAATAATAACAACCAAATATTTCGAGTAGGCTTTTAATGCCAGCATCACAGCAATCTGATTGCTGCCTTGAAGTGGTAAGAGTTCTTTGGATTTCAGTAAATTGATGGTGGATGTAATATTATCCTTCATACTTTCAATCTCAGCACTGCTGAGCGATTCATCATTTACCAACGATTTCCTACACTTTATTAGATTAGTACGCTCGGTCTTGACACCCAATCCAACAATGTAGGTTAGTTTGTCATCCGTATCTGCCCATTTTTCAATTGCCTTAAGGACTGTTTCATCTTCATTAACATAATCATTGGAAATATATCCAGTGAAATAAGATGATAACCTATAGCCAAAACAATCCTGATATAGTTCTACTTTCTGTTCGTACATGATTGAAAGCAACTCAGATATCCAAGATTCAGTTTGTTCTTCCAAATTTACAGAAGGGACCCATCCTGCATACCAACCATGAACTTTTCTTGTACGATATATTCCCAATAAATATGTATAAGGGGTTAATCCGTTTGTCCTATCCACCTTTTGCCAAACATTTTGCGTACTCATAGGTTTCAGAGCAAGCAACCTGTTTAATGAAGTCAAATCAAATCCAGAAAGCGTATTTCTTATTTTTTGAACTATGCTTGTATCTGCATATGACGGCAGCAATTTAATCAGAGGAAGACGAAGACTCTTTCCTTCGTGATAATCAAAAGATATTTCATCACTCACCATAAATGAAGTAAGAGCTCTTTCTCCAATCCATATCTTTCCTGCAAAATCACGGAGTTCGTCATCGTTTAAGACTTGAAAGGCTATCGCTAAAACTCTATAAACTAGAGAAGTGTCGGAATATACTTCTTCAAGCTTCAAATCCATTTTTTCCATTTTCTGGAGAAAATATTTTTTCGAATCTACATCTTGGAGGATCTCGACCAAATCTAATACAGAGAATGATATACCATACTTATTAATGATGAACTTCGAAAATTCCAATGTCCATGAATCCTTGTATGTAATGTATATGTCCTTTAAAGGTGTCTCATTTGCGATTTCGCCAATATTTGGTTTCACAATATCCACAAAGATACGATCCTTTTCGACCAAATAAGGTTGTAGTTCTTCAAAATATTCTTTCTCATTAATAGAATAACTATACATCCATACAGGCAAATCATCAGAAAAGCCAGTCATTTCACCCAACCCTTTACAATGGGTATTTGTATTATTAGCAAATAAGGGTATTTGTGACAATAGAATGTCTGTTACACCTGTAAGCTGCTTTAGTACTATAAATAGCTCTTTTTTTTCAGAAGAATTTAGCGGTACAATACCCACTTTATCTTTAATCCTAGTAAATAAATCTATTTCTTTAGGTTGTGAGACGAGTGCCGCAAATGGAGAAATCTCAAAATTAGATGAACACAGGAACCCCATTTTAGTTAAAATAGGCTTGATTGGCTCTATTCTGGTTGTTATAATAATTCTGGTTACATCTTGAATTGCAGACTGTTTTGTCATCGAAATATCATCGAACTTAACGATGGGCAACGATTCTACAAAATCAGAAACGACTTTGTGATTGGACTTATCCTGGAAGATAAGCCAATCTATCAAAATTTTGAGTTCTTCTACTGAAGAATTTGATAACCATTTAAAAGAATCATCACGACTTGTGAAATGATCAAAAACATACGAGAATGTTGACTGAATGATATTTTTAGAATAGAAAATGGCAATAGGTAGCTCATCTATGTTATCAGAACACTCATACCCGCAAGCCTCAAATACAGGCTTTAGTACCGCATGCTGAGAGCGAACGACAAATTTGTTGGAATCATCTTCTACCTCTTGCTTGTAAAAATAAGATTCTCCAAATTTGTAAATCGGCAAATTATCAACCAATGACTCGATAGTAGGCTTTCTCTTCTCGGTGTTTATATCTACAAGCCAATTGTAGAATACTTTCTTTACCTCCTCGCTGGCTGAGAGGAACCATTTGTGAAAAGAATCATTATTATATATTTTTTCTAATACTGAAAGAGGCTTGCAAACTTCGATATCCTCAAAAAGAAAAGAATCCTTAAGGGCCTCCTCGTCATTTTCGTCGAATGGAAGAGATTTGTCAGGATTTACAATCTCACAAAACAAATCTTTACCTATGATTTTTGACAGGCCAGATTTATCAATCATTATATCATCTATCGCTATCAGCTCTCCTTTATGCCCCTTAACAAAAGGCTTGCCCGATATCGATTGAACTAATGCTTTACAAAAATCATTACTGAGCAGATTGTCAGTGTCGTCAGCCTTAGAAGGCAATAAACTCAATGCGCCTTTGTAATTACTAAGACTTTTAAGCCAGTCTAACAAAAGTCCCCCTATTTGAGTAAAAAGGAATCTGTTCCATATGTTCTTGAAATGGATTTGTTCACGACTTGCAGTCGTCAAAAAGTCTGCGTTAACAAGAAATTTGAATCCAAAATCATCTACTTTGGTAGGAAGGTATGTATACAATACTGCATCATCTACGGGGATGATAGTTCCATCTTCAATTTTTGCAGCAAAGGTTATTTTGGTTTTCGTCGCTTCTTTCAATTTGGCTGGGACTAATTTCTCATTCTGTATAGCATCCCGTGTTTCTACAGGAATGTCAATAATATAGTCTTTCGTAATCCAGTTCTCTGTGATGTTATTAGACGTAATTCCAACTATCCCAGATTCCTTTACTTGCTTATCAATTTTTATTGTGTCTCTTCCTTTAGATTCAAAGGAGATTTCGCCAACATTTCTCAAGAATAATGTAAATTGAGGATTTACAAGTAACTGAGAGATACTTTTATTATATACATCTATATTTTCACTACCAACATTCAGGGCAATTCCAACAGGTGCATTGAAATACGATTCCTCCTTTTGAAGTTCTTTAGGAAGGCGATAACGCTCCTCCCAAATAGGCTTTATTTGCCAAGGAATTTTATCCATATCCGCTCCATCTGGATATAAAGGAGAGTTTTTGTCAAAAGCAAATGAAAAATTGCCAGAATCAATATACACTGTATCCGCAACAGAGAAAACAGATTTAAATCCAATTCCCTTGTAACCAGTCTTCTCAATATCATTTTTCTTCGTACTATCTCCTATGCTAGAGATACTTTCAACATCAGTTTCGCTAAAAGGTTTTCCTGTATGTAGAAAAAGAAGATTCTCATCTAAGGCCTTAAGTTTGACATTTACAAGTTCTCCTTCTTCGGGCTGGTCATCTGAATTTTGCAACAACTCGAAAACGAATCGCTCTGTTTCTGTATAGAGATCGCCCATTAGGCGTACTAAAGCATTGGATGTGTTTATTGCATCAATTTCAGTATAACCAGTTTGTTCAAACCGATGCCTAATTAGCTTTTCTTTCTTTATTCTGTCAATAAAATGAATATTGGGAGTATCTATTTCCCAATTATCCAAAGTTAACATAAAAGGATTAGCTTGTTTTTCTCTTTGCGAGCGAGGTGCCAACTTAACATTGATTTGTAAAAACTCAGATGACATAAACTTCTCTTTACACATGGAAAAGATTCTTACTCGCCCGTATTTCTTTGGAAAAGGATAATATAATATATCCCCATTTAGATTCCGAACATCAACGAAAAAACCATAAGTACGATTGTTTTTGTCTTTCTTTTCCGATTTCTTGAAGGACGCAATGACCTTAAATGGTTTCAACAACTCATCTTCGCTCATTTTCCACCAACGAGCTAAAATTCTTATCAATTCATCATCTGTTTTTGCAAATATACTACTACGATTTTGTTCCATATCGTTCTACGTTTTTATGTAATTGATAATTATTCCTTCTATACCTTATGTGATTTATTCAAGACATGCATTTGTCATCACATTTCTGTTGTATTATGTTCTCTATTTATGCCACACTTCCATAATGCTGACTAAAGTAGTTGTATACAGCATCGCGGTAGTAATTAATGCTTTCGTCAGAATAGCTCTCGGGAAGTTCTTTCCAGAGAATGTCACGAATGGTTATGATTATAGATGCCCTGGTTCCTTGCTTGTCGAACGGATGATCCATCGTGGCCAGTTGGGCCTTTATTTTCTCTAGCAATTCCTTGGCTACAGTCTTTAACTTCTTGATGTCTTCCTTTGAAAGGTTGTCTTTCATCAGCACATCATATATGGAGAGTTGTTCGTCGTTCTCAAAGCCTTCTCGAATGTAGCGTTTTTCTTCCTCGGTCAGATCGTAGCCTCATTTTTCGTTGCTTATTTTAGAATATTAAACTTGTTATTATTTTCAAGACAGCTTTAATGTCGCAAATAATTCAAGCCCCTTCTCGGTCGGATAGTAAATTTAGTCGGTCAGATGACTATTTCAACATATCTAAGATTGTCTCTGGTGATGTTGACAATTCGGTTACAGCACATAATCCGGCACCAATATCTTTTACGCTGGCACCAAGGAGATATGCCTTATTGTCGATAATCAAGAAGCGGTCATGATTCCTGTGGGGTAGTTGCACAAACCTAATCTCAGGATATTGTTCGTTGTGTTTCTTTAGGTCTGTCAGGAATTGCTCGCTGTAGCGTGTATGAATTGTGGCTGTCACGCCATCTGCACGCTTTGTTAGCAAAGACAAAACACGATCGTCCACAAAATTGTCAATTAGCACTATCCTTTGTTGGGCTGTTCGTACTAAGTCTGAAATATACGACCAGGCATCCCACACGCATCCAGTCTGGAATATCTGCTCCGGCAAGAGCTTCGGAGAGAAATTTTCTATTTTCTCAATAATGGCATCAATTTTCTCGTCCGTCTCCTGTTGATGTTGCTCAATGTGGAAAATGCGCTGAATCATCTGAGCATTATTATTCACTAACCGTGGGATAGCCGTGAAAGCACGCATAATCTTGATATTGACACCAACAGCGGTCTGTGACCTCAGCACGCTACTAAGCATGGCTACACCATTGCGAGTGAAAGCATAAGGCGGCCTTCTTAAGCCCATTTTCGCAAAATTTGATGTCGCATTTTGCGATATCAAAATATCTGAGCCATAATTATTGTTAAGATTGGAGGTCACAATTTGTGACTTCCAATTAGTATCTTGCTGTCTTTCTACCGGATTGGAGGTCACAATTTGTGACCGCAATATTTCAAGTTCGCTTTTTGTTAACTTGAACATAAAGTCCTCTGGGAAACGATTTGTATTACGCTTAACAGCCTGATTGAGTGCTTTTGTTTCTACACCATACAGAAAAGCCAAGTCGAAGTCAAGCATTACCTGTTGCCCTCGTATAACTCGTATCATCGACTTAATGCTGATGTCTTCAGAGCTACTTTGTCCAACGGATGTTATCACCTCGTCATGGTTTGGGGACACTTCATTAAGGTTATCACATTTTGCGATAACCTCAGGTTCAACTTTTTCAGCAGCTATCTTCTTTGCCATATTGCTCTTAACAAATAATGTCTTTTGTTGGCTACAAAATTACAAAAAATATCTTGTATAACCTTTGGTAATGCCAGTAATTTGCCTTTTAATGGCTTACATTTATATTTTTTTGTGCAAAATATGTATTCATAAGCCTATTTTTGTGTTCAAAATGGGATGATGATACCAATTTTCATTCTCGTTATCGCTTTGCGCGGAACAACAACGAAGTGTCTTTCGAGAGAAAGAACGAAAACACCACCTTACACACTTTTCGATTATGATAACTTCTGCAATTTCACACTCAAATTTAAACTCTGGTTAAAAAAGACTACTAGGTGATACTGAAGAATTGAATATTTCGCAAAGTATTTTGTTTATAAATACCCCAGTTCGGGATAAGTATTTTAGTTTTTTAACGAACGATATATCAAGATAACCGCCTGATTATTTGCAAAATAGCGATATTTTTAGTAACTTAGTAGTAGTAAACAGACAATGAAACTAAAGAATATCGCTATGATTACCGAGGACAAAGATAAAAATTAAGATTAAATTAAAATAATTCGTTTCCAAAAAATAATATTTCGTTTCCCATTAAAAGAATT
>JAEEGF012518108.1_pt1 | contig 12402 bp, 9 predicted proteins | sample 9134171 | NCBI WGS metagenome assembly JAEEGF01 (sample SAMN16246542, study PRJNA631951) | gut metagenome | biome: gut microbiome; feature: rumen; material: AP-attached | host: Bos | place: Iran: Karaj | collected 2018-10 | reverse complement strand
GTCTCTTCTTTGCCGATGACTTCCATGAGTTCTGTTGCGCCGCAGGGAGTGATCTCTTTTCCTGAAACAGCGATCGTTACAGGCCAGAGAACATAACCGTTCTTGAACTCATGTCCCTTGATGTAATCTGTAAGGAGTGCGTACAGGGCGTCGTTGCTGTAATCTTCCTGGGCTTCAAGAAGGGGAAGAACATCCTTAAGAACCTGAAGAGATGTCTCTTCATTGGTCTTCATCTTCTTGTGGGCGTAGATTGCTGTGTCGTACTCAGGAAGCTCGTTGAAGAAGTCTACCATGTCCTTGATGTCAGGCCAGATCTCAATCCTGGTCTTGACCATGTTGCCGATCTTCTTGAGGTCGAGTGGCTTTGTTACTGCTTCTTCAAGGTAAGGCTTAGCCAGTTCAAAGAATCTGTCCTCATCCATTGCTTTTAAGTACTCGCCGTTCATCCACTTGAGCTTCGTGTAATCGAATACTGCAGGTGATTTGTTGATGCGGTGGTAGTCAAACTTGTCGATAAGGTCCTGAAGACTCATGATCTCGGTGTTGTCATCCGGTGACCATCCAAGGAGTGCCACGAAGTTCACAACTGCCTCGGGAAGGAAGCCCTGCTCGATGAGATCTTCGAAAGATGAATGGCCGGATCTCTTGGAAAGCTTGTGGTGCTCTTCGTCAGTGATTAGAGGACAGTGAATGTACTTGGGAACTTCCCATCCAAAAGCATCGTAGAGCCTGTTGTACTTAGGTGATGATGAGATGTACTCGTTTCCTCTTACAACATGTGTGATTCCCATGAGATGGTCATCAACAACGTTTGCAAAGTTATATGTAGGATAGCCGTCGGACTTGATGAGGATCATGTCGTCAAGCTCTTTGTTCTCAACGCTTACGTCGCCGTAAAGTTCGTCGTGGAAGGTTGTAACGCCCTCTGTAGGGTTATTCTGTCTGATTACGAAAGGTTTGCCCTCTGCCAGATTCTTTTCTACTTCTTCTTTTGACAGATGCAGACAATGCTTGTCATAAACACTGATCTCTTTGGTCTCTCCGTCAACTTCGATCTTCTGAACAAGAGTCTTAAGGCGCTCCTCATCGCAGAAACAGTAATATGCTTCGCCCTTGTCTATCAGCTCTTTTGCATACTGCATGTAAATGCCGGCCTTCTGTCTCTCGCTTTGTACGTAGGGACCAACCGGGCCGCCGATGTCGGGACCTTCGTCGTGGATAAGACCTGTCTCCTTCAGAGTGTTGTAAATGATCTCTGTGGCGCCTTCTACATAGCGCTCCTGGTCTGTGTCCTCAATTCTTAAGATGTAATCTCCCGCCTCATGCTTTGAGATAAGGTAAGCATAGAGGGCTGTTCTTAAGTTACCTACATGCATCCTTCCTGTGGGGCTGGGTGCATATCTTGTGCGAATCTTTGTCATTTTTATACCTCTTTTGATTTTGATTATTATGTGAAATAATTACACTTATGCGCATAATTATTATTATGCATATCCATTGTTGCCAATATCGCTAAGTTTAGTTCAAAATACCTTATTTAGTGCCGGTGGAACCAAAGCCACCTCTGTCAGCGCCTTCTAAATGCTCACATTCTTCAAATAATATCGTAGGCTGGTTTTCCATTATGCGAAACTGCGCTATCCTGTCGTTGAAGCTGATATGTGTATCTCTCATAGCGATGACAGGAACAAACCACTGATCATTGTCTCCACAATAGGAATGGTCTATTACGCCCATATGATTTGCCTGGATAATGCCAAAATTTTTAAAGGTTGAGCTCCTGGGAACCACGTGAGCCTCATACCCTTCAGGTATTTCCATCGCTACACCAAGCGGAATCAGATGGAATTCACCCTGTTTAAGGTCCACATCCTCAGCACTTCTTAAGTCGATCCAGTCGGATTTACCATCGATGTACTGAAGTCTTTCCAGCTTATCGTTAAAGTATTTGATCTTAATCTTCTTTTCCATGTAAGCGTCTCCTTTTTTGCCGTCTATAAATCATACCACAAATGGGGAATTTGTCTAGACACGTTAGTTTTGCCATCCATCGGTTTAACTGTTAATAATATTTTAATTTTCACTTTTTTAGTCTTTTGTTTTTATATGATAAAATATAACTTAAGAATTTGTTGTTTTTAAGACTTATTTAGAACGTAAAAGAGGCAATAAATGCTTAAAAAACTTGGTACATTAAAATTTAAATTTCCACTTATTAGTTTTTTTACATATCTCCTCCTCGTAAGTGTTATCCTCATCGCCTGCTATATGAGGTTTTCTCGTAATATGAAGGAAACTTACAAAGAGCATGGAGAAGAAATACTCAATCTCGCTGCTGAGGAAATTGTTATTGATCATATCCCGGATTATCTCAGTGGTGATTATAACCGGGCCGAATATGAGAACAGTGTAAAGAAGCTGAATCTTTACCCATACTATTTTGATGAAGTCTTCTATCTTTATGCTTATCATCTGAATGATGACGGCCTGACCGGAACATATCTTTTTGATGCGCAGGTAAATCACGATGATGCAAGCGAGCTTGGAGATCTGTATGAAATTGAAGACGATATCCTTGCACAGATAAACAAACATGGCACCGGAGAGCCGCTGGATGCCGTAACTGATAACACACAATGGGGTTATCTGTTGACCGTTTCCAAGCCTCTTCTTGACTCGAAAGGGAACTTTCAGGGGTACCTTTTTGTAGATTTCGATCTTACAAAAGTACGGGATGAGAACAGAGTTTTCATATTCAGACTTTTTGGTATAGCATTTGCGCTTATGCTAGCTGTATTTGCTCTGGGCATGCAGGCAGTTGCTGTAAGGATTACAGAGCCTATCGAAAAGATATATCTTTGTATTTCAAAGTTCAGGTACGCAACAATAAAAGACAGGGAAGACAATCTTAAACTTGTTAAAGAACTAAATATTCATACCAACCATGAGATTCAGTCTCTTTATGAAGCTCTGCTTTCAGGCACAGAAAGCAACTTAAGGTACATGACTGAGTTCAGGCATATTTCCGACAAACTTGGTGCTGCAAACGAAAAGGCCTATACCGATATTATGACGGGTGTAGGCAACAAAGCCGCTTTTGAAAATAAGGCCATGGAACTTCTGGGAAGGATAGATTACGATGAATCACCTGAAGTAGCAGTCATCATGGCAGATATCAATAATCTTAAGTACGTCAATGATACCTTCGGACATAAGTCAGGTGATGAATATATTATCGGCTGTTGTAAGATAATCTCCGATTTTTGCAAAAACTCGCATGTTTACAGGATTGGCGGAGACGAATTCGTTATTGTTCTTGAAGGTGATGATTATAACGGAAGAAAACTTCTGATTGAGATTCTAAAGTCACATTTCATTGACACTTACACCGACGAATCTAAAGATCCCTGGAAGCGCTATTCTGTTTCACTTGGTATGGCAGAATATCAGAGCTCCGATGCAGGTTTTTCAGATGTCATGAAACGCGCAGACGACGCCATGTACAAAGCAAAAACAGAGTTTAAAGAAAAATACGGAAGCTACAGGTGACAAAGAATGGCGGGACATTTCAAGTCCCGCCATTAACTATTATGCGACATCCTGTATCTCTTTATGCAATTCCTGTAACCTTATAATCTTTGGCCTCAACAGCTGCCTTAAGAGTATCATTGCTTACATCGCCGGAAAGTGTCACTACAGCTGTGCCCTTCTCGTGGCTTACCTCTGCGGAAGCAACTCCCTCAACTGCTTCAAGAGCACCTTTTACGTTTGCCTCGCAGTGACCGCACATCATCCCCTCAATATTCATTGTCTTTGTCATTTCTTTCTCTTTCCTTTCCTTTAATTCTGTTTGTTCATTTATCTGTTGCACGATATTAGTGCTTAAGATTTCGCTTGTTACTGCGTCCTTAATAATCTGATCCTTTGATGAATCATGTATGTTCACCAGATTGAGCCTGAGTGCATTGGTGACTACAAAGAAGCTGGATAAGCTCATTGCTGCAGCTCCAAACATCGGACTAAGCTCCCATCCAAACGCGTGGATATATGCTCCTGCCGCAAGCGGAATACCAATGATATTGTAAAAGAATGCCCAGAACAGATTCTGGTGTATATTCCTTAGCGTCAGTCTCGAAAGTCTTATTGCAGCAGCCACATCCTTTAATGAATTCTTCATAAGGACCACATCTGCAGCATCTATAGCCACGTCTGTTCCTGCTCCGATGGCAATTCCGGTATCAGCTCTTGTGAGTGCCGGCGCATCATTTATCCCATCACCCACCATAGCTACTTTACCATATTCTGAGAGCTTTTTGATAATAGCTTCCTTTCCGTCAGGAAGAACTTCAGCGGCTATCTCATCTACGCCTGCCTGGTCTCCTATTGCCATGGCTGTTCTGAGATAATCTCCGGTGATCATAACTGTATGAATGCCCATATTCTTGAGCTCTTTTATTGCCTCGGCAGAATCATCCTTAATCGTATCAGCAACCGCGATGATTCCCATTAGCTTTTTATCTCTGGCAAAGAAAAGCGGCGTCTTTCCCTGTCCTGCAAGCCCAGAAGCCTTCTCACGGATCTCAGGCTGCAGTTGGCAGATCCCGCTTATATACTTAAGGCTGCCTCCATTGACCTCATGCCCCATGTACTTAGCTCTGAGGCCATGTCCCGGCAGGACTTCAAAATCAGTTATATCCTCTTCTTCGTCATCATATATGTCGTCCATGTAGGAGCGAATATCGCCGACGTAGCTCACAACAGCCTTAGCCAGAGGATGTTCGCTTCTTCGCTCGAGGAGTCCGGCGATTTTTAAAAGCTCATTCTCTGAAGTGTTGATGAGTGAATACCCCGACCTGGTAACAGAATCGGCAGTAAATACGTCCGTGACCATGGGCTCACCCTTTGTGAGGGTTCCTGTCTTATCAAGAGCAACGATCTTGATCTTTCCGGCATTTTCCAAAGCCTCTGCAGTCTTGAACATGATGCCATTCTTTGCTCCGATGCCGTTGCCAACCATAATTGCGACAGGCGTAGCCAGTCCGAGCGCACATGGACAGCTGATAACAAGAACTGCGATAGCTCTGGACAATGAGAATCCCATATCTTTCGTAATAATAATCCATATGATAAATGTTACGACAGCTATTCCAATAACAACCGGGACAAATACTCCTGAAACCTTATCAGCGATCTTTGCAATAGGCGCCTTGGTCGCAGAAGCATCACTCACCATCTGAATGATCTGTGAAAGCGTCGTGTTCCTTCCTACCCTTGTCGCCTTGCATTTTATAAATCCTGAAGTATTTATTGTCGCTGCAGATACATTATCGCCAATAAACTTATTGACCGGAATGCTCTCTCCCGTAAGTGCAGACTCATTAACCGCGCTGTTTCCCTCAATCACAACGCCGTCCACCGGAATACTCTCGCCCGGCTTTACAACAAATACATCGCCAACCTTAATATTCTCAATAGGAACCTCTCTTTCAGCATCATACTTGTCGATTATAACAGCGGTCTTTGGCGCAAGTTTCATCAGCGACTTGATAGCATCTGTAGTTCTGCCTTTACTCTTGGCTTCCAGCATTTTCCCAACTGTTATCAGCGTCAGGATCATTGCTGCAGACTCAAAGTAGTAATCTCCATCCGGAACCATTAACATAACCGCAACACTATAGACAAAGGAAGCAGACGCGCCAAGTGCAACGAGCGTATCCATATTCGGCGCCCCATGTGCAAGTCCCTTAAATCCGCTTATAAAGAATTTTCTGTTGATAAACATGATGATTCCCGTGAGGATCATCTGAACCAGCCCCATCCCCAGGTGATTTCCATGAAGGAAACCTGGAATTGGAAGATTCAGCATCATGTGCCCCATCGAGAAATACATTAAGATTAAAAGAAAACCTATGGACCACGTAAGTCTCTTTTTTAATATGGGCGTTTCTTTGTCCCTTAAGGCTTCTTCCTCTTCAGAATAATCATATGCAAAAGAACTGTCGCTTTCGGATTTGCTCTTATCCTGCATCAGTGATGCTCCGTAGCCTGCGTTCTCAACCGCCTTTATAATGTCGTCGCTCTTACAATCCCCCTCTACAGCCATGGAATTTGTAAGAAGGTTAACACTGCAGGAATCAACTCCCTGAAGGTTACCGACAGCCTTTTCAACTCTTGCCTGGCATGCAGCACAGCTCATGCCGGTGATCATATATTTTTCCATAAATATCCCCGTCTGAATTTACATACCCTTACAATACTATATCGGATGATATCGACAAAGAGATAATACCCTATTACAAAATAAATTGCAAACAACCTTTTGAAAAAGAGCATTATATGATTGAATTATGGCAAAAATGATGTAGTATATTTCCCGTTTAATGTTAGAATATGATTTGGAAACCAATTAAATAACATATAAAAGGAGCAGATAAAATGAAATTCTTTATTGACACAGCCAACATTGACGAGATCAGAAAAGCAAATGACATGGGAGTCATCTGCGGTGTTACCACCAACCCTTCTCTTATCGCTAAGGAAGGCCGCGATGTATATGAGGTTGTAAAAGAGATCGCTTCTATCGTTGACGGACCTATCAGCGGCGAAGTTAAGGCCACAACAGTTGACGCCGAGGGCATGATCGCTGAGGGCAGAGAGATCGCAAAGCTTCACAAGAACATGGTAGTTAAGATCCCTATGACAGTTGAGGGGCTTAAGGCCTGCCACACTCTTGCAGCAGAAGGCATCAAGGTTAACATGACCCTTATCTTCACAGCAAACCAGGCTCTGCTTGCCGCAAGATCAGGAGCTGCATTTGTAAGCCCCTTCCTTGGAAGACTTGATGATATCAGCGTTCGCGGAACAGACCTCATATCTGAAGTTGCTGAGATCTTCAACCTTCACAATATCGAAACAGAGATCATCGCTGCAAGTATCCGTCATCCCATGCACGTTACAGACTGTGCTCTTGCAGGCGCTGACATCGCAACAGTTCCTTACAAGGTTATCGAGCAGATGACACATCATCCTCTCACAGACCAGGGAATTGAGAAGTTCCAGAAGGACTATTTAGCAGTATTCGGCGAATAATTAAGTAATTCATAACTTTAAATCCTAAAAAATTGCAAAACGAAAGAGGCCCATCGCCGCAAGGTGATGAGCCTCTTTTGTTTTGCTTTTAATTAAAAATCAAATGAGATAGTATCAAAGATCATTGCGATACTGTCAGATACTGCCATATCAAGCGCTTCATCTCCGCTCCTGTGACCGGTAACTTCAAAAATCAGCGCGCCGTCCATGTAGTCTCTTCCAAAAGCTTCACTGTAAAGGCCTGATCCTTCAGCACCTTCTTCAGGGAAAAGAGATGCATAGTATCCTTTCACATCTTCCGTTCCGGGGAATGTAATCTCAGAATAAGAAGTCTTATCCCCCCAGCTCTCGCCAAGTGCCTTGATTGCCTCTTCACCACTTTTGTGTTCAATATCATAGGTAACAGTGATCATGTTGGTACCGGCTGATTCTCCGGTATATACGAAGAATACATTGCCGTCCTGCTGTGTGACCTCAAACAATGTCGAGTTATATTTGCAACTCCAGCCGTTTGGAGCGTAAAAAACACTCTCCTCAGGCGCATTGATATAATTCTCGGCAATGAAAGAAGTTGGATCCACACCTGCAACAGGCTCAAACACAAGCTCTTTTTCATCTCCAAAGTTACCTGTAACAACGCCGTTCTCGATGGATGTCACATTCAGGATCATAGGAAGATCGCCATCACCACCGAAAGTAAAAGTAACCTTTCCTTCTTCCTGCTCACATGTAAAAGGAAGACCAACTCCGGTTACTCCGTCATCTGTATGTCCAACTTCTTCATTCTCAAAAACATAGAAATAGGTCTTTTCATCTGCTCCGACTAAATAGTTGGCATATACGCCTGTTGTGAAGTAAACGCCCTCTGCAACGACATTCTGTGCTTCCTCGTTTGTGGTCTGAACTGCTTCCACAGTTTCTGCCGCCTCTGCAACAACTTCAGTCGCCTCTGCAGCTGTTTCAGGTACTTCTGTCTTTCCACATCCTGCAAGAGCAGCTGTTATCAGCATTCCTGCGAATGTAACGCTTAAAACCTTATTAATTACTGATTTTCTCATAATACTCTCCTCTTAAAATCCATCTTTTTTAATCCTTTGACATGATACTCCTTTTATCTCCAAAAGAGTATAAAAAATCCAAAAACTTTTCATAAAAAGAAAACACCGGATTATCCGGTGTTTTCACAAATATACATATTCAATCTCAGGACCTGTCTTCTTTCATGGTCTCCTGGCCGCTCTCCCTGATCATATTGATGCCCTCGATAGCAACCTGGTAGATCATAGCCATTTCACGGGATGCAGGATCCTGATAGCTGCACTTTGACTTGAGGTTCCTGAAGTAAGCCTCAGCCTTCTCGATGACAGGCTTTGTGATCATTATGCCATCGCAGTACAAGGTTCCTGTCTTGGGGTCATACCTCGACTCTGTGTATTTTGTCTGGGCGAAATCTCCTGCACCCATTTTTGCTGCAAGCTGGTTAATAAGATCCATTCTGTCTGCCATATCTTACTCCTTCATCTTTTATATCTGTTTACCATTTCCTTGATCCTGGCCGCAGGTTTTGTGAGATCCTGCATTGTATCACCTTTGTTCAGCGTATCGATGATTGCTGCTATGTAGCGGTTCATGGTCACGCTGAAGTAGTACTCTTTTTCCAGAAGCTCAGGCTTTTGATAGATAAGATTTGTTGTAAATATCCTGTCAAAAGCGCCTTCTTCGTAAGCTTTGTCAAACTTCTCAAAGCCGTTTGTGAAAAGCCCAAAAGTGGAAAAGACAAATACCCTCCCGGCCCCCATTGACTTGAGCTGCCTTCCTACATCCAGTATGCTTCCTCCTGATGATATCATATCATCAATCACGATAACATCTTTTCCTTCAACTGAAGCTCCGCAGAAATCATGGGCGATTATCGGATTGCACCCCTCGACAATTCGAGTGTAATCCCTTCTTTTGTAGAACATTCCGATGTTAACACCATACAGCGAAGCAAGGAATACCACTCTTTCAGTTGCGCCTTCATCAGGAGCGATCAGCATAAGATGATCCGAATCGATTATTATGTCTTCGTATTCCGTCAAAAGAGCCTGTGTAAACTGAAGTGCAGGTGATATATTCTCAAGACTGTGAAGCGGCACTGTGTTCTGCATCCTCGGATCATGGGCGTCAAAAGTTATAACTTCATGCACTCCCATATTTTCCAGTTCCCTCAGCATAACAGCGCAGTCAAGAGACTCTCTGGTCGTCTTTCTGTGCTGTCTGCCCTCATAAAGGAAAGGCATTATTACGTTGATCCTTGAAGCTTTTCCGTTGCAGGCTGCTATAACGCGCTTTAAGTCCATGTAATTGTCATCGGGAGACATCCGGTTCAGCTCACCATCCATCTTGTACGTGAGTGAATTATTGAGGATATCAACGATGATGAAAATGTCCTTGTTTCTGACAGACTCTTTTATTATGCCCTTTCCTTCGCCGCTGCCAAACCTGGGGCACTCACATGGAATGAGATAATCCCCATCCCCACGCCATTCCTTAAGAATCTCGTTGACCCTTTGGCCGATTTTTGCTGCGGATTCAAGAGCTATAATACCAAGTCTTTCCTGCATAGGCATTCTCCTTATCATGGAAAAGAAACAACGTACCGCTTAAAAGTTCATCAGAAGGTTACTTTCTTGAAAGATTTTTTACCCTTCCTTACCATTATACCATCTGCAAAGGTATCTTTGGTGTATGTTGTTTTAACATCTGTAACCTTTTCATCATTGAAGGTCACGCCGCCCTGCTCAACTGCCCTTCTGGCCTCACTTCTTGTATTGCAAAGTCCTGCTGAAACAAGAACCTGAAGGATGTCGACAGCGCCGTCTCTGAAATCTTCTTCCTTAAGTGATACAGAAGGAACATTTGACATGTCTCCGCCGCCTGCAAAAAGAGCTTTTGCTGCATCCTGGGCCTTCTGAGCCTCCTCTTTTCCATGAACCAGAGATGTGAGCTCGAATGCAAGGATCTCCTTCTTCTCATTGATCCTGGAAGCATCCCATTTCTCCATCTCAAGGATCTCCTCGATAGGAATGAATGTGAGCATCTTGATGCACTTATCAACATCAGCATCGCCAACGTTTCTCCAGTACTGGTAGAAGTCGTAAGGTGATGTCTTCTCGGGGTCGAGCCATACTGCGTTTCCGGCAGTCTTTCCCATCTTGTTTCCGTTGGAGTCTGTAAGGAGTGTTATGGTCATTGCGTGAGCGTCTTTTCCGAGCTTTCTTCTTATAAGCTCTGTTCCACCAAGCATGTTGCTCCACTGGTCATCTCCACCGAACTCAAGGTTGCAGTCGTACTTCTGGAACATGTAGTAGAAATCGTAGGACTGCATGATCATGTAGTTGAACTCAAGGAAGGAAAGACCTTTTTCCATTCTCTGCTTGTAGCACTCGGCCCTGAGCATGTTATTAACTGAGAAACATGCACCAACTTCGCGGAGCAGCTCGATGTAGTTGAGGTTCATGAGCCAGTCTGCGTTGTTTACCATCATGGCCTTGCCCTCGCCAAAGTCGATGAACTTCTCCATCTGCTTTCTGAAGCACTCTGCGTTGTGGTCGATATCTTCTCTTGTGAGCATCTTTCTCATGTCGGATCTTCCGGAAGGATCACCGATCATGGTTGTGCCGCCGCCGATGAGGGCGATGGGCTTGTTTCCTGCCTCCTGAAGTCTTTTCATGAGGGTGAGAGCCATGAAATGTCCTGCAGTAAGAGAATCTGCGGTACAGTCAAAGCCGATGTAGAAAGTTGCCTTTCCGTTGTTTACCAGGTCCCTGATCTGCTCTTCATCCGTAACCTGAGCGATGAGGCCTCTGGCTTTCAGTTCTTCAAAAATCTGCATAATGCACCTCCATTTGTAATCTGCGGAGAAAAAAAGTCCTCCGCAATCAGTTAATGATTACGAAGGACGAAATAATCCGTGTTACCACCTTCATTCACGCGCAGCTCACACCGCACGCCTCAATAAGTACTCCGGCAGGATTGCCTTCATACTCTTCCGGAGTAACGCCCCGGCGGTCGACACAGCTTACTAAACAGAAAACACATATATCTGTTATTCTTCCGTGCAGCTCACGGAGGTATTCACTGATTGCCCTTAACTTACGCCTCTCACCAGCCGGCTGTTCTCTGTAGTCAGTATGCAATAGCTACTTGTTCCGATCATCGCCTTTAATATCCTATATTCTATTTATGTGCGCCTACGTTGTCAAGTAGCTTAGAGGCTCACTCAAAATGGGGCTTGATGACTTTGGCAACAACCTTCAGCATCGCATACATGATGAAACAGTCGATGGGAAGCATAACGGCATTTGAAATAAGTCTTCCCGGAAGAATTGCTGCAATAGCCTGTCCGTAGAGCATATTGAGCCATAAAGTATTGAGAATTATGTTGCAGACAATCTTAACTGTAAGCTGTGAAAGAACAATATTTACAATCTTTAATGGCTTATTGTAAAGGAAAAGACCATATATCACTGCACCAAGCATAGCTGTGATAGTGAATCCCGGGAAGAAATTGCCGTCTCCGGAAGCAAACCACTTAATGATGTCCATTGCTCCGCCGAAGATAGCTCCGATCCAGGGTCCAAAAAGGTAATCAACTACCTGATTGGGAAGTCCTGAAAAGCCAATCCTTATGTACTGGCCAACTTTGATCGTAGCAACGTAACCAAGGATTACGGCAAGGGCTCCCATCATTCCGCAGAAAGTGAGGACCTTCGTCTCCTTCAGTCTTGAAAGTGAAGAAAGCTTTGCACTCTGACCAAAGGAATTTGTTTTTGTTACTGATACGCTTTGTTCTTTAGACATAAAAACACCTCCTTTGCAGTTTCCTTTAACCACATCGGAGGTGATCGTCATCATTCGATGTAGCAGCGGGATGCGACATTAAAACCGCGGAAAAGTTCCTTCGTCCCAGTGACAACTCCCTGTTCACCGGGCACTTAACGCTCTAACGTCTACTCTGCATTTATCTGTTATTTGGTTGCAAACTCATATTACTTTATGAGGACCTGTACGTCAATAGATTGTATGAATTTTTACCAGTCCAGAGAAGAATTCTCAATCCTTCTCTCCCTGATCATCAGATCGGTGATTCCGTCGCCAACTGCCTTGCCCTCGAAAAGTATCTCATTTACGCCTTTTACAATCGGCATATCTACTTCATATTTCTCTGCAAGCAAAAGAGCTGCCTTCGCGCTGTAAACGCCTTCCACAACCATCTTTACTTCATCCATTGCTTCCTGCATGGATTTGCCCTGGCCCATGAGAATTCCG
>JAEEGF012358122.1_pt1 | contig 12402 bp, 11 predicted proteins | sample 9134171 | NCBI WGS metagenome assembly JAEEGF01 (sample SAMN16246542, study PRJNA631951) | gut metagenome | biome: gut microbiome; feature: rumen; material: AP-attached | host: Bos | place: Iran: Karaj | collected 2018-10 | reverse complement strand
TGCGGTATCCACGAGCTCTTCCAGCATAGTGGGACCGGCGAGCGAGAGGATGCCTGGGACGAGTTCCCAATGCAGTTTTCTTGCCGGAACTGACATGAACGCCTCCATAGAACAGTATGCGTCCCTCAAAAAGGACCGGGTCAAAGAATAGCACCAGGCAGGAAGATGTTCAAGGGGCAGATAAAAAAAGCGGATGATGAAAAATCCGGATTGTTTTTCGACGGAAATACAGTATAATAAAATAGTTGAATTATTGATCGGTCAGAAAAAGATAAGAGAAAGAAGGGGAACCGATGAAATTCTGGGTGCTGCTGCTGTGCCTGATCCCCTGCTCGGTGATCTCAGCATTCCTGGAGAAGCTGATCTTCCGGGTAAAAGGCGGCTGGTTCTGGCTGCTGGTGAAAAACTATATTTTCGTTTTTGTTTTTTATTACGGGGTGCATCTGCTCACGATGGACAAGCCGATAAGTTTCTGGAAGGAGCTGCTGATCACTATCCCGCTTGCTTCTGTGGCGCTGGGGCTGGTCATCAAGGTGATCACCCTGATCAACGAACGTATCAGAGAAGTCTGACGAAGGAGAAAAAAAGATGGCACGATCCTTTTCAGGTATCCGAGGCAGGGTAAGCGATCCTGCGGTCGCACAGGAATATGAATCCGCCGAACGCTTTGATAAAGTGCGTGTGGGAGAGACAGGTGTCTTTTTCCCATATGGATTTTCCATCAAGTATCTCCCGTACAGATCACTCGAACGGGTCTTTATCCGCATCCATGAGGTAAATGGAAAACTGTGCTGCGGGAAAGCGGTGTTTCAGTATTTCCGGCTCGTTTTCATGCGCGGAGGAAAGGAATTCATTGATGTGATCAGCGAGAATGAAGCGGCGATGGACGCTGCGCTTGCAGCAATCGGAGAGAAAGCGCCGCAGATTGCGATCGGCTTCGCCGGCACAAAATGAGAAACCAGCAATAATACATAGATACAGAGGAGAAAATCATGAAAAAGTGTCCATTTTGCGGCAAAGAAAACAAAGACGCCGCCAAATTCTGCACAGGCTGCGGGAAAACCCTGGAAGACGCTGTGATCGAACCGGATCCTCCTGAATGGAGTGAACCGGCGCCCGTTCCTGCTTCAGACCCGGTACCCGCGTTTGCTCCGGATCCGGCTCCCGCTCCAGCTGTCCCCCAGCCTGCGGGGATCCGGAGGACTCCGGCACAGGGAAAGCTGAAGGAACTGGCCGGCTCCAAACTTGCACTGATCATCTGCATCGCTTATACGGTGATGCTGCTGTGCTCGATCTGGACAAGTGCGATCGTGCCCATACAGCTGGCAGGCGAGATCAGCGATGTTCTCAACCAGGTCGATACGGGGGAGTTGGAAGATGCTCTGAATGATGCCCTGGCGGAGTATGATCTGGATATCGATGTGGAAGAAGCCTTTGAATCCGTAAAAGACTATGCTGAGGACCAGCTGAACAGGCCATTGGGCATGGGCCGGCGACTGGTGAGCGCAGCGTACAGCAATGTGCTTTCCATCCTGTTTGCGGTAGCGCTCTGGATCATATACGGCGTGGCGAAAGATACGAACTCCGTCTGCTGCGGCACGACCGGACTCAAGATCCTCCGTGTCCTGCGTACAGTGGGACTTGTGCTGGGGATCATCCTGATGGTCATAGCCCTGCTCGGCATGATTTTCGGCATTTACATGTTTGCCCGTGAGGACATGGAAGAAGCCAAAGGGGCTATGATCGCGATCACGATTGTCTGCGCGGTCGTCTTCCTGCTGGTGCTGCTGTTCCTGTGCGGTGCCGTCAGTACACTGAAAAAGCTGATCTCTGTTTCGGAGAACAGCGGGAAGCGCGGCAGAGTCTCAGGCTATGTTGGATTCTGGCTGTATGTAGGCGGGGTGCTTGCCGCCCTCGGGACGCTCGGAACAGTCACAGCCGTCGTTGCCCTCTCACCTTCGACACTGCCCGGATTCCTTTCCTGTGCAGGGAGCACCGTCTATTCGTTCGCGCTGGGAAGATTCATTTTCCGCTGCAGGAAAGAACTGAAAACCGTCTGACCGTTTTGTGAAAGGAGAGGACCGGCTGTGACGTTCGAACCCGTACATATCAATTTCAACGTGAAGGATCTGGAAGCTTCCATTGCCTTTTACCAGGAGGCGCTCGGCATGTTTGAGAAGCGCCGGAAAAAAGCGGCGGACGGATCCTTTGAGATCGTATTCATGGGTGCGGAGACCTCACCGTTTGAACTGGAGCTCACCTGCCTGCGGGATCATCCGCAGGCCTATGATCTGGGTGAGGGAGAATTCCACTTTGCATTCCGCGTGAAAGATTTCGCGGAGGCGAAGGAAAAGCACGGAAAGATGGGATGCATCTGCTTTGTGAATGAGAAGATGGGGATCTACTTCATAGAAGATCCCGACGGCTACTGGCTGGAAATCGTTCCTGAGAGACGGTAAAACCCCCGCTCTCTGTACGGAGGAAAAAACATGGGCACGAAAAGACCGCAGCCGGAAGAGCCTGGACGGCCCAGACGCAGAGGCAGATGGATGCGCAGAGCGGTCATCCGGCTGCTGCTGATCTGCGTGCTCGTTCTGGCTGGACTTCTGGCATGGAATTACTATAAGGAAAGACTCTTTGACGCAGGCGGCATCGCAAACCATAAAACGGAGCTGACCGACAGCATCGTGAAGGAAAAGCTGCAGAGCATCGGACAGCTGGTCACATACTCCTATGAGTATACAGACATCCGTGAAATCAAGGACAGCCGCCAGATTTTCGGGATGAACATCCCCGGGACCACGCATACCATACGGCTGGCCTACAACGGGATGATAAAAGTGGGCTACGAGGTCTCGGAAATCGGGATTCGGGTGGATAACGAAAACCGCGTGATCGAAGTGATCCTTCCGGATCCGAAGGTAACGGACAACTATATCGATATGGACACACTCAGCTATGCGGAGCAGAACAATATCTTCAATCCAATCCGTGGAGAGGAGATCACCGGCGAGCTGGACGAGATCAAACGCGCGGAACTGGAAAGAGCAGTGGAGGCGGGGATCTATGAACTCGCTGCCGGCAATGCAAAAGCGCAGATCAGCGGTCTTCTGGAAGCCTTCAACGGCTATACAGTGAAATTCACCTGAGCGCGCCGTACCGCTGATGAAAGGACCGAAGATGAGCTCTCCCTCGCGCAGATTGGCGCTGGGAGCCGTCATGGCGGCTGCGGGTACTGCACTGATGCTGCTGGGCAGTGTCATCCCGGTGTTCACCTATGTGTCTCCACTGCTGGCCAGCCTGTTTCTGATTCCTGTGGCCGGTGTTGCCGGGAGAAAAGCAGCTTTAGCCGTATGGATCATTACCGCAGGGCTGACACTGTTGCTCGGTGCAGATAAGGAAGCAGCATTTTTCTATGTTTTCTTCGGCTGGTATCCGCTGGTAAAACCGGCGGCGGACCGCATCGGGAACCGGTGGATCCGCCTGTCTGTGAAAATTCTTCTGTTTACCCTGTGCGGAACAGCGCTTCTCGTACTGACGGTGCTTCTGCTGGGGATAAGCGAGAGCCTGATGGAGGTGCCCGGGTTTCATCTGGCCGATCTGGCCTTTCTGCCTACGATGACCGTCTGCATGCTGCTTTTCGACAAGGCGCTGGAAAAATTGACACCGCGTCTGCAGATGCTGACACGGAAAATCCTGCATTGAAATCAAGAAAAGACCCTGTCCTTCAGGACAGGGTCTTTTCTTGCGGATCTGCTCAGAACAGAGAGAGCTGCTCTTCGGAAGGTTCCTGCTTGAGCATCGAGAAATAGTGATCATGGGCCAGCGCATACTGCTGGTTGAAGTAATCGGTGCGGTGCAGAGAACTGACATATTCGTGCGACAAGGTGGCCAGTTCGGGCTCGGCACGTGCTACGGTTGCCACACCGATATTGGAGCAGACATCGGAGATGCGTTCCAGATTGGTGAGGAGGTTCAGAAAATCCGTACCGGCATAGACATTGCAGCGGCCGTCCCGCAGACGCTCCAGATGGTTGTCCCGCAGGGCATTGGTCATGTCGTCCACGACTTCCTCCAGAGGCTCGATATGCTTGGCGGCGTCCAGATCACGGTGGGCAAAGGCGTTTTCCGCACAGTCGAGGATCGTACCGATCAGATCGGTCATGACGGAAAGCTCGTGCTTTGCCTGCGCGGAGAAGGACGTTTCCTTCTTAATAAGCTCCGTGGCCAGTTCAGAGATGTTCACAGCATGGTCGCTGAGGCGTTCGAACTCCCCGACATCCTTGTAATACTGATCAAGGATGCGTGTATGAAGGTCAAGAGAGATGTGCGGGGCCAGATGGACCAGATAATCACTGAGCCGGTCAGCCAGAGTATCGACATTGTCCTCTTCCTCCAGGATCGCGGAGACGATCTTTTCGTCGTAGTTGCTGAAGAGACCGAGGGCCATCTCGATATTGCTGCGGGAGGCATGGAACATGGTGAGAAGGGTGTCATAGCAGCTGTTGAGAGCGAGAGCGGGGGTGGAAAAGAAGGCGGGATTGAGAGACTCGATCTTTTCCGCATACTTCCCGCGGGCTTCCGGCTCATCCTTGATGATCTTCACACTGAGGCGGTCGTATAGATTGAAGCAGGGGAACAGGACAAGCGCGCAGCTGAGGTTGAAGATCGTGTTGGTGTTGGCGATGCCGCCGGAATTGATCGTTTTGTCCCAGATCGCGTCCAGCAGGCCCAGCCTGTGTACGATCCCGACGACCACGAGCACCAGGACCGTTTCGCTGAGATTGAACAGAATGTTGATGATGCCGACGCGCTTGGCGTCGCTCTTGGCACCGATGGAGCAGACGATGGCGGTGGTCACGCAGTCGCCCAGGTAAATGCCCACGATCACCGCATAGATGGCTTTGAAGGTGAGCTGACCTGTGGCGGAAAAGGCCTGCAGGATACCGATGGTGGCCGAAGAGCTCTGCAGGATGAAAGCCACGCCCGCGCCGGTGAGATAACCGATCACGGGGCTGTCTCCGAGCCGGGAGAACATCGATTCAAAGATCCCGGTCTCTGAGAGAGCATCCACTGAGCCGGTCATGTTCAGAAGGCCGGAGAAAAGGATGCCGAAACCGATGGCAATGTTGCCGATCTTGTCGTGGTTGCCCCTTTTGATGAACATAATCAGGACGATGCCGATGATCAGGGCAAGCGGAGCCAGCGTGGAAGGCTTGAAGAACTGCAGGACCGGGGCCGAGGCCGTGTTCAGGTCCAGCAGACGGATGATCTGACCGGTGACGGTCGTTCCGACGTTCGCGCCAACGATCACGCCAAGGGACTGCTTCCGGGAGATGATCCCGGCACCGACCAGACCGGATGTGATCACGATCGTGGCCGTGGAGGACTGGATGATCGCCGTAACAGCAACACCGAGGAGAAACGCCTTGAAGTGGTTGTTCGTAACGCTCTCCATAGCCCTTTTCAATGCACCGGACGAACTCTCCTTGAGGCTGTCCCCCATGAGGCGCATGCCGTAGAGGAACATGGCCAGTCCGCCGAGAAGCGAGATGAAATTGAAGATATTCATAAAGATCCTCCGGATCCGGTTAGACAGAGTTGATCATACGGCAGAGCCGCATTCTGAATCACTTTATTATATCCCGCCGGTAAAAGGAAGACAAGAGGGAAAAAGACCGGGACAGATCCGGTCCTTTTCCTGTTACTCGGAGGCGTGACCGCCGCTTACAGCGGATCAGAAAGGAAAACGGATAAAATAAAAACTCTGAGAAAAAGAAAAGGCAGGACAGGTGTTGCCTTCCTGTCCTGCCCTGCCAGGGGAAAAATGAAGAACAATGCGATTGGTAGCTGAATTACTTGCCGTTCCACTCGTCGGCAGCAGCCTGGTAGAAGGCAATGATCTTGTCCATGCCGGCCGCGTTCATCTCATCGTTGAACTTCGCGATGAGCTCGGGGGTCGCTTCCACTTCGCCGGCGCCGAGCGTCGGGTAGTACTTGTCGAACACGTTCTTTACAGCGGTGAGTTCGTTCGCAATCTCAGTGTTATCAAGAGTCATGCCGAAGTACTTGGAGATCGGAGCGTTGTCATTGTCCTTCAACTGGTTCTCACGGAGTGCCGCGCCTTCCGGGTTCACAGCCGGATAGCTGTGGAACTGGTTGCCCTGGAAGTACTCAAGGGCCTCATACTTGCGGCCTTCGAGACGCTGGGCGCAGCCGTCGATCACTTCATAGTCTCTGCCTTCGATGCCCCAGACCATCAGGTTCGCAACATCCACATCCTCGAAGAAGAGGTTCATGGCTGCCACGGCTGCTTCCGGGTTCTCGCAGGTGGAGGGGAGGCCCCAGTCAAAGCAGGAGCAGTAAGAGGTGGTCGCACCGATGTCGCAGACTTTGATTGCGCAGATCGGACGGCCCGTGTTGTTGGACTTCGCGGTCGCAGCACCGTACTCGGCGTTGCTCATGTAGCAGAAGAACTGGCCGTTCGCCATCAGGGTGTCGGAATACTCCTGGGATGTGGAGGCATCCTTGGAGATCAGACCCTCGTGATACCACTTGTACATACGGTTGTAGTTGGCGACAGCGGATTCGTCGGTGATGTGGTTCTCAACGGTGTCGGTATCCGGGTTGACCCAGATGTACTCGCAGCCGAGGTAGTCGGCGGCTCTGTTGTCGGCCCATTTGTCGGCGGCCCAGTCAACGCCCTGGTAGGCAACGACGGAGCCGGTGCCGTTCTGCTGACCGAACATGACCGGAGTCTGCAGCTCTTCGGGGAGGGTGTCCTGCGCTGCCTGGACCTTCAGAAGCAGGGCTTCGAGACCGGACCAGCTGTCGACTGCCATGGCCTCGTCATAGAGATCGAGGGCTTCCAGAACATCCTGACGATAGAGCAGATACTGTGCGGTGTTGAACAGGCGGAAGGTCGGGATGGCCAGGATCTGTCCGTTGCGCGTGCAGGCCGGGGCGAACTGCATGCAATTTTCCACGATGAACGGGGCGTACTCATCGAGATAGTCGTTCAGCGGGAGCAGCATGTTCTGCGCGGCCATGGTAGCGAAGTTCCAGGGGACCATGGTCAGGTCGACCACTTCACCGGCGGCCAGCATCAGGGGCAGCTGGGTGCCGAACTCGGTCGCCATCGTGGTGAAGTTCATGTGTACATTGATCTTCTCCTCGGCGATCTTGTTGATCTCTTCGAAGACTTCCTTCTTGCCTTCCCAATCCGCCCATACACGGATGTAGACATTGATCTCCTGAAGTTCATCGAAGCGGGTGAAAGCCTCTTCCCCTTCGTCTTCGCCCTCATCTTCGGAAGCAGCGGGTTTCGCTTCCGTAGCGGCGGAAGAGGAAGAAGCAGCAGGCTTGGCGGCTTCCTCTTCAACTGCAGCGGTGCCGCCGCAGCCTGCGAGGAGCCCTGCCAGCATCAGGCATGCCAGCAGAAGTGCAAGGATTTTCTTCATGTTTTGCATTGTCCTCCATTTAAAATATTTATTTCAACGCTTGCGCGTCAAAACCGAACAGGGATCACTCCTTCACGCCTCCGAGAGAGATGCCGGCAACAAACGCATTCTGGAAGAAGGGGTAAAGGATCATGATCGGCACGATGCCGATGATCGCCATGGCCATACGGACCGAGTTGCCCGGGATGTCCGAGATCGGGAAGGTGCCGCCGGCCAGGTCGCAGAGGGTGCGGATGTTCTCCATGATGTTCCGCAGCAGCTGCTGGAGCGTGAACAGGCGGGACTCGTTGATATAGTACAGGGCGTTCATCCAGCTGTTCCAGTATCCGAGGCCCTGCATCAGGCCCATGGTGGCCAGGATCGGCAGCGAGAGCGGCAGAACGATCCTGAAATAGATCTGCCACTCATTGGCCCCGTCGATCCTCGCCGCCTCCAGCAGCGAGGGGTGGATGCTCGTGGCAAAATAGTTCTTATAGAGCATGATGTTGAATCCGCTGAAGATCATGCCCGGAATGACCAGTGCCGCGAAGGTGTTCTTCAGATGGAAGATCTGCGTCCACATGATGTAGCCCGGAACGATACCGCCGTTGAACAGCATGGTCAGATACACCAGGAAGGTGAAAAGTCTCGCGTTCTTGAAGTCTCTGCGGGAGAGAGGATAGGCAAGAAGCGGGGCGATCAGCAGGTGCAGGGACGTACCCACGATCGTGACAAGAAGCGTCAGCCATGTGGCTCGGAGAACGTAGCTTCCGTTCCTCGAAAAGACGAATTGGTATGCATAGGGGGAGAAGACTTTGGGGATGAAGCTGTACCCGTAGCGCACCAGCGTTTTTTCCTCCGTCAGGGAGGAGGAGAGCACCAGCAGGAAGGGAAGAATGGCGGCAAGTGCGCAGAAGATCAGAATAAGGTTGACGATGATCTGATAAATCCAGTCTTCTCTGGTCCTTACACCGGTAAAATCGGTTTTCTGTTTCATATTCATTCACCTCCGAAATCAGAACAGCGCATTGTCCCGGTCGACCTTCTTGACGATGGCGTTCACGGTAATGACAAGCAGGAATCCCACGACGGCCTGGAATGCGCCGGCGGCCGAAGAGGTGGCGATGTTGTTGTTCACCATCAGGGCTTTATAGACATAGACATCGATGGTCGAAGTGATATTCGTGAGGGCGCCGGCATGCTGCGTGACCTGATAGAAAAGGCCGAAGTCCGAATAGAAGATCCTTCCGCAGGAGAGAAGGAAAAGCGTGATCACCGTCGGCTTGAGCTGCGGCAGGGTCACATGGATCAGCTGTTTCCACTTGGACGCACCGTCCACCTTGGCCGCATCGTAGAGGTTCTTATCGATGCCGCAGATCGAGGACAGGAAGATGATCGCGTTATAGCCCAGGCCTTTCCATATATGCACGAAGGTCAGGATGAAAGGCCAATACTTCGGTTCAGCATAGAAGTTGACCGCCTTGTCTTCTCCCAGCAGTCTGTTCACCATACCGACTTCGTTGCTGAGGAAGGCATAAACGATGTATGCCACGATGATCATGGAGATCAGCTGCGGGATCAGAATGGTGGTCTGATAGACCTTCTGCAGTCTCTGGGAAAAGAGTTCATACAGGCAGAGACCCACGAGAAGACCCGTCAGCAGGCCGAGGATGATAAACACCACATTATACAGCAGCGTGTTGCGCGTGATGAGCCAGGCATCCTGCGTGGAGAAGAGGACCTTGAAGTTTTTCAGGCCGACCCAGTCGCTCTTGAAAATTCCCTTGGAATAGTCCACCTTCTTGAAGGCGATGAAGATACCGATCATCGGGATATAGTTGTTGATGAGCAGATAGAGGAAGCCCGGAACAAGCATGAAATGCAGCGACGAAAGGATCCCTTCGTTCCGGAGTTCCCAGACTGTCGCCGCGAAGGTCAGGAAGGCCAGGATCTGGACCACCGTCAGACCGCTCTGGCGGGTAACTCCCTTGGCCTCTTCGACGCTCAGCGGGAGTGTGTAGCCCTGCAGAAGGAAAAGCGCCAGCGGAATCAGGGCAAATACGCACGCAAGTCCGGCACCGATCTTCGGCCGTTTGCGGAGGACAAGCAGGACCGTGACGATAAGCAGGACCAGACAGACAAGACTGATCCAGATCATCGTATTGGGGCGCAGCTGATATGTGCCCTTCATGATGGATTTGCCCGTGATAAATGCGTTGCCCCGGAGCATATAAGTCTTGGACTTATATTTATAGGTAACAAATGGAAGCGTCCAGGTGCAGATGATCGTTGCGATTGCCGCAGGGATCGCAAGATAGGCCGCTTTGAACCAGCCTGCTTTCCCCTCTGTCAATCTTTGCATTGCGCTCACTCCTTATCATTCAATTCGTGTTTTGCCTTGTGTTCCTGCGGGAAATGTCCCTGATACGACTCCTCAAGGGGATCCGCTGCAGAGGGCACTTTCCAAAATACCAGTTTTTTAACACATTAAATTAACTGTAAAATATCATACCGCCCCCCTTCTGTCAAGGAAGCACCACGTAGAAAATCGAGGGGGAATCTTGTTCATTCTGACCAATCCCGCGTCATGCTTTTTCAAACCGTTCCCGCAGGCTGTCCAAAGAGTTTCTCTTCTGCACCTCTCAAATTATTAAACCACTTTTTTTAACGGATAAAAATAGCTTGACGCTCTCTCTGTTTATTGTTATACTGATTAAGCTGTAAATAAATAAGAAGAGTATCGGCTTTGCTTCGAAAAAAGAAAGGAATGGTTTTTTTGACTGAAAGACAGCAGCGGGCTCTTGAGAATCAGAATCTGACCACCGGAAGCATTCTCAAGAAGCTCACGATCTTCGCACTTCCCATCCTTCTCGGCAACATCTTCACTCAGTTATACAATGTAGCCGACGCCATCATCGTCGGCCGCTATGTCGGATCGGACGCACTGGCAGCCGTCGGCTGCTCCGGCTCCATCAACATGATCGTCCACAGCATCCTGATGGGTCTTGGCATGGGCGTCAGCGTCATCGTTTCCCAGTTCTTCGGGGCCGGGAAGAAAGAAGAACTTTCCAAAGCCGTCAACACGACTCTCGTTCTCTGCCTGATTTTCGGTTCCGTCCTTACCGTGGTCGGACTTCTGGTCGGCGGACCTCTGCTTCGTCTGATCAAGACCCCGGCAAACATTCTTGAGGACGCGATCCTCTACCTGAACATCACCTTCCTCGGACTGTTCGGCATGATGTTCTATCATGTGGGAAGCTTTATTCTCCGCGGCATCGGCGATTCCAAATTCCCGATGTACATGCTTATCCTCAGTTCGATCCTGAACGTCGGCCTGAACCTTCTGTTCGTCGTAGCGTTCAACATGGCGGTGGCCGGCGTCGCCTGGGCCACGATCATCTCCCAGTATATGGTCGCGGTGGTCGTCATCATCCGGATCTTCAAGCTCAAGATCTGCGAACTCAGCCGCAGGACCTTCCGCATCAGCAAGGAGATGCTGCCCCCCATCGTCAAGATCGGTCTGCCCACCAGCGTCCAGTCCATGCTCACCTCGCTCGGCATGCTGATCCTCCAGAGCTACAACAACGGTTTCGGTTCCGATATGGTTGCCACCGTCACCGTGATGCAGAAGCTGGACGGTTTCGCCAATATGCCGGCTATGGCCATGGCGCAGGCCGCCACCACCTTTGTGGGACAGAACATCGGTGCCGGCAACTTCGACCGCATCAAGAAAGGCGTCCGCTATGTGCTGTCCTTCAACCTGATCGTCGGCGTACTGGTCGGTGCGGCCATGCTGCTCTTCGGCAGATCGTTCCTGCATGTGTTCACCACGAATGAAAAGGTCGTAGAAATCGGGCTCCACGCCATCGCCGTCATCAGCTTCAGCTACATCGCCACCGGGATCCAGAACTCCTGCGCGGGCATTATCCGCGGAGCCGGCGCCTCTTTCGTCACCATGGTGATCATGCTGGCATGCACGGTCGTCCGTATCCCGATCGCGTATTTCCTGGCCGTTGTTCCGCACAACTACATCGGCATCTTCTGGTCCATCCTCATTGCGTCTTACCTCGGTGCAGTCCTTACCCTTGGCTACTACATCAGCGGACGCTGGAAGACCAAGGCTGTTGTCCGTCATCCGGCCGCAGAAGAGGAAGCATAATTATCCCTGCTTTAACTGAATAAAAAAAGGAACGCAGCTGCGTTCCTTTTTTTATTCTTTTCCTTTTCCTGTCAGGGTTCCCTGTCCGATGTGAGATCGATCCAGTCACATTCCTCTTTGCTCAGACGCATGTTCAGCGTGGAAAGGGTCGATTCCAGTTCTTCCTCATTCCGGGCTCCGATGATCGGATAGACATCCAGTTCTCCGCTCATGGTATAGGCCATGCAGAGCTGCGCCACACTGATCCCCTTCTTCGCTGCGAGCGCCGCCGCACGGTCCATGCGCTCAAAATTGTCCGGATAGCAGTAACCGGCCCGCACTCCCCGGGGGATGCTTTCGGGATCGGTCTCAAACTGTTCGCGGGTAAAGCGTCCGGCGCAGAAGCCGCCTGAGAGGGCGGAATAGGATGCCACCGGGATCCCGTGCTCTACCAGCCATTTCCGGTCTTCCGCATAGCCCGGGCCGGAAATGGAGCCACTGCCCGGCATAAAGGGTTCTCCGTGCATCTCGCAGACCGAATAGTGCTCCTCCACGATGCTGAAGCCCTGAAGCCCGTTTGCTTCGGCGTATTCATTGGCTTCGCGGACACGGGCGATCTTCCAGTTTGCCGCTCCGAAAGCCCGGACCAGTCCCTGGCGTTTGAATTTGTTGAGCGCGTTGATCACTTCCGCCACGGGGACCGTGGGATCGTCCCTGTGGAGATAGAGCACGTCCACAGAATCCACACACCATCGCACCAGAGAGTCATGCAGTACCGACACCATATCGTATTCATAGAGGCGCGAACGGATCATGGAGGTATGG
>JAEEGF011743682.1_pt1 | contig 12403 bp, 8 predicted proteins | sample 9134171 | NCBI WGS metagenome assembly JAEEGF01 (sample SAMN16246542, study PRJNA631951) | gut metagenome | biome: gut microbiome; feature: rumen; material: AP-attached | host: Bos | place: Iran: Karaj | collected 2018-10 | reverse complement strand
TTGACGGTGTTGGTGACGGTCTTGTTGTAGCGGTTGCGGTCCAGAACCAGCATGTTATAATAGTTGTAGTTGTCAGAAAGATTATAGTTCAGCGAGTAGGATAACGACAAGTTCCAGTTGAAGGCCGATTCCCCCGTATTCCAACGCTTGAAGTTGGAGGGGCCAAGCTGGTAGCTGAAGCTGAGGTTGGCGGCGGTGGAGGAGAGCCTGAAAAGCCTGTGGTTCTTTTCCCATTCAAACTGGTTCGTGCGTATGCCCGCATCGCTGATTACGTAAGGGTCAAAATAGATGTTGAAGTTCAGATAGATTTTTTTGAACAGCGTGGTGCGTCCCGAAACGGTGACGGGTGTCCAGTTCATCGAATCGGCCATCATGTTGTAGGAGGTCGAGAGGTTCAAGCTCTCAAGCAGCGTCACCTTATCTATGCCGTTTTCCGAAGTGTCCTTACGCTTGCGGACCTTCATCTCCAACTTGTTGCCGATGCTGAAGCTTGCGAATGCGCTGCTGCGGTCGGCAGGCGTGCCGTAAAGGAACCCCTCGATGGGTGCGTATGTGATGGTCTGCCCCGTGGTTGAATCCAGATATGAGTCGAAAATGCGCCGGTTGATGAAGGGAGAGTAGGTGAAACTGGCTGATGGCGTGATTTCGTGCCGCATCGCCTTCAGCCAATTGCCCTTATATTGGAACATCCCGTAAAGGGTGGTGCGCAGTGTGGATGAGTAGGACATCTGGTGGGTGGCGAAAAATCCGAATACCGTGTCGCGGGCGATGATTGCATTGTGTAGGCTGTCGGTGCCTGCGTACCGGCGGTATGCCCCCTTGAACTGCCAGTTTTCTGTCCAGTTTATGGTGTTGTTCCAGTCGATGTGTTTCAACACCTTGATGGTGGAGGAGAGGGGGATGGAATGTGTCATGCCGCTGCGCATCTTGTCGAACATTGCCGGTTTCATGAAGAGCGAGTCGGTGGTCTGAACGCTGTTGCTCATGCTGAGGTTGTAGGAGAGCGAAATGTTCTCATACCAGCGTATCTTGCCTACAATCTCCTTGCGCCGGAGTGGGTAGAAGGTGCTTATGTTGTAGTTGACATTTGGCAGGTTAAGGTTTATTACCCCGGTTGAGACGTTTTGCGAAAGGCTGGCGTTAATTCCAAGACTGTGCAGGCTGCCGAATGATGTGGAGAAGCTCACGGTGGAGTTGTAGTTGCTGTTTACATAGTTGTTAAGGTCGGTGATGTTGTTTTTGTTATAGGAGCTGGTCTGGTAGTTCACGTCGGCTGAAAAGCGGTTTGTCGGGTGCGCCTTGCTGTCCTGGCTGTGTTTCCATGTTACGCGGACATCCTGTGCGGTGTAGTAGGTGGGGGTTTTGGGCTCGCCCCGGCGTGTCAGGCTGTAGGAGGTGTAGAAGTTTCCCTTGTATTTGTAACGCCGGTAGTAGTTCGAGTTCAGGTTTACGGCGAACGAGCCGCGCAGGTAGAGGTCGGTGGTGAGGGCGAGATCGATGCAGTCGTTGAAGGCGTAGTAGATGCCGAACCCCTGCAGGTAGAAGCCAAGCTCCGCCGATTCCCCGTAGGTCGGGGTCAGGATGCCGTTCTTCCGCTTTTTTGCACTGTTGGGCAGCAGACTGAATGGCAGTCCGACAGGTATTGGTATGTCACGGATTTCAGGATGGATAAATTTTGTTACAATCACATCGTGTGGAATCACTTTCCCCTTTGTGAACACAAAACCGAAGTGCGGATGTTCCAGATTACAGGTCGTATATACGCCGCGCCGTACAAATGTGACCGAATCGTTCACCTTTTTGATGACCTCCCCATGCAGAATGCCGTCACCCTCCTGCGTTATAACATTGTACACGATTCCCTGTTTGCTCTGAAGGTTGTATCCTATGCTGTTCGCGTAGAATGTGGAGCTTTTCTGCTTGAACTCAGGTTTTCCCTGAATGACCCCGTTTGAATCCGGTGCACCGGTGGCGTATACCACCTGGCTGTCAAGATCCATGTGGATGTGGTCGGAAGTGAGTTCCACATCTTCGTAGACGACTTTGGTCTTATTGAAAAGTGTCGCTCTTTTCCGTTTGATGTCTATCCGTACAGAGTCCGCCGCTTCGAATTGAATGGTCTCTTTCAGTGCGTCTTTGGAAAGAGGTATGGTGCTTTTCCGCTGCGCGGTATCGCTGTTTTGTGCCCTGACGGTTCCGTAAAAACAGTCCGGCAGCAGGGGCGTTATCCATAGAAGGATAAACAAATATTTCACAAACAGCTGTTTATACAATTCTATTTTTTTTAATAAAATATATTGTCAAATTGTCTAATTTTGTACCCGATTTGCATGGGTACAAATTGCAAAAGTACGAAAAATATAATTAGAGAATACAGATGAGGAACAGAATTTTTACGCTAATGCTCTGCCTGTCGCTGCTGCAGTTTTTTTCACAGGGGGTGTATGCCGGTCCTATACGCACAATCGTGATCGATCCGGGCCACGGCGGAAACGATCCCGGCGCGATAGGCGCAACCGGAAGCCATGAAAGCGAGGTCGTGCTGGATGTTGCGCTCCGTCTCGGAGCCCTCATACGGAAAAACCACCCGGAGGTCAAGGTCATTTACACGCGCAGCACCGATGTGTTCATCGAGTTGTACCGCAGGGCGGAGATTGCAAACAGGAACAAGGCGGATCTGTTCATCTCCATCCATTGCAATTCCGCCCCCAACGCCACGGCCTACGGTGCTGAGACCTTTGTTATGGGCGTGGACAAGACAAACGCCAACATGGCTGTGGCACAGAAGGAGAACGCAGCCATCCTTAAGGAGACGGACTATCAGAACAACTACGAGGGCTTCGACCCCTATTCCCCTGAATCCTACATTATTTTCTCCCTGTTACAGAATGCGCATCTGACAAGGAGCACGCATTTCGCATCCAGTGTCCAGAAATATTTTGTGAATGACCTGCACCGCCTTGACCGTGGTGTCAAGCAGGCACCGTTCCTTGTACTGTGGCGCACCACAATGCCCAGTGTGCTGATAGAGCTCGGTTTTTTGAGCAACAGGGAGGAGGAGTCCTACCTTAAATCGGAGAAGGGGAAAAACGAGATGAGCCAGTCCATATATAAGGCGGTGGCGCAGTCCATTCGGGAAAACTCCGGTGCCGCGTCAGAAACCGTCACCACCACCGTCACCGAAACCGTTTCCGCCTCCGACGGCCTTCCGGCAAAGGATTCCGTTATAGTGGGCAAGCCGCGTCCTACATATAATGTTGATGCTGACACTGTCGTTGTGCAGCCGAAGAGTGACGCGGCAAGTAATCCGGAACTGGTTTACAAGGTGCAGTTTGCCGCCTCTTCGGTGCAGAAACCTGCGGACGACTATGCCTTCCGCGGACTGCCGAAGGTGCAGTGCCGCCCCAGCGGTTCGGTGTTTGTATACACTGCCGGTGAGGAGCCGACGTATGAGGCTGTGCTTCCGGTGCTTGAACTGGTTCGTGGAAAGGGTTACAAGGATGCCTTTGTCATTGCATTCTACAAAGGTGAGCGCATCCGGCTCGATCAGGCAAAAAAATTGGAGAAATCCTCTGGCATATTGAAATAAGTACTACTTTTGCACCTCTGTATTTTAAAAGTAAGATATGAGCAAGACAGCAGTTATCGCTTTCGGAGGCAATGCCTTATTGCGTAGCGGACAGGAGGGTTTCTATCAGGAGCAGCTGGCAAATGTGGAGGAAACCTGCGAATCGGTCATCCCGTTGGTCAAGGCGGGGTACAAAATAGTCATCGGTCACGGCAACGGACCGCAGGTGGGCAATGTGCTTCTGCAGCACGAGATGGCCAACCGTGTCTCCGGCGTGGTGGCCATGCCGCTCGATTTCTGCGTGGCGGAGACCCAGGGTTCCATTGGCTACCTGATTGAGCAGGGCTTCCGCAATGTGTTGAAACGTCACGGGATTGAAAAGGAGGTGCTGGGCATCATCACGCAGGTGGTGGTGGATCAGAACGATCCGCTGTTTGTCAATCCCACCAAGCCGATCGGACGCTATTTCAAGCAGAAACAGATGGAGTCGTTCATTGAGGACCATCCCGGAACCATCTTCAGGGAGGATCCCAAGGGTAACGGCTGGAGAAGGGTTGTGGCCTCGCCTGCGCCCAAGGACATACTGAATGTCCCTGCGGTTGAGATGCTGGCCAATGCCGGACACATTGTCATAACCGTTGGCGGCGGCGGCGTGCCGGTCATCATCGACAACGGCATGATAAAGGGCGTGGAGGCTGTGATTGACAAGGATTTGTCCTCAGCACTCTTAGCCACCAAGCTGCATGCGGACGAGTTCTACATCCTAACCGATGTGCCGAAGGTCTACATCAATTTCCGCAAACCCGACGAGAAGGCATTGGATGTCATAACAATTGCAGAGGCGCAGAAATATCTGGATGAGGGGCAGTTCACCGAAGGCTCCATGGCTCCGAAAATCAGGGCGGCCATCCGCTTCGTGGAGCATTGCGGCGGCACATGCATCATCACCGAGGCCGGGCAGCTTGAAAACCCCGCCTGCGGAACACGTATTGTAAAATAATCAGGATATGGGAAACAATTTTGAGGAACTGAAGAATTCTCCGGCCTTTTTCTCCTTTGGCAAGAAAATAACAGTCATTGGCGTTATCGCCAGCATTGCGGGAGGAGTGATGAAGCTGTCCGGAATCCAGTATGGTGACTATCTTCTGATAATGGGGCTGGCCACACTCGCCCTGACCGCTTATCTTATTCTGTCGAACCTGCCATATAAACCTATAGAAAAGGATGAGGATGCGAACGCCCGTCTTCGTCCGATCTGGAACTTCTCCATCAAACTTTTAGGATGGGGTTTGAGTGTTCTGCTGATAGGGTTCCTGTTCTGGCTGTACCACTGGCCCGGTTGGAATATCCTGCTGATTGTCGGCGCCATCACCACGCCAATCGGCGTAATCACCATGCTGTTCTACCTCCACCAACGCAACAAATACCAAATCTACTAAACCCATTAACCCCCTTAAACTCTTAGACTCTTAAACATCTTAACATCTTAACAATTCATTCCCGAACAAACATAAAAACACAATAAACGTATGGCTTACAACTTAAGAAACCGTAATTTCCTGAAGATTTTAGACTTCAGCCCGAAAGAATTGAACTATCTGCTGGATCTGGCCCGCGACCTTAAGCGTGCCAAATACACCGGCACCGAACAACCGACCCTGAAGGGCAAGAACATCGCCCTGATTTTTGAGAAGACCTCCACCCGCACACGCTGCGCCTTTGAGGTTGGCGCGAAGGACCAGGGGGCGCATGTCACCTATCTGGGACCGACCGGCAGCCAGATTGGCGTAAAGGAGAGCATGAAGGACACCGCCCGCGTGCTGGGTCGCATGTTCGACGGCATCGAGTACCGCGGCTTCAAGCAGGAGACCGTTGAGGAGCTGGCCAAATACGCCGGTGTGCCGGTGTGGAACGGCCTGACCAACGAGAGCCATCCCACCCAGATTCTGGCCGACTTCCTCACCATGCAGGAGCATGTTGACAAGCCCCTGAGCCAGGTTACCTTCGCATACGTCGGCGACGCCCGCTTCAACATGGGCAACAGCCTGATGGTCGGTGGCGCAAAGATGGGCATGGATGTGCGCATCATCGCCCCGAAAAAGCTCCAGCCGGAGGCATGGTTGGTGAAGGAGTGCAAGAAAATCGCCAAGGAGACCGGTGCAAAGGTTACAGTGACCGACGATCCCGTTAAGGGCGTGAAGGGCTGCGACTTCATCTACACCGACGTTTGGGTGAGCATGGGCGAGCCCGCCGAGGTTTGGAAGGAGCGCATCGACATGCTGATGCCTTTCCAGGTGAATGCAAAGATGATGAAGAACACCGGCAACCCGCACTGCAAGTTCATGCACTGCCTGCCCGCCTACCACAATCTGGAGACGCAGGTGGGACGCGATGTGAACAAACAGTTCGGCCTTGACGGCATTGAGGTGACCGAGGAGGTGTTCGAGAGCGAGAATTCGATTGTTTTCGACGAGGCCGAAAACCGCATGCACACCATCAAGGCGGTAATGGTTGCCACATTGGGAGACTAAACTGTTAAGAATTGTGTTTAGTCATTGGGCGGCCGCAAGGCCGCTTTTTTTTATTTCCTGTTCCGGGAGAAGAGTCCTTTCAGGTTGTCGAAATCCTTGGTGAATGAGAAGCCGATGCCCTGATAGTAGGGGACGTCGGAATAGGCGGCGGAGAGCACATCGTAGTAGTTGGCCATGTTGAAGGCCTTTATGCGGAGCGAGCCGTCGCTTGTAATCTTGTATTCGAAAATGATGTCGCCCACCACGTTGCCGGCCACCGCCTGCCGTTCGTTCTGGCTGTTGTTGTCCCCATAGATGTCCAGATTTCCGCGTATGACCAACCGGTTCTCCATAAGGTTGGTGGAGAGCTGGATATTGTATTCGTCCCCGTTGGTGACACCGTCGCCCGGGCGGTATTGGAACCCCACGTTGACATTGTCGGTCAGGGTGGAGACGGTTTTTTGGAGGTAATGGGAGAATAATTCGCTCAAGGAATGGCCGATACCATAGTTGACGTTGTTCTCCCCATCAGGATTCTGCACGTCGAAACGGCCCAACAGCATCAGGGAGAAGGCCTGTCGGAACATGTTCTCCTTGTCGGTGGTGTCGAGGGTGTTATAGACCATCGATCGTATCGATTCGTCGACGTTGTCCAGACGGATGTCGAAATCAAACTCCGGATTCAGCAGTTCGCCCTTCAGACGCAGTCCCGTGGAAACCGGCACGGAGCGGTAGGATGATGTTACCGAGGATTCGCCAAGCAGGCTTGTGATGGAGGTTTTTGTGGTGTAGATTGCACGGACGTTCATCTCGCCTTTGTCAGGCTGGCCGTTCCAATTGATTGTGCTGCCGTTCTCGATGGAGAGGGAACGGGTGAACACATTTCCAAGGGCAAGGTCAATGTTGCCTTCGTTGAGTATATAGCTTCCATACATTTCAAACGGGCGTTCCGGTTGCAGCTCCATGCGGATGCTGCCGGTTCCGTTGCCGATGATTGTGCCGCCAATGGAGGGGTCAAGTACCACCTTCAGTGTGGCTTCCGGAGTGACGTCAAGATTGAAAAGCAGATGGGTTCTGGTAGTGCGTGCCTGTTCGTATTCCGTATTGTCCGTGCTCTTTTCCATGTAATACGGCTTTTCAAAAATGATGTAGGATTGCTGATGTTCAGTGTTGGCTCCTTTGTTGAGAAGGACGGAAATGTAGGTTTGCTTGTCGGTCCGCATGTTTCCGGAGAGGTATAAATCGCCTTGTGGCAGCAACCGCAGACGGATAGTGCCGGTGCCAAAGGCCTTGCCGTAAAACAGTTCGTTGTCACGGTAGTCGGTGTTCAACACCATGGTGTTTTCGGTGCGGATGTCCAAACGGACACCCCATTGTTTCAGTTTGTGATGGGTGATCACCCCATTCAGATACGCCGGATGTCCTTGGATGTCACTGCATTGCAGATTGTTTAGCTGGAATGCCGAATCCTTTATTATAATATCTTGGTCTTTAATATGATATAATGTATTGATGTATCCAATTTGCATGGATGCTTCATCGATGTGCAGATTGCCGGAAATGGCAGCTTGTTGTACCGGACCGGTGATGTGGAGTCTGCCGGAAGCGGTGCCTTCCGTCATGCTGGCAAAGGAGGAGAGGTATGGGGCTATGGTGTGGAGGTTAAATGTACGGATTTCACCGTTCAAATCAATTTGTTTGCTGTCAGGCTGATAGTTTCCGTGCAGGTGAATGGTGGGAGCTGAATCCTGAAGCGGGAACAGTTTGGCTTGCAGTCGGATTTGCTTATCCTCCTCCTGCCAGTAGGCATTGCTTTGCAACTGTCCGTAAGCCACCTCGTTGAAGACTAGGGAATCGATGTTCATTCGGGTGGATAGCTGGAGTTTGCTGTGCTGGTTTGCCAGATGCAGTTCTCCGGTTGCGATGCCACCCAAAGAGAGACCATAAGGCAGGAGCAGCAATTGAAGCTCTGAGAGGTGCAAGTTCCGGGTCTGTAGGTTCACAAGGCTGGTCTGTTGTGGGCTGTGCATGCCCTCCAACGTCACGGACTGCTCTCCTGAATTCATCTGGAACCGGTTGATTTTTATGCTGTTCTTTTCAAGTGTAATCTCATTTCCCGGTTCAATTACAAACGGTTCCTGATGCAGGCACAGCTTCCCTTGCTGTATTTGCAGTATGCATTCCTCAAACCGTTCGAAGCGCATGCTTCCTGTCAGGTCCACATAGGGCGACAGCATGTTGCCGGAGGGATGGTTCAGTAACCGGAATTGGGCCGTATCATTGAAACAATTCAATTGCAGCTGAAGCTGTTCTAACTGTGAAAGGCTGTCGCTGTTATTCCAGAACATGTGTTCGCAACTGGCCGCCAATCGTAGTGTGTCATTTTCGTTGTCACTTTTGATGCTGCAATTTTCCCACCGGATCTGTTTCCATCCGAGGGCTGTGATGTCCGACTGCATCCGCCACTTTTGCTCCGGTTCAGAATAGTAGGCGTCCATGGAGCAGGCCCCGCCGATGTGAAGTTGGGGCAACAGTCTTTCCAGCAGCCGTATGGGTTGTTTCATCGTGACCGCAAGGTTGAATGTGGTGTAATCCGGTACTTCGGCAAGATTTTTACCAATGCTGTGCGGAAGGTGTTGTTGTGCCAGCCGGGTCAGGCAGCTGGGAATGTCAGCCAGCCGTAACCTGCCTGAAATGGAGGCTTGTAAAGGTGTGGATCGCAGCTGTAATTCCATATCTCCATTTTCTGCTGTGTCGGAAAGCAGTTGGAAGGGTGGAATCCGCACCTTGTTTCCGTTTTCCGTCAGGGAGGCGTTGTTAACCTTGATGACACCGTGGATTCCTTGTGAAACCCGGCCGGTCAGGTCAGCCTGGCTGTGCAGTGAGAGAATGGCGTTGGAATCTTCCGGCAGAAAGTGGAACGCACTTAGGTCGAATCGGTTGAGTTCACCCGCATAATATATTTTGTTTTCCCTGAAATCGACAAATCCATTGATGTCGGCCAGTAGTGCGGAGTCAGGAGAATGTAGTTTGAAGGTCAGCCGTTCATCTTCCATGTCCCCATGCAGCATGGCGTTGCAGAGTTCGCGCCCATGTAGGTGCAGGGATTGGATATTCAACCGGTAATCCTCAATGTTGGAGCCGTTGCCGCTGATTTCCCCCTGGGCGGTCAGGGAACCCAGCATTGGGCTGTGCAGCAAGGGTTGCAACGGGAGTCCCTGGGTCTGGAACCGTGCTTGGAAATGGCGTGATGCCATGTTGTTGTGGTATATTCCTGAAGCGCGTAGGCTTCCCATGTTGCCGGTGGCCTCCACATCGGCGGTGAAATCGTCGAAGCGTCCGTGAAAATCTGCAGCACCTTCCCGCACAATCCAGTGCCTCAGTTCTTCCGGCAATTTGAGTGTCCGGCCTCCTGGCAGGTGTAATCCCTCAATTTGCTGCATGGCGACCGCCATCTCGTCAATCTGGGCATCCCAATATGCGGTGCGTCCATTCTGGATTCCTTCGGTGAACAGGTTTCCGCGCAGATATGTGCTGTCGTTTAAACGGCAAGAGAACTGTTTGATTTCCAAATGAGAAAGGCTGTTCTCCACTTTACCCTGCAACCGGACGGACACCGGTTCGATTCCTTGCAGGGCAGGGGTGAAATAGGTGAGGTCGGTGGCGTGGAGCAGCGATGGACGCAATTGGCAACGGAAAAGGACACTGTCATTGAAATCAGAATACTGATGCCAATTGTCAAAGTCAAAACGGAAATCCATGTCAATGTGACTGCCGCTGATTGCATCAAAGGTTGTGTTCTCCAGATAGAGTTTCCGGCTTGAGACAGTCAGCAGGGTCTGCAGGTTGCGGATGGTGAAGCCTGAATGCTCCCGGCAGTCAAGGTTGCGGATGTCCAGCAGGCATTCACCTCCAGCCACGGTAATGCTTTTTATCTCCGCATCAATCTGTTGCAGACGGATGTGGTCATAGTTCCAGACTCCAGCCACATCCTCCTTGCACCTCGCTTCATAGTACCAGATATAGCTTCCGTTTTTCATCCTCAGGTCTTCAAAAAGCAGTTTGACAGGCTTTTTTTCCTTGTCAGAGGAGAAAAACTCAAAAAGGAACTTCATGTTGTTCTCCTCTTCGCCTTTGTATTTGGCGGTGTAAACCAGCAAATCCTCAACTTCAATTCCGCTGAAGCGCCAGATCCTTTGGGAACGGTTGTGGTGGGGGAGGCGGCTTTTCAGACTGCCTGCGGCAAACATCGGCTGCTGGTGGCGGTCTTCGATGCGAAGCCCCTCCACGCTGAAATCCAGGTTCCAGTAAAGCCGGAGCTTTTCAATGGCTATTTCTGTCTGCAATTTTTCGGACAAGATGGCTGCGGCTTTCCGGGCGGCTTTGGTCTGCACGGATGGGATCATGAATACCAGACCGGTTACAAACAGCAGGATGGCTGCGAACAGCACCACTCCGATAAGTGTCCGGAACAGCCGTCTGGTATGTTTTGCTGCCTTTCCCATCCTCTCCACTCAGATTATTTTGACCGTCAGTCCACGCAGGGTAAGTTTTTCGGCTATAGGCGCCAGCCGCTCATATCCGCCGTGCTTCACGTCGCATTTGCCGAAGCAGTGTGCGATCCAGGTGCATTGCAGTGCCTGCTCATAACTGTGGCCGCAGCATTCCATCAGGCTGTCAATGACAAAATCAAAGGTGTTGGTGTTGTCGTTGTACAGCATCAGGGTGCAGCCTTCGTCCGAAAGCAGCTGCCCCTGTAGTTCGCATTCGCTCTCCGGCCTGTTCATGCTACCAGTCGTCTTTTACCTCCTCTTTCGGCTCCATGCCGTTTTCAAGGCTTTCTATCAGTGCTTTAATGTGAGTGTCCACCTCTTCCAAATGTTTGTTGCGAACTGGCGTCCACTCAGGCTTGCTGCTGTCCAGCCACTGCTCGCAGGCTTGGGTGACCTGTCCGTTCTTGCAGGTGAAGTTGGTGATTGTGTAGCGGTAGCGTCCGTCACGTGCCTCTATTTTAAGTTCATAAGTTACAATACCAGCCATTACCTCCGTTTTGCCGTCTTTTGCCGTTGTGTGGATTTTCATATTGCTGCGGCAGACAATAACTCCCTTTTCCTTATCGGCAGTCTGTATCACTTTGGTGGGGTTCTGGAAGAAATGTTTCGCCCATTCAAATGCGCGGTCATACAATACTGCAGGCTCCGCTTTCATCGGAACAACATCCTGGTAGGTTATCAGTTTTGTCTGTTCGCTCACAGGCATGGGGTAGACCTCCACGGGTTCCCCCTTTTTCTGGCCGAAGGCCTGGATGCTGGCGAAGGCTGCCAGCATTATCACCAATGTTCTGATGCTTTTGTTCATGGCTATCCGTTTTTTCTTTTTACATATTCTTGGAATGTGAATGCGCAGCAGTGGTTTTCGTCCGCAGGGTGCGGCTCTTCGGAAACGAGCTGCCAGTCCTTTTCGTCAATTTGCGGGAAAAAGACATCCGCGTCCGGAAATTCCGCCTGCATTCGTGTGATGTACAGCTTGTCGCACAGGGGGAAGAACTGCCGGTAGATGGAGGCGCCGCCCATGATGAAGACCTCCTCTTCTGACGGGCACAGTTCCATCGCCTCCTCAATGGAGTATGCCATTTCAGCCCCTTCGTAGCTTTTGTCCTTTTCCAAGGTGAGCACGATGTTGCGGCGGTTTGGCAGCGGACGCTTCGGCAGGGAGAACCATGTGTTCTCGCCCATCAGCACGGCGTGTCCGGCCGTTGTGCGCTTGAAGTGCTTCAAATCGTCCGGCAGATGGCAGAGCAGCTGGTTTTTCCGGCCGATCTCATAATTTTTTCCGATTGCGACTATGATTGACAGCATGGCGTTAAAGGGTGCATTTCATGAGTTGTTCAAGACGTTTTTCAATTTCCGGTATGGCGATGCGTTCCTGCTCCATGGTGTCGCGGTCGCGCAAGGTGACAGTGTCGTCCTCAAGCGTCCGGTTGTCCACAGTGATGCAGAAGGGGGTGCCGATTGCATCCTGACGGCGGTAGCGGCGTCCGATGGCGTCCTTTTCGTCGTACTGGCAGTTGTAGCGGTATTGCAGCGGCTTAAGTATCTCGCGCGCCTTTTCGGGCAGGCCGTCCTTCTTGACCAAAGGCAGCACAGCCACCTTCACCGGCGCAAGTATTGCCGGAATTTTCAGCACCGTGCGGGTGCTGTTGTCGGGGAGGGTCTCCTCGCGGTAGGCATGGCTGAAGACGGCAAGGAACATCCTGTCCACACCGATTGAGGTCTCAATCACGTATGGCACATAGCTTTCGTTGGTCTCCGGATCGAAATATTGC
>JAEEGF011667447.1_pt1 | contig 12403 bp, 6 predicted proteins | sample 9134171 | NCBI WGS metagenome assembly JAEEGF01 (sample SAMN16246542, study PRJNA631951) | gut metagenome | biome: gut microbiome; feature: rumen; material: AP-attached | host: Bos | place: Iran: Karaj | collected 2018-10 | reverse complement strand
GTCGACGGCAAACGTACCGTGTTTTTCCCAAAGAACCACATCATAGTCGTCTAGCAACTTGATGGTTTCCTCAGCCAACTTCACAGAACTTGGGAGTTGATAAGGTACGATACCCACTCCTCTAGGGCAGAACGCCTTTGTCTCTGGAATCATGCTCCAAAGTAACTTGGTCATCACGTCTTTCTCCAGGAACTTCTTGCAGTGACTCATGGCCACAAGTTCGATAGGATGGGTATGAACGGATGCTTTATAAGGTGAACCTTTTGCGATAAGGTAGTCGTGAACGCTAAGATGGGATGGTAATTCCGAAGTCGGTTTTACAGGATGATCAGCGATAATCACGTAGTTGGCACAGTCGTCGAGTATGCGAATGACTGATCCGTTCTCCATCGGCCAACGGGCTAAGTCACGCATGCGGAGGTTTGTTCCCTTGCAATAGAAATAACATCCTTTTAAGTGGGGAAGTGTAACCCCGATAGGGATTACGGGACTGATTGCCGGCATCTTTCTGATCTCATCGTCAACATATTCGGTAATGTTGATGGTGATATTGCCACCGTTACGCTCAGCCCAGCCTTTTTGCCAGAGATAACCGGCCACTTCCGCAACTTTATTAATCTCTTTTGCCAGTGCCGGACGGTTATTTAAGATTGATTCCATTTCGTTTACTTTAATAGTTCAGGTATAAATGTTGATACGATCAGTACGATGATACCTATTATCAATACGACCAAAGTCTTTTTTGATACGCCTTTCCATTCTTTCAGGATAATTCCCCATACATTTGAGAAAACAACGTTCAAGGCCATCAGAATACAGAAGGCGAAGGTGGTAAGTGTCGGTGATTCCGTAAGGAATCCTTTTCCGAGGCTTAGTCCGAAGAACTGACTATACCACAATAAACCAGCTAGGATGCAGAAGAACAAGTTATTAGCGTACAGATTGGTTTTCCCATAGTCGCCCCAAGACTTATTCTTGGCATTTTGATAAAGACAGTAAGCAGCATTGGTAACGAATCCTCCCAAGGTTACTAGCATTGTAGCAGGTAACGACTTGAACATATCATTGGTTTCAGCAAAATGCAGTCCGCTTCCAAATTCGAGACCGATATTAAAGCAGCCGCTCATGAAACCAGCCAATAATGCAATGATGATGCCTTTTGGGAAGTTAAAGTCCTTTACGGCTTTACGCTTCTCTTCCTCGCTCAAGGTCTGTGCTTTCATGTGTCCGGCAACGCCAATGATTCCGATACCGATAAGTGTAATGAGTATGCCGATAAGTACGGCAGAGGTCAGTTTCTCCAAATGTCCGGCATTTGGGAACACAATGTTCAGCATGACTGGTCCTAGAATTGTTCCTAATGCAGCACAAGTACCAAGGGCAATGGATTGTCCCAAGGCAATTCCCAGATAGCGCATGGAAAGACCGAAGGTCAATCCACCGACACCCCAAAGAACGCCAAACAAAATGGTCATCCAGATATTGAACGAGTTGTCTGCAGTAAACAACTCACAAAGACTGTGTCCCGAAGGAACGGCCAGCAAGGCTCCAAGGAAAGGGAAAATCAGCCAGGCAAAGAGTCCTTGTGTCAGCCAGAAGCTCTCCCAACTCCATTCCTTCACCTTGTTAATCGGAACATAACTGCTCGATTGGCAGAATGCTCCGATTGCAATGATGATTAGTCCGATGATGATTGCCATAGTCTGAACTCTTATACGCGTTTGGTCAATTCATCTTTCTCATATTGTTGGATGGCAGGAATGAATTCCTCACCCACAGGCACGTTGTTCTTGAGGTTGAAGTAATCGAATACTGCACCGAACGGCAAGCTCTTTGCTTCTTCCAACAGGGCGAGACGCTCGAAGTTTTGCTCGTTTTCTTCGTACTTGCGAAGAATTGGCAGTGGCTCGAGCAATGCTTGGAGAACACATTTCTGAGTAGCTCTGGTTCCAATGATGTAAGCACCGATACGGTTGATAGAAGCATCGAAATAGTCCAAACCGATATGGGCACGGTTCAATGCGTTTGCGCGTACAATTTCCTTGAATAGGTTCAATGTCTGATCGTCCATGATGGTTACGTGGTCTGAATCCCAACGGATAGGACGACTTACGTGGAGCATCAATTCAGGAACAAAGAGCAATAAGGAAGCGACCATGTCGGATACGTTCTCGGTTTGTTCGTAGTGACCGGTATCCAAAGTGTACATCAATTTACGTGTAGCACAGTAACCTGCAACGAAATCATGAGAACCAACAGTGTAACTCTCCAGACCAATACCAAACAGTTTAGCCTCAAGACAGGTTTTCATGTCTGGTAATTGTTCTGCCAGAATCTCATCCAAGCTTTGTGCGAAGAGTTCACGGTAGTACATTCGTTTTACGGTAAGGTCTTTAGAACCATCGTGTACCCAGATATTCATAATACATGGGTCGTTTTGAGCTTTACCCATGGCATCTGCAATACGACGGCAGCGTTTGGTATGCTCAATCCAGAACTCACGGATTTCTTTATTTGGATTTGCTAATGAGAGGTTCCCGGATTTTGGATGGGAGAACGATGTTGAGTTGAAATCCAATTTCATGTTTTGCTCTTTCGCCCAATCAATCCAACCTTGGAAATGTTTAACTTCTACCTGATCGCGGTCAACGAATTCTTTACCGAACTCACCGTAAGTCTCGTGTAAGTTCAGACGATGATTTCCTGCCAGCAAAGTCTTGACAAAAGCGATGTCCTTACGTACCTCTTCTACGTTACGTGCACGTCCAGGGTAGTTTCCTGTTGTCATAATACCTCCACTCAGAGCCTCATTACGCTCGAAACCGACTACATCATCAGTTTGCCAGCAATGTAATGAGATAGGAGTTTTTTCCAACTGTGCAATTGCTGCATCTGTATCTACACCAATGGCAGCATAACGTTCTTTTGCTACTTCGTAAGCTTTTCTAATTAGTTCTTCTTTCATGGATTTTTATTTTTAGTTCTGATAATTCGAAATAGATTAAATATCTTCTCTAAACACCTTGAGGTATTTTGGATATGCGTTGTCCCAAAGACCGGTTCCCTTTGGCTCGAACGTTGTGGTCTGAACAGACGAACGAATCAGGCTGCGCATCTCTTGAATGGAGCCAACCATCTTGCATGCTTTGGCTTGCATCATGACATTTCCGATAGCGGTCGCCTCTGTTGGACCAGCTATTACGGGAACTCCTAATGCATTGCTGGTAAATTGGTTGAGTAATTCGTTTTGGGAACCTCCACCAATGATATGTAGTTGCTCGATTGGGAACGGAGCCATATCTTGTAAGTCCTTGAATACTTGTTTATACCGCATGGCAAGGCTGTCGAAAATGCAACGGATCAGGTGACCGTCGGTTTCTGGAACAGGTTGTCCTGTTAGCTCGCAATAATGCTGAATAGCTTGAATCATCGACTCAGGATTTGCAAAGCAAGGAGCGTCCGGATTGATGATGCTGCGGAACGGTTCTGATGCCAGAGCAATCTCATTCAACTCGTCGTAACTATAAGCGGCAATGCGTTTGGATTCTTTTCTGCATTGTTCCAACAACCACATGCCACAAATGTTCTTCAAGAAACGCGTCGTTCCTTCTACGCCACCTTCATTGGTAAAGTTCTTTGCAGCGCTTTTCTCGTTGATGACCGCTTCTTTCACCTCAATACCCATCAAGCTCCAAGTTCCTGAGCTGAGGTAAGCGAATCGTTCATTGACAGCAGGAACAGCAGCTACTGCAGAAGCGGTGTCGTGCCCGGCAATGGAGATAACCGGAATCGCACCGAGCCCTGTTTGTTTTTGAATATCTTCAGTCAACGTGCCAAGGGTGGTTCCCGGATATACGATCGGGGCGAACTGCTCTTTCGTTACACCTGCCACTTCCATCAGATTCTCCTCTAACTGTTTGGTGTGTGGGTTCAACATATGTGAGGTCGAGGCAATGGTATATTCGGTTACCATGCGATTAGTAAGCAGATAACCGAGGGCATCGGGTAAGAATAAGATTTTATCGGCTGATTTCAAAGCACTGCATCCATGTTCTTTGAGGGCGAACAATTGGAAAAGGGAATTGAAATTCATGATTTGAATACCCGTTTGCTCGTATACTTTCTCGCGTGGAATTATCTTGAAAAATGCTTCTGGTGCTCCGACAGTATGTGGATCACGGTACGAATATGGATTTCGAAGTATTTCGCCATCTTTCCCGATAAAGACGAAGTCGACGCCCCATGTGTCGATACCGATGGACTCAATAGGGATTTTTTCCTCTGCTACTATTTTCAATCCTTTGATAATCTCATTGTACAAGGCCAGGATATCCCAGTAAAAATGCCCGCTGACTTGAATAATGTTGTTGGGGAAGCGGGTGAGTTGCCTTAATTCCAGTTTGTCTTGTTCCAGATGACCGACAATCGTACGTCCGCTTGTCGCACCTAGGTCTACTGCAAAGAAGTATGTATTTTTCATGATTTGAGTTTTTAGTTAAGGCAAATATACTATTTTATTCGTTTTACTCCTACAAAAACATTGATTTGTTTATTTATTTAACGTGCGTAACAGATCATTCTTTTGCTCGTTGGAAAAATTAGGCTTGTCACATGGGTGACAAGAGTTTTCCACCAATGTGACAAAGGCTTTCCACCTTGGTGACAAAAGCTTTCCACCTTGGTGACAAAAGCTTTCCACTAATGTGACAAGCTTAGATTATAAAGAAGATTTTTTAATTCTTTTTGCTCCAGGGAATATGTTGGAGTAGGGCATGGTAGATTGGATTTTGTTGTAGTAGTTCAGGAACACCGAGAATGAACATCTGTTTGCGTGCTCGCGTGAGTGCGACATTGAGTTTTCTGTCGATGAAAACGCCGTTTTCTTCTGTCAAATTGGGGAGCCATTCCAATTGAGATAGTTGGTTGATGCTTAACGAATAGATAATGACATCGCGTTCACTACCTTGATAGCGTTCGATTGTATCGACAGAGATTTGAGTAAGTGCCGGTATCTGAAGTTGATGAAGCGCTTTTCGGATGAGAGCTATCTGACTTCGATATGGGGTTATAATACCCAACGTATGCGTTGGATCAAAATTCTTAGGGTCTTTTTCGTAGATTTGCTTGGCAATCTGTGCGGCTTTCAGCGCCTCCTCACGGTTTGTCTTGCACGATTTGTTGTCGAGGTCGGGTTGAGACGGAATGAATAGGATAGGGGTTGGTATTTCTTCCAACTGATGTTCTAATCCGAGGACCTCCAGCTCGCCAAAGTAGAATGCTTGGTTGGGGAAATCAGCGATGCCAGGGTGCATACGACCTTGTTTGTGCAACATATCAACTGGCTGATGCTCACCTCGTTGCTGATGATAACGGTATAGGCGCTCGAAAAGAGAGTCTTTCAAATTATATATGCCGGCTGCCCTAAGCATATCATCGTGTATTTCCGAATCTTCGGACGACTGAAGTACGATCGCCGGTAGTTGTTTCGGATCACCAATCATCACAAATTTGTCGATGGCATTACGCCCATCGGAAGAACAAGTGGTGAAAAGGCCAAGCAGTTGAGGCTCCAATATCTGAGTAGCCTCATCAATGATGGCAGCATCGAAGTGTTTTAGTTTGAACAATTCCGGTTTACTCGATAGAGAAGAAATGGTTCCAACAAACACATTACACTGCGTGATGGTATCCCGAACAAGGGATCTGGTGTTGCAGTTTTCCAAGATGTGAGGCAAAAGATGGTCTTTGTACCGACTGTCGCACGAGAGTTCCGAACCGATTCGGATATAATGGACAGTTGGTTCCATGTTCGACAGGGTCTGACAAATCTCGTCTACGGCTCGATTCGTGTATGCCATCAGCAAGATTTCTTGATGATGTTGTTGATGAAGCACTTCCACCATCTTCCGTAATGCTCTCGATGTCTTGCCTGTACCGGGAGGACCTACTAGTAGGAAGTAATCTTGAGCCGCAAGAGCCTTCAGTGCCATCTTCTCGAAAACATTATCGGTGCTTTTTGCTTGATCGTATATGCCATTCTCGAAGCGTGGAGGCCTCTGACCCAGTAGTAATGCTTTCCGATCTTCATTTGCTGAAAGGAAGGATGAAAGTCCTTGGTACATCGAACGGAAACTGGTATCCATATAGTCGTGCTCGATAGCATATTTACTATCAGAAGGAAGAACGGACAGGTTCCGTTGGGATGAACGTAAGCGGATGCGGATCTGCTGGTCGGTTATTTCTTCCAGACTTCCTTTGAAGATCATTTTATTTGTCACGTTGTCTGAATCCTCGTTCCGCTCGTATAGGACTACAACATCTCCGATACGGAAGTTGGGCATAAAGAGTTCATCATATTCAGGAAGAGATAATGTGACAGATGGGTTGATGGCATCGGAGGCATGATTCTCGATGATAGACAAATCGTAAAGGATCTCACCTGCTTCCTGCTTTTCTTCCAATGTGTTCAGCCACAGGGAAGAGGCACCCATCCGACCGTAATAACCGGTACAGCCAGTCTTGGACGTATAGAGTTCTTTAGTAATGAAATTATACAATGTGTAGAAATATGCTTTCTCCAAATCCGATAACTGCTGGATTCGTACCGAAAACTTGATAATGGGCGGACAAAGATAATTCGTCCAATAACGGCCCGACATATGGGCGGTGTTCAGTGTTTCTGGATTGATTTGTGCAAGCAATGTCGCCGTATATTTGATATCGTTATGGGATTGTGTCTCATATTCGTTGGCGACAACAGCATTTCTAACATCGATCATTTGTTTGACTTGTTCCCAAGAAGATGCTTGCGCCTGGTAAAGCGTTGGGTATTTTGTGTACAAAAGGTATGGACGGGTGTACTCATGGCTCTGATTCATACTGTATTCGAGTACAGCCATATAAAGAAGCATCTGCATCAGATTGTTTTTCTTCGGCAATATCTTACCTCTTTGTGTAAACTCATCTGCTTTACCCGATTTCATCTCGATGAAACTGCTCATGTCACGTTGCATATAGTCCAAGCGACCTTGAATGCCGAGTGCTTCGCAGATATATGATGGTTCCAGAACTGCATCGTGCTTGTCTAATTGCTTTTGTACGAACGTTTGATTTACGATGTTTCGGATATTGACGAAATGTCTTATACAATCTTCGATGAAGTCTTGTGCCTCAAATGTATCCGAGAGTTCATCACAAGCAGCCAATTCTAATGGATACATACGAAATGCCTTTTTTACACAATCCGAAAAACTCAGTCTCAGATCGGGGCAGTGAATCCATTCATCCAAGAAAAGAGTAGCAATGTTTCCCAATAAGAGAGGTCGTGTATTCTCTGTGAGCGAAAGGCGTTTCCATAAATAATTTACGGGATGGCAGCCAAAGTCGCACGAACATTCAGCGAGTGAACTGATATCGAGAAGATAGTCGGGCTCCAGCACGATGAATGAGGGAATCAATTCATTGTCGTACGTGACAGTCACATCCAACAGGTTCAGTTGACAGCCATTCCAAAGTCGACGAACGGTTTCATCAAAGGCGTCATTGACTCCTTTTACTCCATGGCGAACCTTCAAGACTTCTGATGTGGGCGCAAAAGGTGTTACGTATAAGTAATCCGCGTCTTTAGCACGCACACTTACACGCATTTTTCGGATAGATTGACTGTTGCCTGTGTTCACGCTGACGGAATCTTTAATCCTGGTAGTATATTCGTTTTACACGATCAGAGATGCTGGTCAAAATCTCGTAAGGAATGGTTCCCAAGATGGTAGACAAGGTGGTGACAGGTAGTTTATCACCGAAGATGATGACGCGATCACCTTCCTTGCAGTCAATATCTGTGACATCAATCATTGCGACATCCATGCAGATGTTTCCTACATAATACGCTTTTCTTCCGTTGACAAGGCAATAAGCATTCCGGTTCCCAAGATGACGGTCCAACCCATCTGCATATCCGATAGGAATGGCAGCGATACGGGAATCTCGTTCCAGTCGTTCTTTTCGGCTATAGCCTACTGAATCTCCCTTTTTCACATTGTGAATCTGCAGAATGGTGGTCTTCAGCGTACTTACATTATTTAATATATGATTTGTGAACGGGTCAACACCATAAAGTCCTAAGCCTAGTCGTACCATGTCGAATTGATAATCGGCATATCGTTCTATTCCTGCAGTGTTAAGGATATGGCGGATTATCTTATGAGTGAATTCGGCTTGAATCTGGTCGGATACTTCTTTAAATAAGGATATCTGTTGCATGGTAAACTCGTCAAATTGTGTTGAGTCACTACCGACTAGGTGTGAGAATACCGAGCGCGGAATGACTGCCGACTGCTGTTTAAGGCGCTTGATGAGTTGAGGAATATCTTCCGGCTCAAATCCCAATCGGTTCATACCCGTGTTGATTTTGATATGTATTGGGAAGTTTGTCACACTTTCCTTCTCGGCAGCTTTGATGAGTTTTTCTAAAAGATAGAAACTATAGACTTCCGGTTCCAACTTATAGTCGAACATGGTCTTGAAAGCCGATAATTCCGGGTTCATAATCATGATAGACGATGTGATACCTGCTTTCCTGAGACTCGATCCTTCATCAGCTACTGCGACGGCCAAATAATCGACACGATGATCCTGTAAGGTTTTTGCCACCTCGTAAGAACCGGCACCATAAGCTGAGGCTTTAACCATGCAAACCATCTTCGTTTCCGGTTTGATCTTGCTGCGATAATAGTTCAGGTTATTAACCAAGGCATTCAAATTCACTTCCAAAATCGTTTCGTGAACTTTCAACTCCAATCGGTCGGAGATATCCTCGAAGTGGAATTGTCGTGCGCCCTTAATCAAAATAACTACGTTTTGGAAATCAGAAAGGAGCTCGGATGCCAGAAAATCATCCGTAGTATGGAAGAAATATTTCTCGATGTTGAACAAAGAAGCAGCAGCACTGATTTCTTTTCCGATACCGATAATCTTATGAACACCACGGCTGACGGCTAGTTCGGCAATCTGTCGATATAACAGCTTGTTGCTACTACCAGTTTCAAGCAGGTCGGAGAGTATCAACGTGCGTTTCCTTCCAGCTTCCTCCGAACGGCGTTGCATAAAGTCCAAAGCAATGTCCAAAGAAGCGAGGTCGGAGTTATAGCTGTCGTTGATTAAGACACAATTGTTCTTCCCTTCTTTCACCTCTAGGCGCATAGCAATTGGTTCGAGGTGAGCCATTCGCTCAGCAATCTTCTCAGGCGGAATCATCAAGTACAAAGCGATAGCAAGGCTGTGCAATGAATTCTCAATCGAAGCATCATCGATGAAAGGAATGGTGAAAGAGTTTGGCATATTCAGATAGCGGTACTGGATGGTTGTACTGCTCTCACCTTTTTGAATGGAAGCGATATACAATGCACGCTCATTATCCTTTCTCGACCATGCGATCTCACGAGCGGGAAGCAGTGATTTCTGGATGCACGAGCTGATTAACTCGTTATCGGCATCGTAGATAATGACATCACAGTCCTTAAAGAGTGCCAGTTTTTCCATACACTTGTCCTCAATGGAGAGAAAATTCTCCTGATGAGCACCTCCTATGTTGGTAAGCACTCCGATATTCGGTCGAATAATATTCTGCAATGCTTCCATCTCGCCCATCTCTGAGATGCCGGCTTCGAAAATGCCGACCTCGGTATGGTCGTTCATCAGCCAAACAGACAGAGGAACGCCGATTTGAGAGTTGTAGCTGCGTGGAGAACGGGTGACAATCTTATCAGGGCTGATAAGCTGATAGGCCCATTCCTTGACAATAGTTTTGCCGTTACTACCTGTGATACCGATAACAGGTATCTTGAACTGTTGGCGATGGATCGCTGCGAGTTTCTGCAAAGCACGTAGTGGTTGCTTTACCAATAGATAATTTGCATCTTCCTCCACGTGGTCAGGAACGGTTGATACAACAAAGTTTCGGACGCCTCTTTTATATAAGTCGTCAATGTATTTATGGCCATCGTTCCGCTTTGTCTTTAAAGCAAAGAAAAGAGTTTCCTCCGGGAAACCGAGTGAACGGCTGTCCGTCAAAAGCCAATCAATATTATAATCAACAGAGCCTGTTCGTTCGGCTCCGATAAGTAGTGCTATGCTTTGAATAGTGTTCGACATTGTGCAATCTCTTTTTGAAAGTTTAAGTAAGGATGTTCCTCTTGCAAATGATTGAGCATAAGTTCCGTTTCTTCGACAAACTGCTGATAAGCAACAGATTGTGGGTTGAAGGGTTTATGCTGCAGCCTTTTGTTTACAGCCTGCCATTTCTGTAGAAATGATTTTGTGGCTGGATCAAAATATGCATCAGAAAAACATTCCCATAAATATTGAATTGCTATAGCAGACGGATGTAGCATATCATCAGCATAGAACCGATAATCGCGCAACTCATCCATCATAATTTCATATGCAGGAAAATAAGATAATCCTTTCACTTCTTGACACAGCTTCTCAATGGCAAGGAGTAAAGTAGCCTTGCTGATCTGATTACCATGAAGACCATCTTTGATATGACGTATCGGACTGACTGTCAATATAAAGTGTACGGAAGGATTGATAGTTCGGATTGCCTCAATCGTTTTTTGAAAGTCGGAAACGATTGTTGAGACAGACAGAAGCTCTCGCTTGAAAAGGCGATCGGGCTGCTTATGGCAGTTGGCTACATACTCGTTCGTTTCTTGTAAACGATAGGCCCATGCCGAACCGAAAGTAATTAAAACGAAATGGGCTTCACGAAGTGTTTTTGCTGCTTCAGAAAGTCGTTCGTTCATCATTTGCAAGCAGAGAGAAGCATCCGCTGACGAGAAGGATGAGTGGTGCATCCAACTATTCCACAGTCCATTGGCATAGAACAAGTCGTCAGCATTGAAGGGCTCTGGATTGTAGAGACGTAATAAAGCCTTGCTGATAGAGGCTGGGTTATACAACACGCCGAACGGATTCACATCACATAGGAACTTGTTGGCCGACAACATGCTGCCGATGTTCTCGGAAAAACAAGAACCGAAGAGCATCATGACATCATGAAGATGAATCTGAATTCCATCCTGTGGCCGTTCTACAAGTGTCCTAAACTCCATACTTCTATTCTCTTTGTCAAAAATATGAGCAAATTTACACATAAATATGTAGAAATGTACTATTTTTGTACGTTAATGTTGTTAAATAAGAAATGATGCAAGAGAATTCATATACTTTGCTGAATCAGATTGACTCACCTCAGGATTTGCGTAAGCTCCCAGTGAGACAATTGCCAGAGATGTGTCAAGAGCTTCGGCAAAAGATTGTGGATGAGCTTTCATGCAATCCTGGTCATTTCGCTTCCAGCTTGGGAGTGGTTGAACTAACCGTTGCCTTACACTATGTTTTTGATACTCCTTACGATCGTATTGTATGGGATGTCGGGCATCAAGCTTACGGGCATAAGATTTTGACGGGACGACGGGACAGTTTCTGTACGAACCGAAAATTGAATGGACTCCGCCCATTCCCTTCTCCTTTCGAGAGCGAGTACGACTCATTCGCATGTGGACATGCTTCCAATTCTATTTCTGCCGCATTGGGTATGGCCATTGCTGCCTCAAAGAAACATGAGGACAAAAGACATGTCGTGGCTGTCATTGGTGATGGAGCCATGACCGGAGGATTGGCTTTTGAAGGATTGAACAATGCAAGCATATATCCTAATAATCTGTTGATTATCCTCAACGACAATAATATGTCCATCGACCACAATAAAAGTGGTATGGAAAACTATCTTCTTTCCTTACAGACCTCAGAGAGCTATAATTATATCCGTTATAAACTTTCGAGGATGTTCTCCAAGATGGGATTGTTGACTGATGAACGGCGAAAAAGCATTATCCGTTTCAATAATAGCTTGAAATCTATGCTGATGCATCAGCAAAATGTGTTTGAGGGTATGAATATCCGATACTTTGGTCCGGTTGATGGTCATGATGTTGTCAATTTGGTGAAGGTGTTGAATGAGATTAAGGATATGAAAGGCCCGCGTCTGTTGCACATCCATACAGTGAAAGGCAAAGGTTTTGAACCGGCCGAGAAGGAGGCTACCGTATGGCATGCTCCAGGTTGCTTTGATAAAGAGACTGGCGAACGGATCGTTCCTAATACGGAAGGCTTACCACCACTCTTCCAGGATGTGTTTGGTGAGACTTTACTGGAGTTAGCAAAACAAAATGACCGGATCGTTGGAGTGACACCAGCCATGCCTACGGGCTGTTCGATGAGTATCATGCAGAAAGAAATGCCGGACAGGGTGTTTGATGTCGGTATTGCTGAAGGACATGCCGTTACATTCTCTGGTGGTATGGCGAAGGATGGACTTCTGCCTTTCTGCAATATCTAT
>JAEEGF010198029.1_pt1 | contig 12403 bp, 13 predicted proteins | sample 9134171 | NCBI WGS metagenome assembly JAEEGF01 (sample SAMN16246542, study PRJNA631951) | gut metagenome | biome: gut microbiome; feature: rumen; material: AP-attached | host: Bos | place: Iran: Karaj | collected 2018-10 | reverse complement strand
ATGTGGTATCGTAAAGCCCTCAGCGGTCCTACGGCCCTCGGCACCTCTACGGAGTATTTCAACGCTTACTCTACCGTCAATGCCGACGCTATCTACAACGGTCAGCGCTCTGTCTGGAAGGGTAAGAAAGACGAGCCTCGCGTGTTCCTGCTCACCCGTAGTGGCTTCGCTGGCGAGCAGCGTTTCTCGACGGCTACCTGGAGTGGCGATATCGGCACCCGTTGGGAGGATATGCGCGCTCAGATGACGGCTGGTCTGAACTATTCGATGTCGGGTATCCCCTTCTGGGGTATGGACCAGGGCGGATTCTCTGTAGAGAACCGCTATGCGGCAGCCCAGCAGATCTACGACCGCACAGGCGTGGAGAACGAAGACCTCAAGGAATGGCGCGAGCTGCAGACCCGTTGGAACCAGTTTGGTGCCTTTATTCCTCTCTTCCGTGCGCATGGTCAGTGGCCGCTGCGTGAGATCTGGAACATCGCTCCCGACGAGCATCCTGCCTATAAGTCGTTCGTCTATTACGACAAGCTGCGCTATCGCCTGATGCCATACCTCTATTCATTGGCTGGTTGGGCTCACTTCAAGGACTATACCTTGATGCGCGCTTTAGTGATGGACTTCAATGGCGATCGTGAGGTTGAGAATATCGGCAACCAGTGGATGTTCGGTCCTGCCCTGATGGCTTGTCCTGTAGGCTATTATAAGGCTCGCAACCGTAGTGTTTACTTCCCAGAGCAGTGTGGCTGGTATAACCTCTATACGAATGAGTATATCGAAGGCGGTCAGAACATGGTAGTTGATGCCCCATACGAGCAGATTCCTGTATTCGTTCGCGAGGGTGCCATCATCCCATTCGGTCCTGAGATGCAGTGGAGCGATGAGAAACCCGCAGAGCTCATCAATCTCTATGTTTACGAAGGTCAGAACGGCTCATTCCAACTCTATGAGGACGAAGGCACCAACTATAATTACGAGAAGGGTAAGTTTGCCACGATCGATATTACTTACGACGATGCTTCGAAGACCGTTTCCTTTGGTGCTCGTAAGGGTCAGTTCAATGGCATGCTGAAGAACCGTCGTTTCAATGTGGTGCTCGTCACCAAGGACAATGCCAAACCTCTGAACCTCGAGAATCCCGAGGGTAAGATGGTAGAATACAAAGGTAAGGCAGTAAACATCAAAATATAGATATGAAAAAGCATCTATTGGTAGTAATAGCAATACTCAGCTCTCTGGCAGGTCAAGCCAGAGAGCGAGTTTGTTTTGATAGCGATTGGCGTTTTATCCTGGCCGACACTGCTTCTATGTCGTCACCCGACTATCAGGATGGTTTCTGGCGTAAGCTTAATCTGCCGCATGATTGGGCCATCGAGGGCGACTTCTATGCTGGTAATCCCAGTGGTGCCGGTGGTGGTGCTTTGCCTGGTGGAGTAGGCTGGTATCGTAAGTGTTTTTCTTTGCCGGCAGGCAATGAAAAATACTTCTTGGAGTTCGATGGCGTCTATATGAACTCTACCGTTTATATCAATGGTCAGAAGGTCGGCTTCCGTCCTTATGGCTATTCCAGTTTTGAGTACGATATCACCCCATACGTCCATGAGGGACAGAATGTGGTGGCAGTGCGTGTCGACAACAGCGATCAGCCTAACTCCCGTTGGTATTCGGGCTGTGGCATCTATCGCCATGTGTGGCTCACCAAGACCAACCCTATCCACATTAAACATTGGGGCGTCTTTGTGCACGATGGTAAGGTAGAGGTTGATTACGAAAACCCCACCAAGCAAAAGGTAATAGTAAAGAACACTTGGCTTGATGCTGATGGCAAGCCAACCAGCATCAAAAAGCCAAGGAAGTGGAGCTGCGAAGATCCTTATTTATATAAGGTTCGCACGCAATTGATGGTTGGTGGTAAGGTGGTAGATGAAGTGGAGACCACCACAGGTTTCCGTGATTTCAAGTTTGATGCCAAGACAGGCTTTTGGTTGAATGGTAAGAACTTCAAGTTGAATGGTGTGTGCGAGCATCACGACTTTGGATGCTTGGGCGCTGCTTTGCATGAGGATGCCCTCCACCGTAAACTCGCCAAACTGAAGGCCATGGGTGTCAATGCCATCCGTTCGTCGCATAATCCGCCAGCTCCGGAACTCCTGAATATGTGTGATACGATGGGACTCATCGTGATGGACGAGTCGTTTGACATGTGGCGACGCAAGAAGACACAGAACGACTATGCCCGATTCTTCGACGAGTGGCATGAGCGCGACCTTACTGACTTGGTGCTCCGCGATCGTAATCACCCCAGTATTCTGATGTGGTCGATAGGTAATGAGGTGTTGGAACAGTGGAGTAGTGCTGAGGCTGATACGCTGACGCTTGAGCAGGCCAACCTGATTTTGAATGCAGGACATGACGCTTCTACACTTGCTAAAGATGGCGAACTGTCAGTACAGTCGTTGCTTACCCAGCATCTTGCTGAGATTGTGAAACGCTATGACACCTCACGCCCCATTACTGCTGGTTGTAACGAGCCTTCGCCTAACAACCATCTGTTTAAGAGTGGTGCTATCGACATCATTGGCTTCAACTATCATCACCAATGGGTCAAGGATGTGCCCCAGAATTTTCCAGACAAACCCTTCATCTTCTCTGAGAGTGTCAGTGCCCTGCAGACGCGAGGCTTCTACATGATGCCCAGCGACAGCATCTATAAAGCTCCTAAGGAGTGGTGGTTGCCGTATACTGATCCTTCGTATATGTGCTCAGCCTACGATAATATGCATGCCTCATGGTCGAGCACGCATGAGCAGACGTGGGATGTCGTGAAGCATAATGACTTCGTCGGTGGACAGTTTATCTGGACGGGCTTCGACTATATTGGTGAGCCTACACCCTATGGCTTCCCCGCTCGCAGTTCTTATTTCGGCATTATCGACTTGGCTGGATTCCCCAAGGACTCATATTATATGTATCAGAGCGAGTGGACCAACAAGCCGATGCTCCATCTCTTCCCACACTGGAACTGGTTGCCAGGACAGGAGATTGACATGTGGTGCTATTACAACAATGCCGACGAGGTAGAGCTCTTTATCAATGGTAAGAGTCAGGGTGTGCGCAAGAAGATTCCTACTCAAGGTAATTGGAAAGCCGGGCTCTGTACAGAGTATCATGTTGGTTGGCGTGTCAAGTATGAACCAGGCGATGTAAAAGCCGTTTCACGTAAGGATGGCAAGGTGGTTTGCCAACAGACCATTAAGACTGCTGGTGCCCCTGCTAAGATTCGTCTCTCTAAGGACTATCAGGGTCGCAACCTCTGCTTTGTCACAGTCGAGGTGGTAGATGCCCAGGGCAATCTCTGTCCTCTGGCTGAAGACCAGCTATACTTCACCACCGAAGGCCATGCAGCCATTGTGGGAACCGATAATGGTTGTCAGACCTCCATGGAGAGCTTCGTAGCTCCTCAGCGCAAAGCCTTCTTTGGCAAGTGTATGGTGGTGGTTCGAGGCGATGGCACGCTGAAAGCACAGTCGCCGATGCTTGAGAGTGCAACGATTAAGATTAGTCTATAAAAAATATTTGAGTGCTCAATTGTAGCACTCAAATATTTTATTCACAACGTCCTTCTGCATCTTCTTACTGAGCAGACTCACAATCCAAACGACTGGGAAGCCACCTATCATAGCGATGGCTCCGCAGTTGATGGGGTTGATGGGATTGCCTGCCAGCATGTTGATGACGGTAAGACCTACACCCCAGATGAAGCATGCCCATACACTGGCTGTCGTGACACCACGCCAGTAGAGACCCAGCATGAAGGGAGCCAGGAAGGCACCTGCCAATGCACCCCACGAGATACCCATAAGCTGAGCGATAAACGTGGGAGGATTGAGGGCGATGAGCAGGGAGATGGCGATAAAGAACATGATGAGCACACGCATCACCACGACCTTACGACGCTCTATCTTCTCTGCCACGATGTCATCGATAGAACCATCCTCTACCTCACCTGGCAACGACTTCTTGTCGCGGTAAATCAGGTCGAGAGTCATGGTGCTTGACGATGTGAGCACGAGTGATGCCAGTGTCGACATAGAGGCAGATAATACCAGCAGTACCACGAGGGCTATCAGCACATCAGGCAGGGTGATCAGCATGGCTGGCACGATAGAGTCGTAGGCTATCTTGCCTGTCGCTTCATTGATGACTGGGTCGTACAGACGTCCGAAACCACCAAGGAAGTAGCAGCCACCGGCTACGACGAAGGCAAAGAGGGTAGAGATGACTGTGCCGCGCTTGATAGCCGACTCGTCAGTGATAGAGTAGAACTTACCCACCATCTGTGGCAGTCCCATGGTACCCAGCGAGGTCAGAATAATAACACCCAGCAGTCCCCAGGGATCAGGTCCCAGCCATGTGGCAAACATACCACTACCTGGCTCTGTAGCACCATCGGCAGGCATCTGAGCCAGTTTGTTGACAGCCTCTGTCAATCCTCCCTGAGCAGAGAGCACAGCAGCAATGACAGCCACAATGCCGAAGAGCATGATGATACCCTGAATGAAGTCGTTCATCGCTGTGGCCTTGTAACCACCCAGAATGACATACACAGCAGTCAGTATCGACATGATGACCACGCAATACTCATAGGGAATATTAAAGCCCATCTCGAAGAGACGCGAGATGCCACTATAGACACCTGCGGTATAGGGAATCAGGAATACAAAGGCAATGATAGAAGCGGCTACACGCAAACCTTGGTCCTGAAAACGGGTACCGAAGAAATCGGGCATGGTGCGACTCTCAATATGTTGTGTCATCAACTTGGTGCGCTTGCCAAGGATAATCCACGCCAAAAGTGAGCCGATAACGGCATTGCCAATACCAATCCAGGCACTGGAGAGACCATATTTCCAGCCAAACTGTCCGGCATAGCCCACGAAGACCACTGCTGAGAAATAACTGGTACCAAATGCGAACGCAGTAAGCCATGGACCTACGGAGCGTCCGCCCAATACAAATCCATCTACACTGCTGGCCTGCTTGCGAGTGTAGAGACCCACGCCAATCATCACAGCCAGGAATAAAACGGTTAATAGAACTTTTATAATCATCTTATTTTTTAATGTTTAATGTTTAATCTTTAACGTTTAATCTTTAACGTTTAATGTTTAATGTATCAAAACGCTACCTGAATCTGTCCCTGCAACCAGTTATAATCATTGCTGATATAGTCGCCACAGAAACAACGGGTGTACTGCAACTGTACACGACACTTCTTGTAGAACCAATACTGCGCACCAATCGTCAGATTGCTCTGGCGCCATCCGCTCTTCGTCGTGTTGCGATTAAAGGTTTCCAAGCTGGCTACGGCATCTACACCCTCCATCACAGGAACAGCTGCGGTGATATAGCCACCATTCGATCCTACGTTGCCATCCTTACCTTCCAGCCATTCCGCACGCACACTGATGGGGCGTGCTTCTTTATATTTGCCTGGTGCAAACATGCCATACTTATACTCGGCACCAATGCTGAAGCGGTTGCGACGATAGTTGTCGCCTACGTTGATCTCTGGGTTCCATGCCGCTTTTCCTACCGCATGTCCGCGTCCCAGCTGTCCACTGGCTACAACGCGCAGGCCTGGTACCATCTCAGGCTTGTATTCCACCTTGGCAATATAGTCTTTGTCGCTATTGCCATCCCTGCGGTTAATACCCTGACCGTTCATGATGGCCAGTTCGTAGTGTATCTGTTTATTGAGCAGGTTACCATAGACCATCAGTCCCATGTCACGTCCGTAGTTGACACCATTCAGCGGGTCAGGACCTTCACCAGCCAGATAGAGCACGGCTTGCGAGTAGACATCAATCAGTTCGAGTTGTGTGGGCGACAGTGGATTCTCCATCGAGTAGGAGTGCTTAAACTGTCCTACACGGACGGTAACCATATCGTCGTCAGTCACGCGGTAGTCCGTATAAAACTCCTGAACGACACTGGAGAAATCGTACATGAAGAGAAACGACCATCGGTCAGTGATGCGAGCCTTTGCCCACAACAGCGTACGCTTCAGATTAAAGTCGGTTGTCGTCTTATCGTTGGCGTTGCTGTACGAATAGCCGCCTTGTGCATAACCGTTGAAGGTGACGCGATCCGTAATCTCCTTCATCCAGTCAATCTTCTCCTCTTTCTTTTCTTGTGCCATAGCGGTGGTACTGCAAAGCATGCTGAGTGCCAGGGCTATGATGGTGGCAAGGTTGAATAATTTTACTTTCATTGTTGCTTGTTATTTTTGACTACATATTTCTGATAGTATGTGAGCAGCAGGGTGGTCATGGGCAGTGCGATAATCATACCCAGAATGCCCAGCAGCGATCCCCAGATCGACAGCGACAACAGGATGATGGCCGAGTTCAGTCCTGTCACGTGACCCATGATACGTGGTGTTAGGATGGTGTCCTGAATGAGCTGCACGATGGCGAATACGGCAATGGCCATCAGCATGATAATCCAGAAACTCTGTCCTGTATCAGCCGCTTTGACCACAGCCAGCAGAATGGTTGGTATGAATCCCACTAATTGCAGATAAGGCACCATGTTGAGCAGTCCTATGAACATACCCAGACCAATAGCCATCGGGAAGTCGATAATGAGGAAACCAATGCTGAACAGGATACCTACGCATAAGGCTACCAAACCCTGTCCACGGAAATACTTGTTCATGCCCGATTCTACGTCACCTACCAGTTGTACGGCAAATTTCCGATAGCGCTCTGGCAACAGGCCTACCCATCCATTGCTGATTTCTTCGTAATCTAGCAAGATAAATAAGGTGTAGAGCACGACCATCGTCACTGAGAAGACGCTGAATACGATATCGAAACTCTGGGTGATAATGTCCCACACCTTAGGAACTGTCTGTTTGATGGTGTCCAGGAATCCTTCCTGCGTCACAATGGCCTTCACTTCCTCAGTCGTCAGATGGCGATGTATGAAGTCTTCCACCAGATTAGGGATGTTGCTCATCATCTCGTCGTTGCTGACGTAGTTCACCAGCAAGTCCTTGACACGGATGCTTTCTTCCACCATAGGCGGTATCATGAGCCAGCCCAGCCCTGTCAATACGATGCCAACCACCAGAAACGAGCAGAGGATGCCCGCAATGCGATACTTCAGGTGGCAACGATACTGGAAGAATTTAACCAATGGAAACAGCAGGTATGCAATGAGCCATGCCAGAAAGAATGGTAACAGCACACTGCTCAGTCGGTTGAGCAACATCACGATACCCACCACAATGATGACGCCCATCAGACTACGGATAAAACTGTCGAAAGTGATCTTTTTTTGTTCCATAACGGTTGCAAAGGTACGAAATAATTGATAAAAGGCAACGAGAAATGAAAATAATTTGGATATTTCTATAGTTATTTGTACCTTTGCTGCATGAATATACATCCTATAGCCTATTTTCGTTCGCCTTTCACGTCGAAGTTTGGCATTCCTCGTCAGAGTGGACTTGTCGACGAACTGGTTGGACGCATCGAGTTTACACCCGATTATCGCCAGCCTGAAGCACTGCGTGGCATGGAGGGTTATGACTACCTTTGGCTCATCTGGGGATTCTCTGAGAATGTGGATGCCGAAAAACATCCCACCGTCCGTCCACCCTTGTTGGGAGGCAACGAACGGGTAGGGGTGTGGGCCACGCGTTCACCCTTCCGTCCTAACAATCTGGGTCTGTCGTCAGTCCGCATTGTCCGCATCGATGCCACTGTGCCTTATATTGAGGTGGCTGGTGCCGACCTGATGGATGGCACACCCATCTACGACATCAAACCCTATCTGCCCTATGTCGACAGCCATGCCGATGCACGTGGTGGCTTTACCGATGATAAGCAATGGCAGCAGTTACAGGTAGAATTACCCGGCAATCTGCCCCTCTCATGGTCAGAATCAGATATTCAAAGTCTCAAGTCCGTGCTGTCCCTCGATCCTCGTCCTCACTATCATGCCGACCCTCAGCGCGAGTACGTCATGCCTTTCCGGGACTACGAAGTCCATTTCATCGTTTCCGACACCGTCCTTCGTGTCCTGTCCATTGCATAATAACGCATTGTTTTTTCTATAATTATGAGCTCTGCGACCATGAAATTCCAAAATTATTCGTATCTTTGCAACCATAAACTCAGATAAGATATGAAGACAAAACACATCATGTACAAAACCACTGGCACGTGTTCCCAGATGATCGACGTGACAGCCGACGAGAATAACATCATCCAGCAAGTGTTCTTCCTTGGTGGATGCAACGGCAACCTGCAGGGTATCAGCCAACTAGTGCGTGGGCAGCATATTGACGATGTCCTTCCCCGCCTCAATGGTATCCGTTGCGGCACGAAGGGTACCTCCTGTCCTGACCAGCTATGCAGAGCCTTGGAGCAGCTGAAGAACAAAGAGGCAGAATAAAAGATCATGGGGACGGTTCTCCTGATCCGTCGTCGCAAGGCGACTGTGATCAGGAGAACCGTCCCCATGATCCCTTCTTCCATCAAGTGCACAGTGGAAATCGCAGAGACCAGTGCACTTGAGCAGGGAGTTCTTATGCTGCTTCATAAAACACTTGTCCGACTCTATCGATATGATCTCCGATTGGGGTTCCCTTTTTCTTCTGATAATCCAAAAGGTCAATAGAGTAAAGCAGCTCTAGGTCTTCTATGTCGCATTGAACATCCAACAACAAGCGATAGTCAATGTCTTTGCCAATAATAGCAAGATCAATATCCGATCCAGGACGAAAGTTCCCTTTCGACCTGGAGCCGAAAATCAGAACCTTTTGGATGTTCGAATAACGTCGAAAAACATCTTGCAGTTCCTGTATCACTGTATCGCTAAGACCGAATTTCATGTTTGATGATAGTCAGATTGTTGTGATAATAACTTTAAATCCTCATCTAATTTCTTTAATAGTGGAGCATAATCACTATAGATTAGCTTGATAATGGGTAGAACCTCTTGTTCGTCGTAAACATGGCTCAGAGTATTTCTGGATTTTGCCATCTTTCTCCATCCATCGTGGTCCGAGATCAATCCATCTTCAAATGCCGTCTTCATAGTGCCGTTGGGCCCCATCATAAACTCATAGCCTTTAAACAGAAGAAGATCTTGCAGCACTTTCCAGGATAACTCAAAAGTGTATTCGAAGCGTTGTACCAACCCTTCAAGTTCTAATTCTGATAAATCATCCATGAATCGATCCGCCTCTGTTACCTCAAGTAGTCTTTGGCATGCCTTATGGAAGTTTGCATATCGCTGAATCCACCTTACATCTGTTTCTTGTTCCATTTCCTTTTTCTTTTTATTTTGCAAAGATAGAAAGTTTATCTGAAGATTCCAAATTTTAAAGAAAAAAAATTTAATAACAAGAAGATTATGTTTCGTTGATCACCAGTTCCCTTGGTAGCGTAATCACCTTCAGTCGTTCATACCAGATGCGAGTCGAACCGTCCCCGTGATCCCCATTTTTATGTTAATAATCCCAAAACCGCCGACGAAATTAATCCGCCCGAAACTATTTCGAGACTTTTAACATTATTTAGGGGGAGGTAACGGTCGTTAACAGAATTATTTGTATCTTTGTAACCGAAATATATAACTTAACTAAGTGTTTAATAACGATTATACTAATTATTCTGATAAAATTATGAAGAAAAGAAAAATTTATGAGAAGCCTGCGATGCAGGTCTTCGAGTTGAAACAACAGCCGCAACTGCTGGCTGGTAGTGGTGGCGAAATCCCCAATAATGATCCGTACACACCGGAACCAGATCCATTCTCATTCTAATTCACACAGTGTAGAACCAATTAAAAATGAAACGACAATGAAAGCAACAAAGATTTTCATGATGGCTGCACTGGCTCTGACATTTGCCGCTTGCAGCAACAACGACGACATTGACCTCGCCCAGCAGCCCACTGAACAGCCCGCTAACGGCGAGATTACCATCACCGCAACTCTTGACGCCAACGACGGTGCCTCAACCCGCGCCCTGAGCATCGACGGTAGCAACATCGCCTCGACGTGGGCAACCACCGATCAGTTTGCTATCCTATACAACAACGGAACAGATAATACCAAGAGTATCGCCACAGTGGACAAGATAGATGGAACAACCGTTACCATCACGTTCACTGTATCTTCATCGCTGGCCAACAACACAGCTTGTACGATCGTCTATCCTGCATCGGCTGCCAACGTCGCCAACACGGGTGCTGATGTCGCCACAGCACTGGCCACGCAGAACGGCACCATCGGGAACTGCCCTGAAGTCCGTGTGGGTACGGCCACCATCGACAAGGATAATCACAATCTGTCGAGCGTTACGAAGCTCGCCGCACAGAACTCTATTTTCTTATTCACCACAAAGAATAGTGACGGCTCGGCTGAAATCCCAGTGACAAAGTTGACCGTCATGACGGGCGGACACAACTATGTCATCACCCCCAGCTCGGCCACCTTCTATGCTGCCCTGCCCGCCATCAGCACCCAGCCCGTGATCTTCACCGCCACGGGTAGCGACAGCAAGACCTACACGGCAGCAAAAGCCAGTGTAACAATCGCTGAAGGCAAATACTATCAGAGCGTGGTAAAGATGAAGGAGGTACCCACAGGTGCCCTTATCGGCCAGTTCTCCGTCAGCGACACCAAGAAGATCTTTTTCTCCAAGGGCAACCTGCAATATACCAAGAGTACCGGTATATGGAGCTTTATGGACCATCAGTACTCTACTGTCGAGACTACCAGCCAAGCTATAGGCGACGATTATGCCAGTCAGGATGTCGTGAGCCTTTTCGGCTGGGGCACCTCTGGCTGGAACAACGGCAATACGTACTATCAGCCTTACAACACGGCATATGTTAGTAGTTCAGGCTCAAGCAAAGGCTATGGCTATGGCCCTAAGGACGGCACTACATATACTTACAATCTGACTGGTACTTATGCCAACGCCGACTGGGGTCACAACGCTATATCAAACGGCGGCAACACTGCCGGCACCTGGCGCACGCTGACGAAGGACGAGTGGACCTACCTGTTCAACACTCGTAGTGCCTCAACGGTCAATGGAACGGCAAATGCCCGCTATGCCAAGGCCTACCTATTCGGTACCACGCACGGAGTCATTATCTTCCCTGACGTCTATACTCATCCCGCTGGCCTGACAGCACCCACTGGCATTAACGCGACAAGTTCTACCAGTTGGGATGGTAATCGATACACTGCTGCAGATTGGGCTAAGATGGAGGCTGCCGGTTGTGTTTTCCTGCCGGCTGCTGGCTGGCGTGATGCCACTACGATTAGAAGAGTCAATGAGTACGTCCGCTACTGGACAAGTACGTACTATAATGCGGGTTATGCGAACAATGTGGGCTTCGAGAACAGCTATATGAACCCCGCGGACTACAACCAAAAGAACTACGGGTACTCCGTCCGCCTGGTTCATGATGCTAATTGACAGAGTAGTCATGGGGACAGGCACCTGAGTCAAAATAGTCATGGGGACAGGCACCTGGGGTGAGGTCAGGACTCATTGATCTGTTCCCCAAAAATGAGAATAGAGAAACGGAAGTCAGCGGCTTCCGTTTCTTTGCGTCTTGGCTTTTGAAATAAATCGCCAAATATTTTGTAGATTCAAAAGAATTGCTTACTTTTGCAGCGTTAACTGTATTAATTTACTTTAAATCGAAATGCGTATGAAGAAAAAAGCAAGAAATTGTGTAAAATCGTGCAAAATGTTTGCAAGTGTCGAATCTTTTAGCTACTTTTGCCGATGAGTACGAGACGTGAACGGGCCAAAACCCAAAATGCTCAACAGAGCAGATCAATGGCCGTTGCAGTTTCTGCTACTAAGAAAGAGCATCCTATAGCAAAAAAACTGGGTGATTTCTTCATTGATGTGGCAAAACTGATAATCGGCGGAGTGATTTTAGCAGGACTCATGAAACAGGACATTGACTATTTGGTCCTTTCCATTATTGGAGGTATTACGGTTGTCTTGTTCCTGAGTTTTGGAATGTGGTTGATTAATTACGCTAATAAGGAGGTAATATGAATCTGATTTATCTATTTGCAGCAATGGGGGTAATCGTAGTAGTTGTGTGGATAGCTACAGCGATATACCTAAAGATAAAGGAAGGTTATTAAACCCATTGGGTCGGGGGTCCCCTGACCCATCGGAGATCGCGGGGACAGGTGATTGATCTTTTCCCCTAAGATGGGAATAGGAAACGGAAGTCAGCGGCTTCCGTTTCTTTTCGTCTAAAGCTGTCTCTCAGGCAGCACTGTTCGTGAGAATTGTGCGGCTATTTTACACAATTACTGAAACACACCTGCCCTTTGGCCAAATCGGGG
>JAEEGF010558748.1_pt1 | contig 12405 bp, 13 predicted proteins | sample 9134171 | NCBI WGS metagenome assembly JAEEGF01 (sample SAMN16246542, study PRJNA631951) | gut metagenome | biome: gut microbiome; feature: rumen; material: AP-attached | host: Bos | place: Iran: Karaj | collected 2018-10 | reverse complement strand
AAGCTATATACTTTAGAATTAGAAAAACAGAATAAGGAAATAAAGAGTATTCAGGGCGATATGATGACAATTGGTTTTGGGAGTGGAAAAAGAAGTTATGTAATGTGTCCTTATACTTTAGTTAAGGATAATGATAGTGGTTATGAAACTAGTCAAGTTTTAGATATTTTAGATGGGGATATAGGTGAAATGTTAGAAAAGAATATAAGGAGTTAGCTATGATATTTAAGAAGTTAAGAGAACAAAGAGTAGAAAAACTAGTTGAAAGAATTAAAAAGAGAAATATAGTTAAAAGATATGCTATGCTTCTTTTGGGTTGCTTAATCGTAGCATTTTCGTTTAATTTGTTTTTCCTTAGATATAATATAGTTTGTTTTGGTGTTAGTGGTATATCAATAGTACTTTCTAGTTTTGGTATTAATCCATCTACATTTATTATGATTGCTAATTTGGTATTACTAATTATTAGTTATTTCTTTTTAGGCGTAGAGGATACTAAAAATCAAATAGTTGGATCTTTATTATATCCTATCTTTGTTAGTTTAACGGCTTATATTACTAATTTAATTGATTTTAAAAATCTTGAAATGATAGTCATTGCTATTTTAGGTGGAGTATTTTGCGGTATTGGATCAGGACTTATTTATAAAAGTGGATTTGGTACTGGAGGTACGGATATTATTGGTAATTTAATAACTAAATATTCTAAAGTAACAATGGGGCATGCAATGATATGTATAAATAGTTTGATAATTGTAGCTGGTAAATTAGTATTTTCTTGGGAAACTATGATGTATGCAGTAGTAGTTGCATATCTTATTTCAATATTTACGGATAAAGTATTATTGGGAATATCTAATAGTAAAGCCTTTTATATTGTTGTAGATAAGGATAAGGATGATATAGTAAGAGATTTCTTAGTATCATTACCTGAAGTAGGAAGTACAATAATTGATGCACATGGTGGATATACTGATGATAGAGAAACATTAATACTTGCTGTTGTTCCAACGCAAATGTATTTCCTTGTTAAAGAAGGATTGCAAGAAATTGACAAGAAGATATTCTATTTAGTATGTGACTCTTATGAAGTTAGTAGTAGGAGTGGTAAATATGAATAAGTTTGATATTAATGCTTTTTTGGAAGATTTAAGAAAAAAACATTTTATAGAGAATTTAGTATTGTTTTTGCTTGGTGCTTTTCTTTCGGCGTTTGCATTTAGTCTGTTTTATCAGAGATATAACATTGTAGTCGGAGGAAGTAGTGGCTTAGCAATATTACTTGATAATATTATGGATATCGATATTTCAATAATATTACTTATATTAAACTTGTTTTGTTTAATGATAGGACTGATGTTTTTGGGATTTGATTATGGAATAAAGATGTTAGCTATGACTTTTATGACCCCAATATTTGTAAAGGGATCATCTTATATAGCTAATTTAATAGATTTAGGTAATACTTCATTATTTTTAATTGCTGTAATAGGTGGAGCGCTTACAGGATATGCTAATGGTCTTATTAAAAACAGTGGATATAGTCCTGGTGGTTTTTATGCCATATATGATGCTTGCCATAAGTATTTGCATATAAGTATTGGAACGGCTAATACGATTATAAATGTTGTATTAATCTTGTTAGGTGGACTTACTTTTGGAATGCATATGGCAATTTACTCAATTATTTCCCTTTTGGTGTCTTCCTATGTCGTAGATAAGGTGACTATTGGGGTATCAGATAATAAAGTATTTTATATTATTACTGATAATCCTGTGGAAGTACAAGAATACGTCAATGATAAACTTAATTATGATGTTACTTTAGTTAATGCTAGAGGAGGATACTCAAATAAGAAGAAAAAGATGCTAATGTCAGTTATACCGACATTAGAGTATGTTAAATTAAAAGAGTTAGTTAAAGAAGTTGATAAGAATGCATTCTTTTTAATACTTGATACATATGAATCAACGCTTAGAAAGAAATATAGAACTTCATAAATAAAGAAGGTAGGTGTAGTTATGGATTTGATAAGAATCACAGATGTTCAAAAGACATATAAAACAGGAACAGTTGCTTTATATGATGTAGATTTAACTATATCAAAAGGGGAATTTGTTTTTGTAATTGGTGCTAGTGGTAGCGGTAAAAGTACACTTATTAAGATGCTTTATAGGGAAGAAAAACCAGATAGGGGATCTATTATGATAGGTGGAATAAACGTTGCAAAACTTAAAGATAGAAAGGTCTATATGCTGAGAAGAAAACTAGGTGTAGTATTCCAGGATTTTAAATTATTACCTAGACTTACAGTATTTGAAAATGTAGCTTTTGCAATGGAAGTATTTAATTATGACAAGAAAAAAATAAGAGCTAGAGTTATGGAAGTGTTAGATTTAGTAGGACTTAAGAATAAGGCAAGAGTATATCCAGATCAACTTGCTGGTGGAGAACAGCAAAGGGTGGTTATAGCGAGAGCTATTGTCAATAATCCAAAACTTTTGATATGCGATGAACCTACGGGTAATTTGGATCCGGATACAAGTATGGGTATTATGAAAGTCTTAGATGATATCAATAAGATGGGAACAACTATTATTATGACAACACACAATAGGGATATTGTTAATGCCATGAAGAAAAGAGTTGTGGTAATAAGTGAAGGTAAGATAGTCAAAGACTATGAAAGAGGTAAGTATTATGAAGTTTCTTAGAAGTATAAATAGGTATTTCCGTGATGCCTTTAAAAGTGTATTTAGAAATTTCTCATTATCTCTTGCTTCAATTTCTTGTATTACAATTACATTAATTGTCGTAGCTATATCAATAGTACTTTCATATAATGTTGAAGAAATGACTAGACATGTAAGTAGTAATATATCTATTGTAGTGTTTTTAGATAGTGAAGTTACGGAAGACGAAATAAAACAAGTTAAAGATAATATTTTGAGACTTGATAATATTGCAGATATTACATTTAAATCTAAACAAGATTATGCAAAGGAAACAAAAGAATTAGATCCTAGATTTGCACTTATTGTGGATAGCTGGACAGAAGAGACAATACCACTTCTTGATAGTTATGAGATAAAGGTTGAAGATATCGATTTAATTGGTGAAACAGCTGGTAAGGTTAAGAAAATAGATCATATCTTTTCAGTTAATTATGGTGAAGAATATATTGAATCAGTTATTACAATCTTTGGAGTTGTAGAAAAGGTATGTATTGGCGGAGTAGTTGCTTTGATACTTGTTACAGCTTTCTTAATTGCTAACACAATTAAACTGGCAATATTCTCTAGGAAAACGGAAATAGAAATTATGAGATTAGTCGGAGCTTCTAATATGGCAATAAAGATTCCATTTATTATTGAGGGATCATTTATTGGTATTATTGGTTCTATCATACCAATAGTTTTAATGTGTTATGGTTATACGACATTATATAATTATTTGGGTGGTGAATTATTCTCATCATCTTTAGGTAAATTAGTCACTCCATTACCATTCATTTTATATAGTTCTGGATTATTATTAATAATTGGATTGCTTGTAGGTATGTTTGGTAGTTATAGAGCTGTTAGAAAACATTTAAAGATATAGAGGTGTAGGATGAATATTTTAATTAAATTATCTGGTGAATCACTTGCTGGATCTAATGCAGATCATAGAGGTATAGATGATGAATATGTCGATATGATTACAAAAAGAATTAAAAAAGTACATGATATGGGTGTTGGAATAGGTATAGTACCCGGTGGTGGAAACTTCATGAGAGGCGGTAGAACATCCAAAGTAATTACACGTGAAGTTGCTGACTATATGGGAATGCTAGGAACAGTTATGAATGGCTTAGCATTATATGACTTTTTTAATCGTAACGACTGTCCGGCATATTTACAAAGTGGACTTCATACGGCAGCGCCAATGGCAGAAGACTTAGATAGTGCAAAGGCATTGGAAGCAATACGTGAAGGTAAGATTGTTGTATTTAGTGGTGGAACGGGTAAACCAGGATGCTCAACAGATACAGCTTCAGCAGGTAGAGCTAAGGATATTGGAGCAGACATGATAGTAAAACTTACTAATGTCGACGGAGTATATGATAAGGATCCTGATGAATATCCTGATGCAGTAATGTATGATAAGGTAAGCATTGATGAAGTAATCAGTAAGGAATTAGGCATCATGGATTTAGGTGCTATTAAAATGTGCAAGGATGATAAAATAGATATTGTCGTTATGAATATTAATGATGAAGAGGGACTTACTAAACTTGTTAAAGGTGAAAAAGTAGGTACTAGAGTTTATAATTAATGAGGTGAATTATGAATATAACATTAATAATAGTAATAATCGTAGCTGTTTTAATAGTTGGTTCTAGATTTTTAAAAAAGAATGATACATCAACTGATACTCTTAGTAAAACTCAAACATTTAATGATGGAACATTCTCAATGGTTATTGATGATGTATTTACTATCACAGGACGTGGGACTGTTGTAACTGGTCACATTGATAAAGGATCAATTAGGTTGAATGATGTTGTTAAGGTAGCAGGATTAACAACAACGGTTACTGGCATTGAAATGTTTAGAAAGCATCTAGATTATGCCGAAGAAGGGGATAATGTAGGATTACTTTTAAAAGATGTCGGTAGAAATGATGTTCAGAAAGGTCAAATTATAACAAAATAATTAGAAGTCAAAAAAGACTTCTTTTTTTAATTTTAATAAAAATGCACAAAAAGGCTTGATTTTCATAATATTTTTTTGTATAATTAAGTAGCAATTCGAAATTTTGCCTGATTAGCTCAGTCGGTAGAGCACTCGGCTGTTAACCGATAGGTCGTAGGTTCGAGTCCTACATCAGGCGCCATTTAGATTTGTAATCTAGCTTCGGCTAGATTTTTTTTTGTGTAAAGTTTTATTAATTTTCTTTTTTTATTAACAGATATTCATAATGTTTGTTATAATTAGGGTAGAGGTGTTCTATGGAAAAGAAAAAAGAGAAAGTTAAGAAAGATAATAAGAAAAAGATTATTACATGGTCTATTATTGGGGGAATATTTTTAATACTATGTTGTGTAGGATTAGTACTTGCTTTTGGTGAACCTAGAGTTAAAATAGTTAGAAACGAAGCTAGTATGGTTAAGTATGAAAAATATGACAATGGACTAGTATCTTTAATGATACCTAAAGGATGGAAAGTAGATGTGGCGCCCGTTGATTATATTCATTATAGTTTTAAGGTATATAATCCATTAAATACAACATATATGCTTTTGTTTGATATGAAATTAGAGGGCTTTAATAAGAGTGAATCTGCAAGAAATTGGCAAAAGACATATTATCCATCTGTTATGTTTGCCAGTACACCAGTAATTGATCCACAAACAACGGAAGGATTCTTTAAGGTATGGAATGAGACGGCAAGTTATGCTAATAGCAATGATGCTAAAGGGGAATATTTTCCAATGTTGAATGATTTTACAGTCATTGATAATTTAGGACAAAATCCAATTGGTGGAGATATTTTAAGAGCATCATTTACAGATAGTAATGGAAAGGCTGCATTGGGCTTATTTACTGCTACTGTGGCTGATACGGGTAGTTATTATGTAAGTAGTAATATGTTTAATTTGTTTAGTCCACAGATTGATGTATGGCCGCTTAATGTTTATAATACTATTTTAATGACCGCTCCACTTGAAGAATTTAATAATTGGCAAAAAATACTTGATTATTGTTTATCTACAATGGAATTTAGCCAAGAATTTATTAATGGATTTAATAATGAGGAATCAACATTAATGTCGACAATACAGGCTAATCAAAAAGTATATAATGAAATGTCTGATATGATTATGGATTCTTGGGAAAAGAGAAATAATTCATATGATATTATTAGCCAAAAGCAAAGTGATGCGACATTAGGTTATGAGAGAGTATACGATACAGATACCGGTGAAATATATAAAGCACAAAATGGTTTTATGGATCATTATGATGGCAGTAGATATCAAACTATAACTGATGATATGTATACTTTGCCAACGAGTGGATATATAGAATAATAAAGCAACTATTGTTGCTTTTTTCTTATAAATAAGATAAAATTATACTAGGAGAAAAAGAATATGATAGGGAAGATAGTCAGTATTAAAGATGGTATTATTTATGTTAGTTTAAGTATAAATATATATCAAGTTGATAATCTTGTTGGTAAGAATGTAACTTTTAATAATAGATATATTGGCGAAGTTATTGGTTTATCTAATACGACAATGGAAGTTCATATGATTGGTGAAATTATCAATAAGATATTTGTTAGTGGTATTACTTTAATGCCTCCTTTTGGTAGTCCATGTAGGCTTACGACAAAAGAAGAACTAGATTTAATATATGGTGTTGGTAATAATGCTGATTTAGTTAGAATAGGCAAATCATATGTATATAATGACTATCAAGTATGTCTAGATATCAATTCTTTCTTTGCTAATCATTTTGCAATATTTGGTAATAGTGGATCTGGTAAAAGTTATTTTGTATCAAGACTATTACAAGGAATATTTTATGATGCGAAAAGATTACCATTAAATACATCAATATTCTTATTTGATGCATATGGAGAGTATCAACAAGCATTTAATGAAATAGGAAGAGTAAATAATAATTTAAATTATCGTGTATTTACTACCGATATAAAGAATACAAATTTTGAAAAGTTATTTATTCCTTTTTGGTTATTATCTGTTGATGATATATGTCTTTTATTAAATGTTAGTGATACTAGACAAATATCAATTGTAGAGAAGGCTTTAAAATTAGTTAGTTATTTTTGTGATAATAGTAATAATGTGGGTAGTCAGAAAAATGATATTATAGCTAGGAGTCTACTGGATGTAATATTTTCTGGCACTAGTCATAATGATATTAGAAATAAGATAGTAACGGTTCTTACAAAGTTTGCTACGCCAGAAATAAATTTAGAGGTAAATTTAACTAAGGGTGGATGGACTAGGAATATTAGACAATGTATTGCTATTGATGAGATGGGTAAATGTGCTGATATTGAAATAGTTATTGGTTATCTAGAACAATTTTGTACTAATGAAATGCAACTTAAGTTACCTGATGGAAGTTATATGTATACGATAATGGACTTTTATAATGCATTAGAGTTTGCTTTAATTAGTGAGGGTATTTTCAGTAGTAATAAGGTATTTGATTATGCAAATATCATTAAGATTAGATTAAATGCATTAATTAATAGTGATTATGCTAATTATTTTAGTTTTGATAGATATTTAAATAGAGATGATTTTATTAAATATTTGTTATATAAGAATGGTAATTTAAGATGTCAGGTAGTTAATTTTAATATTAATTATGTAGATGATAGATTTGCTAAAGCAATTGTTAAGATATATTCTAGAATTCTATATGATTATGTTACTAGTTTAGCAAATAGAGGTACTATGCCAATCCATATCGTATTAGAGGAAGCACATAGATATATTCAAAATGATATAGATACAGAGGTACTTGGTTACAATATCTTTGATAGAATAGCCAAGGAAGGTAGAAAATATGGGTTACTATTAGGAATAATTAGTCAGAGACCTTCAGAAATTAGTAGTACTACGGTGAGTCAATGTTCTAACTTTGCGGTATTTAAGATGTTTAATCATGTGGATATTAAGTTTGTGACAGATACACTTCCTAATATAAATGGTAATACATTAGCTAAAATTAAGTCATTAGCACCAGGAGTATGTTATTTGTTTGGTACAGCCTTTAAGATGCCAATACTTACGATTGTAGATAAACCTAATCCGACACCAACTTCTGATAGTGCAAATATTAGTGGTACATGGTATAAATAGATGGTAAAGATAATTCAAATTGGTGAATTATCTTTATTTTTATGGTGTTTTATTGTATAATTTATGTTGGTGATGGGGATGTTATCAATTAAAAAACTTAATGTTAAAGTAGAGAATAAAGAAGTATTAAAGAACTTTAATCTTGATATAGAAGATGGTAGTATTCATGTTATTATGGGACCTAATGGCGTAGGTAAATCTACATTATCTAGAGTTATAATGGGAGATAATAATTATAAAGTTACTAGTGGAAATATTATTTTTAATGATGAAGATATTACTAAATTATCTACGGATGTAAGAAGTAGAATGGGAATATTTTTAGTTATGCAATATCCTCTTGAAATAGATGGAGTAAGTAATCAAGATTTTTTAAGAACTGCTATGTCTAGTCATTTGGGAAAACAAGTTGGTCTATATGATTTTATCAAGAAATGTGAGATGGCATCAGATGAACTTAAAATGGATAAGAATTTAATACATAGATCACTTAATGTAGGTTTTTCTGGGGGAGAGAAAAAGAAAAATGAAGTACTTCAACTTAAGTTATTGCATCCTTCATTTATTATTCTCGATGAACTTGATTCTGGACTAGATGTTGATAGTTTAAAGATTGTTGCTAAGAATATAGCAAATTATAAAAAAGAAAATCCTAATACATCTATTTTAATTATTACGCATTTATCAAAGATACTTGATTATATTAAACCTGATTATGTACATGTAGTTACTAATGGTACTATTGTGGATACGGGTGATTATAGATTATCTGAAGAAATAGAAAAAGAAGGATATAATAAATACTTGGATAAGGCAAAAGAAATATCTGGAGAATAAGTTAATGAATAAGATATTAATAGATAAGGTAATAACTAGTGATAGCGATAAGGTTAAAATAGATGATACAGAAATTACATTACTTGGTAGTGGAGAATACTATATTGAATATACTAGTGGTGAATATGATTTGACATTTATTATATGTAATGATGTAAAAATTACGGAGTATAGTTTTGACAATAGTTTACGTGTTAAGAAAAGATATATAATTAGAAAGGGAAAGACTGAGATTATTAAGTTTTATAATAACTTAGATGTAAATGAAGAGATAGACATTGATTTATGTCATAGTGGTTGTAAAATAGATTTTAAGTTTTCTAATATATGTAGAGGTAGTGAAGAATACTTGGTAAATGTAAATCATAATGACAAGGAAACAGAGAGTAATATAATTAATAAATCACTAGCTCTTAAGAATAGTAAGATACATTATACGATTAATAGTAATGTAGTTAAAAAGGCTACAGGTAGTAAATTAAATCAAAATACAAGAATAGTTACAATGGATGATGCAGATGCTAAAATATCACCTAATATGTTTATAGATTTAGAGGATGTTGAAGCTAAGCATGGATCTATTATTGGAAGATTTAAGGATGAAGATATATTTTATCTTATGAGTAAGGGAATAAGTTATAGTGATAGTATTAAACTATTAGTTAAGGGATATTTATTTTCTAATGTAGGATTAGATATCGATTTAAGAGAAAAGATTATGTCAGTTATAAATACGTATTGGAGGTGAATATATGAATAGAGAAGATTTTACTATTTTAAGAGATAGTAATATGGTCTATTTTGATAATGGAGCTACAACATTAAAACCGGATTCAGTTAGAGATGCTATTTTAAAGTATTACAATGAATATACATCTAATATTCATAGGGGAGATTATGAAAATAGTTTAAAAGTTAGTGGATTATATGAAGATACAAGAAGACTTGTTAAGGATTTTATTGGGGCAGGTCATAGTAGTGAAATAGTATTTACTAAAGGAACTACTGAATCATTAAATATGATTGCTTTTGGTTATTTTCGTAATCATCTTAAAAAGGGTGATGAAATATTAATAACTGAGATGGAACATGCTTCTAATGTATTACCTTGGTTTGTATTGAGTGAAGAAATTGGGGTAGTAGTTAAATATATTCCACTTAATAAGAATAATGAAGTAAGTATAGATAATTTAGAGAGTGTTATTACAAATAGGACAAAAGTGGTATCTTTGGCACATATGACAAATGTAATCGGAGATGTTAGAGATATTAAGAAGATAGCTAGAGTATGTCATAATCACGATATATTATTTGTCGTAGATGCTGCCCAAAGTGTAGCACATGAATATATTAATGTTACGGATATGGATGTCGACTTTTTAGCATTTTCTGGACATAAAATGTATGGACCTACCGGTATTGGAGTTTTATATGGTAAATTTGATTTACTTAAGGAAATGAAACCACTTAATTATGGTGGTGGAATGAATGCGATATTCAATAAGGATGGATATATTGAGCTTAAGGATGTACCAGATAGACTGGAAGCTGGGACACCTAATATCGAAGGAGTTTTAGGACTTAGTGAATGTATTAGATATATAAATAAGATAGGACTTGAAAAAATTCGTAATTATGAGAGAAGTCTTAAGGATTATTTAATTGATAAACTTAAAAAGTTGGATTTTATAAAGATATATAATAAGACGAATAAGGGAAGCATCGTAGCATTTAATATTGAAGGCGTATTTAGCCAAGATACAGCAATATATTTAGATAAATATAAGATATGTGTCAGAGCTGGAAATCATTGTGCTAAAATGACTAAAGATATCTTTGATGTAGCTAATACAGTTAGAGTTAGTTTAAGTTTTTATAATACGAAAGAAGAAATTGATTTACTTATTAATGTGCTTAAAAATAGTAAGAATATTTGGGAGGAAATACTATAATGGATAATGATATGAAAAGAGCTATTATTTTAGATAATTATAGTAATCCAAAGAATAGAGGGATACCTGATAGTGATGGATACATTAAGATAAATAGTAATAATCAAAGTTGTATTGATAATATTGATATTTATGTTAAATTAAAGGAAGATAAAATTGAAGATATTAAATTTGAAGGAGAGGCTTGTGTCATAGCAATATCTAGTACTTCAATATTAAGTAATATGCTTGTTGGTAAGAGTATTGATGAAGCAAAAGAAATAATTAAGAATTACTTTAATATGATTGAAGAAGGGGAATACGATAAGGATATGTTAGGCGAAGCTAATGTTTATGAAGATATGTATAAACAACCTTCTAGAAAGACATGCGCAACTTTATTTATAAGAGGAATAAATAAAATTCTTGATAATGAAAAAGAATAATTTATTCTTTTTTTATGATATAATTAAAATAGGTGGTATGGTATGGAGAATTATTCTGAATATGATATTGAACAAATAATGGAATTGTCTGGATACCCAGAACTTTGTAATTATTTTCTTTCTTTGGCTAAGGATGATGATATGAGAGAGAAATTATCTGGTATTTTGTATGGTGGCGGTTACCAAGGATATGATATATTTGGACACTATGGTAGAAATGATGAGTTAATGGAGGCTAAAAGAAGAGCAGGGGTAGCATATCAGTTAGTTACTAATCCAAATACATTTGATGAGCTTGGGAAAGATAACGTTATTTATTATCATGGTACATCAAGTATGGCACTACCTAGTATTTTAAAATATGGATTAAATAGTTATGATAAATCAATTACAGATGGACTTAGCATAGGAACTGGCGAAGAGTGGTCTAGAAATAGAGGAAGAGACTTTGTTAGTTTCACAGATGTATTAGATGTTGCGATAGACTATGCAATTGTTAATAGCAATGAAAATGCATTTCCAGTAGTTATTGGAACATCTTTAGATAATATAAGGAAAACGTATCGGAAACCAGCACCTTCTGAATTACCAGAAATTGGAGTTAAAAATCATTTTCCTAAGGAATTAATATCATGTATATTGGTACCAGCGGATAAAGTTAGTATGGTTAAAGAAATGGTCGGAGATGGTATTAAGGTATTACCGGCTGATCTAAGAGAAGAAAAATTTTATTCAGTAGATTTGGATTCGTTTCAAATATATGTAGATGATAATGGATACAATGAACTAATTGGAAAATCGGGATATACAAGGTAGGTGGTAGTGTGAAAGAAAAGAATTTGAGTATTGAATTTATGAGAATAATAGCAATATTTTTAACATTAATGATACATGTATCTAATATATTCATACGTAGTTATGGGCATATTAGTAATACTTCTTTCTTTGTGGGAGCATTATATAATTCTATTGCTAGAATATGTGTACCAATATTCTTTATGATTAGTGGAGCTCTTCTTATAAATGGGGAATACTCGAGGGGTAAATATTTAAAGAGAATTAAGAAATTTATTATTATTTTAGCTTTCTGGAGCATTATATATTTTGTTATCAATGTTATTAGAGGTGGAAGTAATAATATTGTCAAAGCAATATTTTATACATTATTTAATACGGAATATACATCTAAACATCTATGGTTTATGTATGCGATAATTGGATTATATATAGCTTTACCTTTTATTCAAAAAATGTGTAAGAATTTAACACGTGAAGAAGAAAATTTATTTATGATACTTTGGG
>JAEEGF010703195.1_pt1 | contig 12407 bp, 12 predicted proteins | sample 9134171 | NCBI WGS metagenome assembly JAEEGF01 (sample SAMN16246542, study PRJNA631951) | gut metagenome | biome: gut microbiome; feature: rumen; material: AP-attached | host: Bos | place: Iran: Karaj | collected 2018-10 | reverse complement strand
CAGCCCGGGGAGCATCCTTCTGGAGCGGATGATGGGAGTCGAACCCACCTTATCGGCTTGGGAAGCCGGAGTTCTACCGATAAACTACATCCGCAATGCACTTGGTTTGTTACAATATAGCATAGTCTGCCGTAAAATTCAAGCATATTCCTGAAGCTTTTCTGAATTGTGCCATCTATTGCTTGCAATGCCGGTTTCTCTGACGTATAATGCTGTTATCATCTCCCGAGGAGTACATTTCATGCTTGACGCTTTCCTGGATGCCCTGATCGATACGCTGAAGATCCTTCCCTTTCTCTTCGCAGCCTATCTTGCGATGGAGTATCTGGAAAGCCATACCGAGGACCGTATCCGCCGCTTTGTCAAGCGCGCCGGCTGGATGGGGCCTTTTTGGGGCGGCATTCTGGGCGCGGTTCCCCAGTGCGGCTTTTCGGCTGCGGCATCCAATCTCTATGCCGGCCGTGCCGTTTCCCTCGGCACGCTGATTGCCATTTTTCTCTCCACCTCGGATGAGATGCTTCCGATCATGCTTTCCTCCGCAGTCCCGGTTGCCAGGATTCTGAAGATCCTCATAACGAAAATGCTGATCGGCATTCTCTGCGGTTTTGTCATTGACGGAATCTGTCATATTCTGTCCAGCAGAAAAACGGGTCAGCCGGAAGACGGCGGGGACTTTCTGATCGAACGTCTCTGCGAAAAGGAGCACTGTCACTGCGAAAACGGGAGCATTGTCCTGTCCGCTCTGAAGCATACGGGGAATATCCTTGTCTTTGTCTTTGTGATTACGCTGCTGCTGAATCTCGCCTTCGGCTTTCTCGGTGAGGACGTGATCACCCGGGCCGTCTCTTCCAGACCGGTTGCAGGCCTCTTTCTTTCCGCGCTGATCGGCCTGATTCCCAACTGCGGCGCCTCTGTTCTTCTGACGCAGCTGTACCTGAAAGGCGTCCTTCCCGCCAGTCATATGATTGCAGGGCTCCTGGACGGTGCCGGCGTCGGTCTTCTGATTCTGTTTCGCGTAAATCCGGATATGCGTGAGAATATCCGCATAACGGTTCTTCTTTATTCTCTTGCGGTTCTTTTCGGATTTCTGATCTATCTGCTCGGGGTTTCTTTCTGACCGAAATCCCGTTTTCAAAGGAGGCTGCGGTCGATGATTCATTTTCGTCAGATCACGAATGCGGATGAGATTCTTGCGCTGAATGATTATTATACCCTGGCAGTTCAGGGCGATCCGGAATTGTCTTCTGCCGATGATATTTCTTCGTTTTCCATGATGCATGTTCTGGACGGCGAGATCACGAACGAAGCGGTGGTGCCGATTGACCGGGACGCTGAGGAGGATTCCGCGTATTCCGAGGGGAAGGTTGCATCCGGTCTCTCCCGTCTGCTGATCGGAAGCAGTGTGATCTCCGAGCCTGTGGATCTGAGTTTGCTTCGCGCCTTTCTTGACCGTTTCGGTTATGAGGGCGAAATTGCGATCCTTCCCGCGGCGAAGCTATGCAGGGCGGTATTTCCCGATCTCAAATCCGAAACGCCGGAGCAGATCGCTCTGGAGCTCGGTTTGGAAGTCAACGAGCCGGATGCGGCCATCCGTTCCGTCACGGTTCTGGATGCGCTGTTCCGGATCTGTCGGCGTGAGATGGGCGGGTCTGTGCCCGAGCCTGCCGAAAGGGTAGGCTCTCCTGCCCCGGAACCCGTCAAAAGCAGACAGGAGCTTCAGAAAGAAGCTCCCGCAAAAAAACGTATCAGTACGAAAAAGCTCAGGCGCATGTCGGAAGACATCTGGAAAACCAGTCCCTGGATTTTTGCTGCCATCGCCGCCGTTGTCCTCCTTCTCGTCATTGTCCTGATCCTCCCGAAGAAGCAGGAGGCCGCAGTGGACCGCAATGAGGCGCCGGTGAATTATCTGGTGCTCTCCTGGAACGACCCCGGAAAATACGGCACCAAACCAAGGTCAGGCTCCGGTGCATCGGACTCCGTTCAGTTTCGTATCCCGTACGGCGTCTACAACATTCTCAACAACAACTCGATTCCGGTGGAAGTGGAGATCATCAAGGAAGGTGCAGACCTGGCAAAGCTGAAAGAGTCCGATGCCGAGATCGAAACCGCCTCCGAGCTTTCCGCAGGAAACAGCGGCGAGGAGGAAGAAGACAGTACCCGGCAGTCCGAGTATATGAAAGTGACGATCCGACCGAACAGCAGCCGGCAGGTTACGGTTGACGAAGGACAGTATCTGACGCTTTCCGAAAACGCCGAAAACCTGGTTCTTTTCTATCTTTCACCCGTTCCGGACGAGCCTGTTTCCGATACAACCGGGCAGGTCAGTGCCATGCAGACGGTTGTTTATGCCTATGTAAAGGGTACCGAGGTCCGTTTCCGCAAGGCGCCTTCTCTGGAAGGCCAGGTGATTGACAGTCTGAATGACGGTCAGCAGGTCCAGGTTTTGGCGGTCACCGGCGAGTGGACCCATGTCCAGGTCGGCGATCAGAAGGGCTATATCTTCTCACAGTATCTGAGCAGCGAGGACCCCGCTGCAGTAAAAAAACCGGAGACGGAACAGACCGCCGCTGAGGATCCTGCAGCCGCATCCGCTGCGAAGCCTGCCGCATCTGCCGCACCGTCTGCTTCTCCGGCTCCCGCAGCGAGCCCGTCACCGACGCCGACCCCGACTCCGACTCCGGCGGCAGCATCGAAGCCTGCTGCGTCTTCCTCATCCTCTTCTGCTGCCGCATCCGCTGACAGGCCGAGCAATGCCATTGAGAATTCACCCCTGGCCAATTCCTCGCTTTCTTCCTCCTCACAGGCTGTGACTTCTGCTGACGACGATGTCATTGTCTCCGCTTCCGGCCCGACCGGTGACGCAGGGGCAGCGCAGGCCGCTCTTGCAACGCCTGCTGTCAGCGTTTCTGAAGATCCGAACAAACCCAAGGACCCCTCCCAGATTCCCGTTCCGGCCAACGAATATCCCACCAGTGAGGAACCGACAGCCGTAGAATGACGGTCATGCTCCTAAACACAGATAAAAAACATCCACCCGCTGATCAAAACGGGTGGATGCTTTTATTGTCAGGGAATCAAACCTCTTCCTTGGTCTCAAATGCCTCGGCGTCACCGACGGCCTCTCCCTCAGAGGAGACCTCATACACGAGGGTATCGGCGCCGTCATCCTCATCAGCCTCTTCCGACTCGGCAGCCATCTGGGAAGCTTTGGCCTCATTCAGAAGCGCACGGATCGACAGCGAGATCTTATGCTTTTCCTCATCGATTGCCGTGATCTTTGCCTCAACGACATCGCCGACACGGAGAACGTCATCCGGCTTTTCGATACGGTGGTCGGCAATCTGGCTGATATGGATCAGACCGTCCACCCCGGGGAGCACTTCCGCAAAAGCGCCGAAGCTCATAAGCTTCACGATCTTTACCTCGGCGGTATCGCCGACGGAATAGCGGCTTGTGAACATCGTCCACGGGTTTGCTTCGGGATCCTTGTAGCCCAGCGAAATCTTTCTCTTCTCGCGGTCGAACTGGATCACATAGACATCCAGCTCATCGCCGACGGATACCACTTCGGAAGGCTGGTGAATGCGGCCCCAGCTGAGTTCGGAAACATGGACCATGCCGTCTACGCCGCCGATATCCACAAAGGCACCGTAGCTGGTCAGGGATTTCACCACACCGTGGTACTTCTTTCCGACCTCCATCTCGTTCCACAGGTTCTCCACACGCTCACGGCGCTCAGCCTGTGCTACGCGCCGGATCGAGCCGACGACGCGCTTTCTTCCGCGGTTGACCTCGGTGATGCGGAGACGGACAGGCTTCCGCAGCAGCTGCGAAAGCTCGGCATCGCGCGGCAGGTCCGTCTGGCTTGCGGGCACAAACACACGTACGCCGTTCACGTTGACAACGACGCCGCCCTTGTTCTCTTCCGTCACTACGCCTTCCAGAACAGCATTGCTGTCAACGGCTTCTTCCACTTCGATCCAGGCCTTGGCGGTGTCGAGACGGCGTTTGGAAAGCATGACCGTCCCTTCCACATCATTGACACGGACAACAATCGCTTCAATCGGGTCACCGATCTTCACGGCGTCTTCAACCTTGACGCCGGCGTCGGTAAACTCAGATGTCGGGATAAAGCCGGAATACTTGGCGCCCAGGTCGACGCTGACCTCTGTTCCGGTGATGGAAACGACAGTACCGCTGACCTTTTCTCCGTTATATATATTCTTCAGGCTCTCCTCCAGCATCTCATCGAAGCTGGGTTCCTGATCCGCGGCTTCTTCAGCAGGAGCGTTCGCCGCTTCCTCGACGGGAACCTCGACCGCTGCCTCAGCCGCTTCCTCAACGGCCTCGACGACGGGAGCGCTCTCTTCCTTTACCGCTTCCGGAGCGGCTGTTTCTTCCTGGATGTTTTCCATTTTGATCTCGTCACTCATTTTGTCTGTTACCTCCTTAATGATCCACGCAGGCGTAGATGCACCCGCAGTAAGCCCGACAACCGGGGAGCTTTTTAGCCTTGAAAAATCCAGATCCTCCGGTCTTTCAACGAACTGAACATGGGAACAGTTCTGTAGGCATATCTCCGCAAGATGCACACTGTTTGCACTGTGGCGCCCGCCGATCACGACCATGGCATCACAAACACGAGACAGCGCTGCGGCCTCTTCCTGCCGCGTAGATGTTGCAAAGCATATTGTATCATTAATTTCTGCATTTGTACATCTTTTTTTTACGACATTCAGGCATTTGTCAAAATTATTTTTCGTCTGCGTGGTCTGAACGACGACTGTAATCGGCCGATCCCACAGTTCCGGGTGGTTTTCGATCCATGCTTCCGTCTCTTCCGCAGTTTCAAGTACCGCGCATTCGGCACAGCGCGCACGGATGGCGTCCACTTCCGGATGCTTTTTCATGCCGATGATAATGACAAAGCGCCCTTCCCTGCCGGCCTGTTCCACAATACGGTGAATATGCATGACCTTTGGGCAGGTAGCATCCTGTACAACCGCTCCTTTTGCTTGAAGCGCTGCAAGGGTTTCGGGCGGAACGCCGTGGGCGCGGATCAGCACGCGCTCCTGAGGCTTTACTTCCTCAACGCATTCCACGGTCCGCAGTCCGCTATTCGTGAGACGCCGGATTTCATCCTCGTTGTGGATCAGCATTCCGAAGCTTGCACAGGGCCCATCCTGAAGCATGGTTTCCGCCATTTTCACCGACCGGCTGACGCCGAAGCAGAATCCGGCGCTTTTCGCAACGCGCAGCTCTTTCATGCCTCTTTTGTTTCCCCCTCCGGGAAAGGCTGAAGGCAGAATCGTTCGATGATCAGCTGGCTGAGCGCGGCAAAGCTCTCGTCGAAATTCAGTTCGGTCGTATCCACAAGGATGGCGTCATCCGCACGCCGCAGCGGGGCTGCGTCCCGGCAGCTGTCCTGCTCATCCCGATATCGGATGTCCTTGAGGACGTCTTCGTATACACAGGGCATTCCCTTTTCCTGCAGCTCCAGCATGCGGCGCCTGGCTCGGGCCTCTGCAGAGGCGGTCAGAAAGATCTTCAGATCGGCATTCGGCAGAACGACCGTACCGATATCCCTTCCATCCATGATGACATTGTTCTCCTCTGCAAGCGTGCGCTGCATCTGCATCAGATAGCTGCGCACGGCAGGAAGAGCGGAAACGTCCGATGCGCAGATCGAAATCTCCGGTTTCCTGATTTCGTCGGAGACGTCCTCCCCGTCAAGAAACATGCGCTGCTCCCCGGCATCATTGTACTTCAGGCGGATACGGATCGTCGGCAGCATCTTTTCGATGGCTTTGCTGTCTTTCCGGTCGATTCCCTGTCGATAGGCTGCAAGGCCGACTGTCCGGTAAATAGCGCCGGTATCGACATACAGAAAGCCGAAGGCTGAGGCACAGCGGCGTGCCAGCGAGCTCTTTCCAGCCCCGGAGGGGCCGTCAATGGCAATGGCAATAGGACCCGTGTTCATGATTTTCGTCACTCCGTTTCGGTAAAATGGCGCTGTGCGTATTGCGCGGCGCTTTTTCCGGCCATGCGGCCGGTGGACCAGGCGATCTGGAGGTTATAGCCCCCCGTATAAGCATCGAGGTCCAGAACTTCTCCAGCGAAAAACAGCCCCTCCGTCCTGCGCGACCGCATGCTGCGCGGGTCGATCTCTTTGGTGCGGATGCCGCCGGCAGTTACGATTGCCTCCTCGACAGGTCGGGGGCCGATCACCGTGAGAGGGAACGCCTTGATTGTCTGTACCAGGCGCTGACGCATCTCCCGTGTCAGCGAGTGAACAGGCAGATCAGGCGAGGCACCGGCTGCCGCTATGACTTCCGGAATCATCGCATGCGGCAGCAGATCTGTCAGTGCGTTGGAAAGGATTCGGTTCTGATACTTCTCGAAGTCCCGCAGAAGGCGTCGGTCGAGGGTTTTCTCGTCCAATGCGGGTTTCATGTCGATTTCGAGACGGTATGATGACGCTCCGAACCGGCGCATCCTGGCCGAGGCGGAGAGAACAAGAGGCCCGGATACGCCGAAATGCGTAAAGAGCATCTCGCCCTGTTCACGGCAGTGAAGTTTCTCGTCTTCATAGACGCGAAGCTCCACATTCCGCAGCGACAGTCCCTGCATGCGTTCACAGCATGTCTCACGGCATATGAGCGGTACCAGCGACGGACGCGGCGTGGTCAACGTATGTCCGACACTCTCGGCAAAACGATAGCCGTCGCCGGTAGAGCCGGTGAGCGGATAGGACAGGCCGCCGGTACAGACAATGCAGCTGCGGCACGGGATTTTTCCCGTATCGGTCAGCACGCTCTGAACGGCACCGTCCTGTACCGTGATGCCGGTCACTCTGCTGCAGAGCATGCGTACGCCCCGCCTTCTGCAGATCGATTCCAGCAGATCGGCCACGTCGTTGGCATTGTCCGAGCATGGGAAAACCCTCCTGCCGCGTTCTGTCTTCAGCTCAAGTCCGTTTTCACGGAAGAACTGCATAACAGCCGTCGGAGGGAAGGCAGTCAGTGAGCTGTACAGAAAGCGGCCGTCCCCGGGGATCTGGGCAAGTACCTCCTTGACATCACAGTCGTTTGTGAGATTGCAGCGCCCTTTTCCGGTAATGCGAAGCTTGCGGCCGGCTTTTCTGTTCTTTTCCGCTAAAATCACCGATGCGCCCTGTTCTGCCGCCGTAAGGGCAGCCATCAGGCCGGACGCACCGGCCCCGATTACAACAACGTCTGCTGTCATTCTCTCTGCTCTTTCATCAGGCTCGAGATTTCCTCTTCTGTCAGCCTGCGCACCGCACCGGTCGGAAGCCGGCCAAGCAGCAGCGGTCCTTCGGCAATCCGCACCAGGCGCAGTACCTGCAGGCCAGCCATCTCGCACATACGGCGGATTTCCCGGTTGCGGCCTTCCCCTACCGTGATATCCAGCACGGCGGTATCGTCGCTCCGGCTGATGACTTCGACTGACTTCGCGCACACTTCTGTATCATCCAAGACAAAGGGACGGTGCAGTCTACTCAGGCATTTTTCAAAATTCACCGCCAGATCACCGCTTCCGACCGTCGTCCGGTAGGTCTTGAGCACCTGTCCGGAGGGATGCGTCAGTCGCAGGGTCAGTTCCCCGTCATTGGTCATCAGCAGAAGGCCCTCCGACATGATGTCCAGACGGCCGACCGGATAAAGCCGTCCGGCGGACTTCGGAAGGAGCTCCCTGACCGACCGTCTCCCCTTCTCGTCATGCAGGCTGCACACATATCCGCGGGGCTTGTTCAGCATGTAGTATTGCTTGTCTTCAGCCGCCGGAATCGGTCTGCCGTCCACAAGAACGCTGTCTGTATCCGAACAGCTCTCCCCCAGCACCGCCTGACGGCCGTTTACCGTCACGCGTCCGGCGCGGATGGCTTCCTCCGCCGCACGCCGTGACATCAGCCCGGATTCGGCAATGCGCTTCTGCAGGCGGCAGGTCATCACTCAGCGTTTTTCTGCTTTTCGATGAAGCTGTCGACTCTGTCCATAACCTGCGGCACCAGGTCGATCAGGCGGTCTACGGTCGTATTGGCGGGCGGTGTCACATTGATCATGCGGATCACGCCGTCTTTGATTACCAGAAAACCGATCGGCTCGATTTTGACGCCGGTGGCATTGCCGCCGCCGTAGGGGCGAGCCTGGCCGATTTTCTGGGACGAGAATTCCACGCCTCCGCCGCCGAAGCCGACGCTGATGCGGGAGATCGGGATGAGCGTGATGCCGTCAGGCGTGACGATCGGATCACCGACAACCGTATCCACCTTCAGGATGCTGCGGACATTGTCCATGGTAGACTTCATGAGTTCACCGATCGGGTTGTTGTTCTCCATTGAAACGATTCCTTTCATGTATAATTGAAAGCTTGCTGTCAGATTCAGGCGCTTTTGGGGATTTCTTCCTGTTCGAGCAGGGCGCGGTCTTCAGGATGCTCCTGCAGCCATTTCTCAAGAGCCTGCTTCTCTTCCTTTTTCTCCTGTTTTCTGCGTTTTTTGCTGCGCAGGTAGATACGCAGCAGGTCTTTCCATGTCTTCAGCCCCGTCACGACAATCTGGCCGATGCGGATCGTCATGACCAGGCAGAATTCAAACTTCATGTCTTCGCGTACAAAGTCGATGTCTGTCCACACGCTGCTGTCATGACAGCGGAAGCGTTCGATGCATATCGGGGCCAGCGCGGAAAGCTCCGCATTGACCAGGCCGAAGATTCTCGCCATCAGGTATGGGTCCCATGAGCCGGGGCAGATCCAGTGCAGAACGAAGCGGTCAACCGACACCTTCCTGCTGAAGCCTCCGAGGTTCTGTATGACTGCCTTCAGCAGTTCCACAATCTCTTGGAAATTAAAAGGAAATGACAGCTCTTTTTTCTTTCCTTCTGGTTTTTCTTCGCCGGGTTCGTCCTCTTTCTTCGGCTTCTTTTCTTTTTTCGGCTTGTCTTCGCCCTTTGTTTTCTTTTTCTTGGGAATCAGCTGAAGTTTCAGCCAGGCAGCTTTGAGTGAAATGCGGATGATATCGTCCTCATACCGGATATCAAAACCGACGGGAATCAGCATGATCAGCACGATGAGGAGGACAAGGATACCAAGAATAATCCAGAATACCATGGTACCGGTCAGGCCTCCTGTTCTTCTTCCGCTGCCGGGTTCTCGGAAAACAGCGTCTGCTGCGCTTCCTCCGCGTTCTGCAGGCGTGCAATGCTTTTTCGGAGCTGCTCCACGCCCTCCGTCCCCTGTACCTCAGGCAGAGGCGGAAGCTCGGAAAGCGCGGAAACACCCATTACCCGCAGGAAAAGATCGGTTGTCGCAAACAGCGTCGGGCGCCCTGGTGCTTCCAAACGGCCGGCAGCTGCAATCAGGCCTTTCTCCTGCAGCGAAGAGACGGTATAGCTGCTGTCTACCCCGCGCATTTTCTCAATAACAGCCCGTGTCACCGGCTGATAATAGGCAACGACAGCAAGCGTTTCCAGAGCTGCCGCAGACAGCATGGGCGGTCTGCGCTGCTCCAGTGTTCTGGTAATCAGGGAAGCATAGTCCGGTGCAGAGCAAAGCTGAAGCCGGTCCTCCATGCGCAGCAGGCGGATGCCGCGTTCTTCCCGTTCATATTCCTCCGCCAGCTTCATTGCCGCTGACTCAATCTCCTCCGGAGGAATCGCAAAGGAGAGGGAGAGTCTCGCGATCGGGACCGGGTCTCCGGCTGCAAACAGCACGGCCTCCAGCGCACTTTTCAAATCGGTCATGATTCTTCCTCAAAACTTTCCAGAATAGCTTCCAGCTCCTGCTCATCACCGACGCAGGCAACCGTCAGTTCCCCTTCCTGCCGGGACAAAAGCAGATTGCCGGAGCGGCACAGCTCGAGCACGGCGACAAACGTTGCCACAAGCTCGGATCCGGACCGGCATCCGATGTAAAGATCGGTCATGGCAAGCGGGCCGCTCCGAAGGCGGCGGATCAGTTCCCGTCCTTTATCGCGGATGCTGTAGGTTACACGTGTGGGCACGGCTGCCAGAAAGCGGGCTTCGATTTCCGGGCGGGTGTTCCCGCTGCGGGTCCAGAGGGTCAGCATGCATCTGAGCAGGTCTTTCGGTTCATGGCGGTAAGGATAATCGGTATTCGTCTGTTTGATCGGCTCCGGCAGCTTTGAAAAATACAGCAGGCCGGTCTCTGAGGCTTTCTTCATCTCGGGGATGACCCCGCTGAGAACGCTGAACCGCTCCTTCGCCTGCAGCTGTTCCAGAGACTCCATCAGGAGCTCCAGTTCACTGACCTCTTCTTCCGTTGTCAGCAGTTCGCGCGTCTTCAGGTACAGCAGATGCGAAGCCATCTGCACAAACTCGCTGGCGATGTCCAGATCCATCTTCTGCATACGGACCAGATAATCCAGATACTGGTCCAGAATATCCGAGATTTTCAGATCGCGTATTTCGATTTTGTTTTTTTGAAGGAGCATCAGAATCAGACTGAGCGGACCTTCAAAATCCTGCATGCTGTCCTTCTCGCGGACGATGCCCTGCAGATGGTATTGTGGGTTCTCTTCCATAGGTGTTTATCCGTTTACAAGATGAAATGCGGCCTCGGCGATGGGAAACAGCCACGAGAAGACCGTCTGGATCAGGCGGCTGAAAGGCCTGCCGAGAATACCCGACCACACCAGCAGCAAAAGCAGCAGCGAGCCGTAACGCTCATAGCGCATGAGCTTCATGTAGGCACTGTCAGGCAGCAGCGAGAACAGGACCTTCGAACCGTCCAGCGGCGGAACCGGCACCAGGTTAAACAGGCAGAGACCAAGGCTCATATAGGCCGTCAGCATCAGCAGTTCCAGAAGCGTTTCGCCGAACCCGACTTTTGAAAGCAGCGAATACAGCAGACCGTATACAGCAAGGAAAACCAGCGTAATGATCAGGTTGCAGGCCGGGCCGGCCAGGGCTGTAATCGCCATTCCCTGCTTTGGGTTCTTGAAATTCCGCATGTTGACCGGCACGGGCTTTGCCCATCCGAAATGAAACACCAGCATCATCAGAAGGCCGATCGGGTCCAGATGCTTCAGCGGGTTCAGCGTCAGACGGCCTGCATTTTTTGCCGTGTCATCCCCGAGACGGTAAGCCGTATAACCATGTGCCAGCTCGTGCAGCGTGATGCAGATGAGCGAGGGAATGATCCCGAGCACAATTTCCAGAAGATAGGAGAAATCAAAGCCGTTCCAAATTGTCTGAAGTGTGCTGTCCATTTCTGTCTCTCCCATAAATACTTGTATTATAATACCAAATCCCGGATGAGAATACAAGAGAAAAAAGGACTGCCTCCAGGCAGTCCTTGTGAAGATCAGAATTTGCCGCTGTGGCCGGAAAAACCTCCGCTGTTGATCGTCGTTCCTCCCCCGCCGCCGGACGAAGAACGGCTTTCGGATGCGATTCGCGTACGGGTCACACTGCGGTTGATGAAGACATCCTGTTTGATATCCAGATGAATCCCGCCCGGAATAAGGTATTCGTCAGCGTTTGTATGCTTTTTCACGGGTTTCATCGTTCGTTTCATCCCCTCGCAGCAGCCGAATGCGATCAGGATGGGGATGCCGATGATCATGGCGATTTTTACTCCCGGAACAAGTCTGCTGCTCTCCTGCTGCGGCACATCCACAGGCTCTCCTGCTGCGGCGCGGGCGAGGTAGTCTCCTGCGGTGCCGATATAGTCCGAGAATCCGTCATACCAGTTACCCTGCCTGAAATCATCAAGAAAGCGCTCGGCAAGACGGTAGGAACCGTAGTCGGTAAAGGCGGTGTGGGCAGCGCTGCCATATGCTTTCAGGGCATAGTCGCGGTCATTCATGCTCAGCAGCAGAAGAATGCCGTTATGCTCATCTCCGATTCCCATCTGATAGTGCTTATAAAAGCCTTCGGCGCAGGCATCGATGCTGCTGAAGCCAAACTTGCGGAAATCGTCAATCGTGATGGCATAAACGCCGCAGCCGTACTGTTCGGATACCGCACGGGCTTGGGATTCGAGGTCCTGCTGCTGCTGTGCAGTCAGAAGGCCGGCCGCATCCGATACAAAATAAGGCAGAGTCTCGGTCTCGTTCGCCGCGAAAGCAGACAAAGGCACCAGAGAGAACAGGAGCAATAGAACAACGGTCAAAGCGAAAGGCGTTCTCTTCATGATTTCCTCCTCACAGGGAGCGCAGCACAATGGCGAGCAAGGCTGCCAGTGGTGCGGCAATGCCGAAAAACCAGGCAAAATAACGCCTCCTGGAAATGGGAAGATCCCCAATGAATTTTCCGCTCTGCCCGTTCATTGCAAACAGAAAATTATTCCCGTTCCATTGGGTGCTGAGCATCCAGACAGGCAGAAGCGCATAAGCGGTTTTTTCCTGCTTCATCCGTACCTGTCTG
>JAEEGF010285405.1_pt1 | contig 12409 bp, 10 predicted proteins | sample 9134171 | NCBI WGS metagenome assembly JAEEGF01 (sample SAMN16246542, study PRJNA631951) | gut metagenome | biome: gut microbiome; feature: rumen; material: AP-attached | host: Bos | place: Iran: Karaj | collected 2018-10 | reverse complement strand
CACCCGCCGGTCCTTTCGTCGCGGATGCGTTCGGCTTCGTCACCGTGCATGACGGCATACTCAAGCAACGCGCCGGACACGCCGTAGCGCACGCGCGAAGGCGGCTCAAGTCGCTTGCTCGCCTCTATCGTGCCTGTCCGCCGTAGCCTTTGCGTAGGCGGATCGTCTCTCTGCGGCATCGCCATAGCCTCTACTCCACCATTTCTACTCCATCAATGGGGGCTGTTCCTCTAGCATCCTTCCATTTACAGATTAATTGAAGTCATCAGTGTTCCAGACAAACCGCATAAGCTTGGCAAAGAGCAAACGGCGAGCAGCAATCTGTTCTTTCCCAAAGACTTCATATGACACAAAAGGAAGAGCATTCTCCTCAACAAACCTTTTGAAACGCGGATTATTCACATAGGCCTGATGGCCAAGAGACTCAGAATAGATATTCCCCTCGTTAGAACAGTACTTTATCAACTTCACGGCATACTTTTCGTCACTCAGACTCGCGTTAATGCTCTTATGGAGTAGCAACAGATCGCCAATGTTGTTTCGCCAGCGGCGAAAATCTTCCTGGTCCGCGTATTCGGATTCAAACCATTCAAAATGGTCGCAAATAATATGCTCTATCTCAAAAGGATTTCGAGTGGCCTTATCCATGTAGTGCGGATAGTTAGAAGCGACATCCGTCGCTTCCTCGATAAACGACGTCACGCGCGCCAACATGTGCTTAATGTACTTCTTCGAAAAATTATTCAAGCCGAAACCAGGAAGTTCCTTCTCCGGATCAAAAGCTAAATCATTAACACGAGCCAGCAACTTGGACTTCAACTCTGGAACCGATGCACGACGAATATCCTTAACTGCAGAGAAAATATAGTTCTTCATTGTGCTATAATCCACCGACTTATAGCGCACTACGCGTGTAATAATCAACAAATCGAGGAAGCGAGCCACAAGTGACATCTTCTCCCGTACCGCAACGAGCCCATCATCCCTTGTCAAGGCCGCCAGAATTAGCATCGGCTGAAGTGTAAAATCAATCTTCGCATTATAATACACATACCTTGTTTCTTCAACATATTCAGCCTCAGCTTTACGGATCTGGATGTACGCATCTGCAAATCGTGCAAACGAACGTATGAATTCTTCAAAGTCAGCCGTACTATTTAACCCAAGTTTAGTATGCTCATCTCGTACCCATTTGTGGAAAGGTCCTCCGACAATGTCAAAATCACGCTTGTCGGAATCGGCTCGATTCTCTCGAATGGTTACCGCATACTGCGCACGTAGCCAGGCCTTGATGAACACCTCATCACCTTTACCTGTTTCATCCGTCTTCTTCAAAAGCTCGACTTTAGCTTTCCAAAGATCATTCAACTCCTTGCGGATATGGTCATCTGCGATCTCTGAGAGCAGATATCCCTTCAACATTTCCGTCGATGTCAGACTCAATCCACGATCATTCATCAAAACAAAAACCTTGTGTGCATCCTGTTCCGCTTGAGCAACAATCTCGATGAATTGAACCTTGTCAGCCAACCAATCACAGAAATGAAGAATCGCGGCGTCATCCACCTCTTCTGGGAATATTTCGCAAATATCCTGATACCGACTAAATAGATTCTGGACCGATTCAGCCTGCCCTTCCGTTTCAAAAGCACGCTCCTCATACAGAGCTTTCATACATGCTTGGCGATCTTCAACATTAATGTTGAATGACGCCACGCCATACGACTCCGAATAGATCATCTCGCCGATAACTTTGTGTGACTGCCCAAGTCTCTTAAGCCTGTTATTCAGATAGATCATCAATAGCGTAAGAGAAGACAACCTCTGTTGTCCATCGATAATTGCATTCTCTCGTCCCGCAAGGACAACAGAGCCCATAAAGTACACGCCATAGTTAGCAACCGCTGTGCGAGGATCTCCTGCTTGATAAAAATCTAGAAACTCAGACGTCAAATCATCGACGAGCTCCTCGATGTTCTTTCGCTGCCACATGTACTCTCGCTGATAATAGTGGATCGTGTACTTTGTGTTCTGAAGTAGTTGTTTGAGACTTTTGGGTGATCCTTCAATTTTCTGCATGGTTTACTCCTTCCGTGTAAGATAGCATTCCTGGTGGTGGCCAAGTATCAGGATGCTTATCCACAGTTCCTCTTGTTTCATTTTCGGCTATCCCTTAAAACTTCAATACCGCAAGATTGCGGATGGAGACGAAGCCTCTGCCGCCAGCGGAATCGGGCGAACCGAGGACAAGATGATCGATAAGGCGGATGCCGAGGAGCTTACCCGTTTCGATCAGCCGCTCCGTTATCTCAATGTCCTCCTTGCTCGGCTCGGGGTCGCCGGACGGATGGTTGTGCGCGACGATGACTGCGAATGCGCGGTATCTGACCGCTTCGCAGAACACCTCTCGTGGATGGACTGGGGTCTTGCTGACAGATCCCTGCGAGACGTCTATCGGTTCGCAGAGCGCATGGAAATCAGAATCCATCGGGAGCACGAAGAAATGCTCCTTCTCCGGCGCGCTTTCGACGATGCGTCTAAACACCTCGTATGCGGAAGAAGAGACGCGAAGGTTGTAGTTGCGGAATGCGTAATCCTCAAGCGGATTGACGCGGCGAGTCAATTGAAACGCGGCGGCGACCTTCATGAGCTTGGCATCGGCCAACCCCTTTATCGGCCGCCCTGGATTACGCTCGTTGTACTCTGCGAAACGCGCCTTCATCTCAAGCCAATCCGCTTTCACGAACGCGCCAAGCGTCGGGAATGCGTCAATCATGCGCAAGGCGAGTTCATGAACCGGACACCCCGCCGAACCTGTGCCCAGAATGATTGCAAGCAGTTCCACGGGCGAAAGCGCCTTGCCGCTTGGGTCTTCGGCGTACTTCTCGCGCGGACGGAACTCCGGCGGCAAACTACTTTGACGCGTCGTAGCCATCGTCGGCGTTCTCCTTGCTGTCGCCCTTGGTCGCGGCCTCGGCATATTCAGATTCTTCCTCCGAGCGTGAATCGTCCACGCGCCGCAACTTCTCGTAAACATTCCGTGCAATGGCGTTCAGAACCGTCCGCCGTGCCTCGTCGTTGTTCAAAAGTAGGTTGTAGAAATCCTCGCTCTGCTCATAGGACTCGACGATGAGTCGCTTCGTAGCCGCATCGTCAAACGGCAACGCGAAGTTCCTGAAATCGTTAGCCGCCGCGATCCGCCGCAGCTCTTCGTCCTGCTCCGCCTTGGCGATGATCTGCTCCACGCCCTTGCCGGCGACTTTCGGGTCGAGGTTCACCCCGTATGTTGAATTGAGGCGTTCGATAATCTTCGACAGTTTCTCCTCCTCGTCCTCCTCGGGAACGGAATCCAATGTCGGCATGGTGATCTCCGGCTTGCCTTCCACCTTGGGGCTATGGGTCTCAAGCGCCTTCTCTTGGTGGAAGCCGATGGCATCAACCTTGTCCCACAGCGAGAATCCCTCCCCGCCGCGTCCCGAATCGAGATGCCCCAGAAGCAAATCGACGAACGTGCGTTTTTTGTAGAGCAGCGTATCGTCGAGAAACGCCGCCTGTACCATGAAGTCGTACCACTTAACGAACTTCCGCATCTTCAAGTACAAGTCTTTCCGCTGCGTCTCGTCAAGGTTGTCGAACGCCTTTTTCGAGGCGGCGAACAGGCTCTCGATCTCGGCCCGCTTCGCGTCGGTCATTGGACGCGACACGTTCAGCTCCCAGAACCGCTCGACCGCCGCGACCGTCCAGAGCGACCACACCTCGATCTCCGCAACAAGGTCGTAGATTGCCTGAACCGTCACGTCATCCGCCAGAACAGTCCCCGTGTAGTACTTGCCGAACGCCTTGACCATGTCCTTGCACGTGTTCACGAAGTCGAGAACGAATGTCGTCTTGCCCGGAACGGCGCGGTTGAGGCGCGAAAGCGTCTGCACCGCGTTGACGCCGCTCAGTTTCTTGAGGACGTACATCGCGCAGAGCTTCGGCTGGTCGAATCCCGTCTGGTACTTGTTGGCGACGATGAGGATGTTGTTCCCGTCCTCGTCGAACTCGTCCGCAAGCGCCGTCTCGGATATGCCGTTCATCCCCGGCTCGGTGAAGTCCTGCCCAAGCGTCCTCACGGTGCCGGTGAACGCAACGAGCGGCTTCAACTCCATCTCATACCCCATCTTCGCGATGTACTTCGTGAAGGCAAGCCGGTACTTGACCGCCTCCTCGCGGGAGGACGTGACCACCATCGCCTTGGCCTCGCCGCCGAGAAGCGGCATCACGAACTCGCGGAAATGCTCGACGATGACCTCGGTGCGCTGCGCGATGTTCACGTCGTGCAGAGCGAGGATTCGCTTAATCTTCCCCGCCGCCTTGCGCTGCTTGTAGCGCGGATCGTCCGCCGTCGTCTTGACGATCTGGCAGAAGGTCTTGTATTCGATGTAGTTTTCGAGAACGTCCTTGATGAACTGCTCCTCAATCGCCTGCTTCATCGAATAGATGTGGAACGGCTCCTTGCGCCCGTCCGGGCCATCCGTCCCGAATAGCTTGAGCGTGTGCGGCTTCGGCGTCGCCGTGAACGCGAGCATCGTCACGTTCGGCTGCTTGCCGACGCCTTTCAGGATGTCTCGGATCACGTCCTCGGCGTCACGCTCCTCGTCTTCGGCCTTTGCGCGCTTGCCCATCGCCATCGTCACGGCCTGCATGTTGCGTCCGCTCGTCGAGGAATGCGCCTCGTCGATGATGACGGCGAACCGCCGCCCCGAAAGCGCCTTGACGGAATCAACGATATACGGAAACTTCTGTATGGTCGTCGCAACGATCTTCGTTCCGTCCTCAAGCGCCTGACGGAGGTCGGCGGACGTCTTGTCCTCGCCAAGCGTGTAGATTTCGCCGTTTCTGTGGTCAAGCGACAGAACGGCCCTCTGAAGCTGCCGGTCAACAACAACCCTGTCAGTGACGACAATCGCCGTGTCGATGATGTTGTGTCCGTCCTTGTCATGGAGGTTGGCGAGGCGGTGCGCGAGCCACGCAATGGAGTTCGTCTTGCCGCTTCCCGCCGAATGCATGATGAGATAGTTCTTCGCCGTGCCGTTCTCCTCCACGTCCGAGAGAACCTTGCGGACGCAGTCGAGCTGGTGATAGCGCGGGAAGATGACCGTCTCGACGGTCTTCTTTTGCTTCTGCCGCTTCCCCTTGACCTTGACTTTCTTTTCCTTCTTCTCGACGAAAACGTAACGCGAAATGATGTCCGACAGCGTCTCCCGCGTGAGGATGTCCTCCCACATGTACTCCGTGGAGAAATGCCCCTTGACGACGGGATTGCCCTTGCCCGCCTCGATCCCCTCGCCGCAGCCCTTGTTAAACGGAATGAAGTTCGTCTTGCCGCCCTCAAGGTGCGTCGTCATCCACACCTCGTTCAAGTCCATTGCGAAATGGACGAGCGCACCGGCCTTGAAACGGAACAGCCTCGTTTCGGGCGAGCGATCTTGCCGGTACTGGCGGATGGCGTTATGGTATGTCTGCCCCGCCGCCTCGCACTTCATTTCGATTGTGGCGACGGCGAGTCCGTTCACGAAGATGACATGATCGACGATCTCGCCGTCGGATGCCCAGACCTCGCGGGCGACGGAAAAGATGTTCTTCTCCCACGCGGCGGCGACGGACTTCTCGTTCGACGAATCCGGCGGCGGATTGAAGAGGTCGAGGTGCGTCTGCCCAACGCTCACGCCGTGCTTGAGCGTGTGGATGAGACTCCCGCCCTGCGACACGCACGAGAGGTTGACCGCCTGCGCAATCACCTCGTCGCGCTTCGACTTGTGGACACGCGAGAGTTCGCGCATCTTGTCCGGCTGTGTGGATTCAAGGAACTCGATGAGCAGCCCCTTGTCGAGCGCGTACAGGCGGCAGTAGTCGGCATTCGTGCGGAGACGGAACGGCGCATGTCCGTCGGTACGCTCCGTCAGGCACTTGACGAGGAAACGCTGGTAGTCCTTCTCGTCCATGAATTTCCGCCAGTTCATCGAATCTCCTTTCTGCCAGTCACGGCCTCGCAGATGATCGACTTCTTCAGCGCGTCAAGCCGTTCTCGCTCCGCCTTGCGCTTCGCAATTACCGCGTCTATCGCAGCAGTGCGCCTGTCGATCATGGCGGCAATCTCGCGTTGCTCGACAAGAGGCGGCACCGGGAACTTAAGCCCCATGAATGTCTCGGTCTTCACAATCTTACGCAAACCAGTATAATACGGTTCAAGCCGCTTGAAATCATCAACCGCAATGTAATAGTAATACCCGTACTCAGGCAATACAAGTGATGTGTCTATCTCAAAATTCGTGTAGGCACCCGTCAACATCCCGACATTCTTCACGAGACCAACCGTGCGCGGCGTTTCCGCAACATCAAACAGGCAAAAAACAAGATTACCAGGGCGCACAACAAGGTATGTATCAAAGTCTTTCGGGAACTTACCCTTCCCCTCTGAGACATCACGAATGATGACACCCTGTTTACTTAACGAGAGTAAAGGAAAGTCATTCTTCCTATCGCCGACTTTCTCACTGGTCAACCTCATGAAGGCCTTATTGCGCACCACCTCCCACTCCTCCGGCACATTTCCGAGCCAAGGAATACCGCTGAGCTTTGTCTTGCGCTTTGCCTTGCCCGTAAAACGACCCGCCACAGCCTCGGCGATGAACGAGCGCTTGTATGCCTCAAGCCGCTCAATCTCGCACGCCATCTTCGCCTTGAGTCCGTCAATCCGTGCGCCCACCCCATCAAGAAACCCCGCAATCAACCGCTGCTCCGGAAGAGGCGGGAACGGCACAACGACCTTGAACAAGTCAGATGTGTAAAGGCGATTGAACCCTACGGCTACCCCTGTGATCCTTCGCCTGAACTCCGAAATGCACTACGGCGTATGGAACACGTAATTGAGGTACTCTACGGAAACATTATCCCTCGCATGGTACACGGCATAGTCCGGGCTGACCAATCCGTCGTGCTTTGAAATGGCAAACACGCCCAGATGAGCCTTTAGCTTGTTCAGCACCAAGTCACCTGCCGAAACTATCTTTGCGCCGACGTAGGAAGAGGCGGGATTTGCCACCTCAATTTCCTTGCTGGGCACAATTCCGAGTTTCTGACTCATTGACAACGGTTCGCCCTTGCCGTCATCGGAACGACGGTTGATCTCGGTCAGCAGATACCCGACGCGGCTGGTTCCCCACTCCTCCGGCACGTCGCCGAGCCAAGGGATGCCGCTCGGCTTCATCTTTCGGCGCGTCTTCACTTCGCGCCTCCTTTGGCGTTCTCCGTCAGGACACGCTTCACGCCTTCGATTACCGGCGCAAGCGACTTGTAAGGCTCCGGTATCGAGCGGAGCGTCCGGTATGTGGCGATGCCAAGCGGCTTCGATTTGTCGCGCACGGCGAACTCGACAAACCCCTTATTCATCTTCTCGCAGAGGAGAAGCCCGATGGACGGGTTCTCGTCGGAATGCTTCATCGTCGCATCAAGCGCGGAAAGATACAATTCAAGCTGCCCGAGATATGCTGCACGGAACTTGCCCATCTTGAGCTCGACGGCGACCATCGCCCGCAGAGTACGATGGTAGAACAGAAGGTCTATGAACACCTCCTCGCCCTCGACAATCAGGCGCTTCTCGCGCCCCATGAAGCAGAAGTCGTCTCCGCCAAGCGTCTGGATTGTCTTCTCCACATCCGCAACAAGTGCCTTGGAAAGGACGCGCTCGTCCACGTCCTGATCTGCGCGGGCGTCAACGTTGTCGAGATTCACCAGTTCCAGTAGGTATTCGTCGCGGAACGAGCGCACCGCCTTCGTCGCCAGCGCCATTGGGGAGAGCGTCTTCCCGAAGTTGTTGGGCAATGCGCCAATGTGGTGGTAGTCGTCGGCGCGAAGATGCTGTTGTAGCTGCTCGACCGTCCAAGGAGCTTTCGCGCAGGCATGAATGTAGTAGAGGCGTTCGTCAAGGTTTTTTGCCGCCGTGAAAATCTCCACATGTTGAGAGAATCCTATGGAACAGAACGCTGCTATGTCATCCGCGTCCAATTCGTCCGTTGGCAACGGACGAAATTTGCTACTTGCCAAGTAGCAATTTCCGTCATCGACGATTTCAACAGTTGGTGACTGTTGAGTTTCGGCAGTTGCGAACTGTCGAATTTCGACACTTGGCAAGTGTCGAATCGAAGGACTAGACAATTCGTCCGTTGCCAACGGACGAATTGACAGATAAGATGACCATGCCTCAAAAAACAGACGCATCTTTTTCATGCTCGTCGTTGAGAACCCTCGCAATCCCGGCAACTCGACCTGCAACTGGTTGGAGAGCGCATCTATCGCACCCGAGCCCCACTTGGCGTTGCGCGTCTTCTTCGAGATGTACCCGCCCACGAAGAAGTAGAGTTTCAACGCCTCGGCGTTTGCGAGACGGGCGGCATTAGCACGCGCCTGCAAAATCGCAAGCTTGATGTCCTTTACCGCTGTGGCGAAGTCTTTTGGCATGACATTCCCGCCCATCACAGCACCTCCTTCAGCGACTTCAGCTCTTCGCCTATCTCCTTTTCCAGCGCGGCGATTTCGCCCATGATCTTCTCGCTCGGCTCGCACTCCTGGTACTTGTAGAAGTAGCGCGTGAACGGGAACTCCGCGCCGGTCTTGATGACGGGCTTCTTCTTCGTCAAGTCCTCCATGAAGAACGCCTTGGCGTCGGGAACGTGCGGCAGCACCTCGCGGGCCATGTAGTCGTCGATGTCCTCCTTGAACGGGACGATCTCTGTGTCCTTCGTGGCCTTGTCGAAGATTATTTCTCCCTTTCGGTCGCGACAAGTCGCGACCCTCCCGTCTGGCCCTGTTTCGTACTTCGGGCGCATGACGGTGTACTCGCGGTAGAGGAAGTCCTCGTTGTCGAATATCTTGACGAACTCGTTCTCCTTGAAGTCGGTGTAGAGGCGCGTGACGGCCTCGCGGTTCTCCGGCGAAATCTCGTTCTTCTTGTCGCCGAGCTTCTTGCGGAGCGGACGGCAGAAACTTGACGCGTCGATAAGCTGCACCTTGCCCCTGCGCCGCTTCGACTTGTTCTTCGAGAGAATCCAGATGTAGGTCTGGAGGCCGGTGTTGTAGAAGAGATCGACGGGCAGCGCAATGATGGCCTCTATGAGATCGTTCTTCAGGAGCCAACGGCGGATTTCGCTCTCGCCCGACCCCGCATCGCCCTTGTAGAGCGGCCCCGCGTGTTCAATAATCGCGGCGCGGCCCGTCTGCTCGTCCATTTTGTCGATTGCGGACTGCACAAACAGGAGTTGGCTGTCGCCCGTGCCGGGAAGTCCGGCGGGGTAGCGCCCGTCCTTCGTGTTCTCGGCCTTCACGGCACGTTCGCGCTTGGCAAGCTCGTCGCCGCCCCACGAAGTCCCGAAGGGAGGATTCTCGATCACGAAGCGCATCTTGCGCCCCTCGAAGCAGTCCGTCATCAGCGAATCGGCGAGGCGGATGTTGTCCGGCGTCTGTCCCTTGATGAGCATTTCCGCAAGGCAGATGGCGTATGCCGCATCGTCGAACTCCTGCCCGTAGAGAAACACCTTTGCGTTCGGGTTGCGGTGACGGATGTAGTCGAACGACGTGGAGAGCATGCCGCCCGTGCCGCAGGCCTGGTCGAGAATCGTCACGACGGCGGACGAGTTGAACACATCCTCCGATCCCTCGGAAAGCAACACCTCCACCATGAGCCGGATGATGTCGCGGCCCGTGTACTGTTTACCGGCTTCCGCCGTTTCGTAGAACTTGCGCATCAAGTCCTCGAACACGTAGCCCATCTTCACCGAATCGACAACCGTCGGCGAGAGATCAATCTCGGTAAACTTCTTGATGACGCCGAAAAGGACGTTCTTCTTCTCCATCTCGTCGATCTGTTGCTCGAACTTGAGGCAACGGAAGATCTCCGTCACGTTGGACGAGAAGCCGTTGATGTAGTCCTTCAAGTCCTGCACCTGGTTCTTGACGGAAAGGAGGCTCTCGAGCGTCCACGGCGACTTGTTGAAAAACTCCATCCCAGCGCGGTTCTTGAGGATCGCCTCCGGCGCGTTCGGATGCTCCTGCGCGTACTTGACGACCTTCTCCTTCGTCGGCGCGAGGGCACATTCAAGGCGGCGCAAAACCGTCATCGGCAGAATCACGTCGCGGTGGTCGGCATCCTTGAACGCGACGGCATGGAGAAGCGTCGCCACGCTCCAGATGAAGTTGACCTCGTTCGAGACGTCAATGGGCTTGTCGTCCCATGTCGCCGGAACCATTCGATCCCTCACAGAACTCATTGCGCGCCTCCTTTGCAAGCGGACGAGGGATTCGGCTCTCTTGATTCATTTGGCACATAGTCCATGACATCGCCGACGTTGCATTGCATGGTTTCGCAGATGCGCTCAAGGACATTCGCGCCGATGGCCTCGCCTTTCGACATCTTCGCGAGCGTAGCGGGAGACAAGCCCGTCTTTTCACGCAGGTCGGCGCGTGTCATGTCACGGTCTATCAGTAGTTTCCAGAGCTTCTTATAACACATTGCCATAGCGATTCGCCTTCTTTCCAAAAGGTACTTTTAGAGTATATCATACTTCAGCAATGCAGCGCAATGCGAATGAACAAATACTACACTTTTATGAACTTGTACTACGGACTTATATATATGTTCACAACTTAGATGGTCTCTTTGTTAGCTGTCATTACGCGGGATTCCACGATTCGGATCATGCGCCCACCTTCAGTTATGGCCTATTGCACGAGGCAGACCCTTCTCTTCTTCTCGTCTCACATTGATGCTTGTTCTTGTAAGCGGGCCATGATTTTCCTTGCAACAGAATCCAAGTCATTCAGCTGAAGTGGACGTCTATACTCTTTTGCTATATGCATGAAAACATCAAAGAATAAGTCATGGTAGAAAACGCCGTAATAAACTTGAGCATTTGTCCATGCCAGTTTGGCTTTCCATGGATCTTTGATTTTTGAAACTTCTAACAATCTAGAAACTGTCGCAGAAGAGGTGTTGGAACCACCCGCGATCCATGCGATCGTGAGTCCTTTGCGCATCGGGCGGCGTGACGGTGGAGCGCGCTGACGGCGGGAAGCTGACCGACCGCGAGTTTCTCCAGAGCCTGCCGAAGAAGTACATCCGCGTGAAGTTCGAGCTGAACAAGGCGAAGATCAAGGCCGACGGCCTCGACGACGCCGACCTCGCCGCGATCGGCCTCGTGCGCGTGGAGACCTTGGGGTTGAAGCTCAAGGCCAAAGCGGCGTAGGCGGTAGCTGGTAGTTGGTTGGTTGGTAGTTGGTAGTTGGTGGGTTGGTAGTTGGTTAGCTCGCTCGACGAGCGGGCCGCAATAACAAATGAAAGGACAAAACGAAATGAAACTGAAGATCGACTGGAAGGCGCTGGGGAGGCAGCTCTGGGAGGCCGTGAAACCTGTGCTGCTGGGCGTGCTCGGCGGCGGGATCGTGGCGTTCACCGACGGCTGCTCGTCGATGACGCCGAGCTCGAAGACGCAGACGATGGGCGTGTACGCCCTGGGCATACCGGGCATCGCGATCATCACGCAGTCCTCGCAGAACGAAGACGCCTCAGGCGGCGACACGAACGCGCCGACGCAGGCGAATCCCGTCACCACGACTGCGGGGAAGTGAGCGGCTCCCTACACGGAGGGTGCCGCCTCCCTACACGGGGGGAGCGCTCTCCCTACACGGAGGGTTTGACTTCCCTACACGGGAAAACGAGATTTGCGGCGGCTCGGCGGGACGCCTCGCCCCACCATGCGGCGCGCTCGGCGAGCGCGCCCTACCATTTTGGCCGCGAAAGGCGCGGCCATCCAACGACACAAAAGAAAGGAACAAAAAAATGACAGTGAAGTTCATGACGGTGAAGGGACAGGGCAATCTCGCCAACACCCCCTTCTACGTGGGCTTCGTGCAGCATGAGCGCACGATGTCCCGCCGCGAGACCTACGACTACTGCGCGGAGCGCACCGGCTTCAAGGCCGCCGCCATCCGCGCCGTGTTTCTGGCGCTCGCGGAGTTCATCAGGGAGAACCAGCGCAAGGGCAACATCACGTACCTCGACGGAGTGGCGTCCATCCGCAACTACGTCAAGGGCGCGTTCGCGGGCCTTGCAGGTCCGTGGGTCAAGGGCGTGAACTACCTCTCCGTGCAGGCGGTTGAGATGGATCCGTTCAAGAGCCTTCTTGCGGCGATCCTCCCGACGAACAACTCGGAGGGCGCGAAGCCCGCGATCAACACGGTGCTCGACGAGACGACGCTCGTCTACGACGTCATCACCGGCACGGACGTGTTCTCGATCGCAGGGTCCGACCTCGCGCCTGACGCGACGAAGGCCGACGAGTACGTGGCGCTTGTGGACGCGCACGGCGTGGAG
>JAEEGF012084605.1_pt1 | contig 12411 bp, 11 predicted proteins | sample 9134171 | NCBI WGS metagenome assembly JAEEGF01 (sample SAMN16246542, study PRJNA631951) | gut metagenome | biome: gut microbiome; feature: rumen; material: AP-attached | host: Bos | place: Iran: Karaj | collected 2018-10 | reverse complement strand
AAGCGGCTTCGCGTCATAATAAAGCTGTGTCAGAATCGAAAGCGGTCCGTAGTTTTTGTCCCTCGGCGCGGCAAAGAAGCGATCCGCCGCCTCCTTCTGCACCATGCAGTAAAACGACGCCGGCAGCGCCTTCAAAACCGCCGTCGAAAGCGGCGCGGTGATGTAGTACGGCAGATTCCCGACGACCGAAAACGGCTTTTGCACGGCTTTGTAATCGAATTTCAGCGCATCGCCCGCAATCACCGCAAGATCCGGGTCGGCGAGCGAATTTTTAAGATACGCCGCCATCGCTTCGTCCTTTTCGACCGCGGTGATCGCGACGCCTTTTTCGAGCAGCAGTTCGGTCAAAGCGCCGAGCCCGGGTCCGATTTCGATCACGTTTTTTGCAAGCGTCATCGCGTCGACGCAGGAAGAAAGCCGTTCGCCGTCGATGCAGAAGTTCTGACCGAGGGCGCGGTTCGGGTTCGCGTTCAATTCCGATAATGCGGTTTTGACAAATGCGATGCTTGCTCTCATACGCGCAGTATAGCATAGTTTTCCACGTCCCGCAAGCGTATAACCGCGGCGAAGACGGACATACTGACGGAAAAGAACCGAAAGGAGATGCGCATGATGAAACGATTCTTTTTGATCCCGCTGCTCGTTCTGACGCTGCTGCTTGTCGGCTGCACGTGCTCCGCGCGCGGAAACATTTCGACGCCGACGAAGGCGCCGAGCGCCGCGCCGACCATGACGGCGGCGCCTGTTGTGACGCAGCCGCCCGTTCCGAGCATGATGCCCGAGGATACGGTCGCGCCGGTCATGCCGACCGAGCCGGCGGCGTCGCCGAGCGCAGGCGCAACGGCGGGAAACTGACGCAATCGCTGCGAACAGACGCTTTCGATCGAACGGATCGGAAGCGTTTTTTTTGAAACGATGGGAAACGACCGTTTCCTCCCCTTGCGCCCGCGGCACGAATGCGATATAATTTCCGTGGTCCCATTGTGTACGGACCGGACGGAGGATGAATGGGTATGACGCTGCGGGAATTGAAACCGGGACAGACGGCGACCGTGGAAACGGTCGGCGGCGAGGGCGCGCTTCGACAGCATTTTCTGGACATGGGTGTGATCCCGGGCGTGAAAATGACGCTTGTGAAGCTCGCGCCGATGGGCGATCCGATGGAGTTTCTGATCCACGGATACGAGCTGACGCTGCGCGTGGCGGACGCGGAAAAGATCAAGGCGGTGCTTTCGGACACGGAAGCCGTATCGTCGAAAAAACCGGAACGCCGCGCCGCGATCGAGCACCCCGGTCTCGGCGAAACGGGACGGTTCCACATCAAGGAGACCGAAACGCCTTTGAAGAAGGGCACAAAGCTGACCTTCGCGCTGGCGGGAAACCAGAACTGCGGCAAAACGACGCTGTTCAACCAGCTCACCGGCTCGAATCAGCATGTCGGCAACTTCCCGGGCGTGACCGTCGACCGGAAGGGCGGCGAGATCCGCGGCAATCCCGGCACGGAGATTACGGACCTGCCCGGCATCTACTCGCTTTCGCCGTATTCCGATGAGGAACGCGTGTCCCGCCGGTTCATTCTGGACGAAAAGCCCACCGGCATCATCAATATCGTCGACGCGACGAACATCGAACGCAACCTGTACCTCACGATGCAGCTGATGGAGCTGAACGTGCCGATGGTGCTTGCGCTGAACATGATGGACGAGGTCCGCGGCAACGGCGGCTCGATCCGCATCAACGAAATGGAATCGCTCCTCGGCATTCCGGTCATTCCGATCTCCGCGGCGAAGAACGAGGGCGTCGACGAGCTCGTCAGTCACGCGATGCATGTGGCGCAGTATCAGGAAAAGCCGACGCGCACCGACTTCTGCGACAGGGATGCGAACGGCGGCGCGGTGCACCGGTGCCTGCACGGCATCATGCACCTCATCGAGGACCATGCGGCGGAAGCCGGCATTCCGATCCGCTTTGCGGCAAGCAAGCTCATCGAGGGCGACCCGTACGTGACCGAGGCGCTGAAGCTCTCCGAAAACGAGCGCGACATGGTCGAACACATCATCTGTCAGATGGAGGAGGAACGCGGACTGGACCGCGCCGCCGCCATCGCGGATATGCGATTTTCGTTCATTCAAAAGCTGTGCGACGCGGCGGTCGTCAAGCCGAAGGAGAGCAAGGAGCATAAGCGCAGCCGCCGCGTCGACCGCGTTCTCACCGGCAAATACACGGCGATCCCGGTGTTCATCGGCATCATGGGTCTGGTGTTCTTCCTCACGTTCCACGTGATCGGCAAGGCGCTGCAGGACCTGCTCGCCACGGGTATCGACGCGCTGACGAACGTCGTCGACGCCGCGCTGACGTCGTGGAACGTCAGCTCCGTGCTGCATTCGCTGATCATCAAAGGCATCTTTACCGGCATCGGAAGCGTTCTGAGCTTTCTTCCGATCATTCTGGTGCTGTTCTTCTTCCTCTCCCTTCTGGAGGATTCCGGCTATATGGCGCGCGTGGCGTTCGTCATGGATAAGCTGCTCCGCAAGATCGGTCTTTCGGGACGCAGCATCGTGCCGATGCTGATCGGCTTCGGCTGCACCGTGCCGGGCGTCATGGCAAGCCGCACGCTGCCCTCCGCCCGCGACCGAAAACTCACGATCCTTCTGACGCCGTTTATGAGCTGTTCGGCGAAGCTGCCGATCTACGCGTTCTTCTCCGCGGCGTTCTTCCCGAAATACGCCGCGCTCGTGATGATCGGCATGTACGTGCTCGGCATCGTCGTCGGCATCCTCTTCGCGCTTTTGTCGAAGGGCGTGCTGTTCCGCGGCGAGGCGGTCCCGTTCGTCATGGAGCTGCCGAACTACCGTCTGCCCGGCGCGAAAAACGTACTGCGGCTGCTGTGGGACAAGGCGAAAGACTTTCTGGAGCGTGCGTTCACGGTCATTCTCATTGCGACCGTCGCGGTGTGGTTCCTCGAGACCTTCGATTTCCGGCTGAACATCGTAACGAACCAGCACGATTCGATCCTCGCCGTGATCGCAGGCGTGATCGCGCCGATTTTCAAGCCGCTCGGCTTCGGCGACTGGCGCATGTCCACCGCGCTGATCGCAGGCTTTATGGCAAAGGAGAGCGTGGTCGCCACGGTCAACGTGCTGTTCGGTTCGGAAGCGGCGGTGCTCGGCACGCTGACGCCGCTTGCCGCGCTGTCGTTTCTGACGTTCTGCCTCCTGTATACGCCGTGCGTGGCGGCGATCGCCTCGATCCGCCGTGAGCTCGGCAGGAGCTGGTCGGCGCTCGTCGTGCTGTTCCAGTGCGTACTCGCCTGGGTCGTGTCGTTCCTGGTCTATTTCATCGGCGGAGGGTTCCGGCTGTGAGACCGGTCGACTGGATCATTCTGATACTCGTTTTATTGGCGGTCGGAACAGCGGCGTTCTTTGCTCTGCGCCGGAAAAAGCGCGGCGGAGCATGCTGCGGCGACTGCGCGGCGTGCGGAAAAACCTGTTCCGAAAAAAGGGCTGACAAATAACGGAAACCGTGCTATACTGTTGCAATCACGGAAAGGAGGATGCGATATGAAACGGAAAAGCGACACGCTCGTTCGTGTGATCACCGGCGTTGCGCTGCTTTCATGCCTTGCCGCATGCGTTCTCCTCGGACCCGTTACGCGGCTCTGCTTCTTCTATGCCGTGGTCTGGTTCTGCGCGCGCGAGATGTCCGACGCGTTGAACCGCATGGGCTTTGTGACCTCGCCGTGGATCGCGCGCGTGCTTGCGCTTGTCCTGTGCGTGCTGTTTTATTGTAAAGACGAAACCGCGTTCTATATCACCGCGGGCGGTATCGTGATCATGCTCGCGCTGCTGGGCGCGCTGTTCAAAAAGACCTCCATACGCGACGTGCTCGGCTCCTGCATCGTCTGTCTGTATCCGACGCTGTTCATCCTCGGCTACGCATACCTTTCCGTGCAGTCGGACGCGGTTTTCTACCCCGTGCTTCTGATCACGCTGTTTGCCGCGGCGGGCTGCGATATGTTCGCGTACTTTTTCGGACGCGCGTTCGGCCGTCACAAGCTCTGTCCGTCGATCAGTCCGCATAAGACGGTCGAGGGCGCAGTCTCCGGCTCGCTGCTCGGCTCCGCATTGGGACTGCTCGCGTGGGTGATCCTTAAGGACGTCGCGCCGATCCCGTGGTATGTGTACCTCGTCACGTCGTTCTTCTGCACGATCGCGGGACAGTTCGGCGATCTGTGCGCCTCCATGATCAAGCGGCAGGCGGGCATCAAGGACTTCTCCGATCTGCTGCCGGGGCACGGCGGTTTCATCGACCGCATCGACAGCTTCTGCTTCGCCCTGCCGGTCGCGTTCTTTGCCGTGATCCTATTCCATTCGGTCCGCTGAAGCGCTTTCAACCGGCCGGTTTCCTGCTCCCGTTCCGGGAGTTTTTTGTTTTCGGCACGAATACGCGCGAATTGCGGACGGCGATGTATACTTGCAATCCGCAGGTGCGTATGATACACTAAACAGGCATTGCGGGAAGAAGGGAGCAAAGCGCATGAAACGGATTCTTTTGTGGGTCGGTGTTGCAGTCGGCACGGCGGCGATCGGCGCGGTGCTGATCCTGATCTATACGACCTGCTTCTTCGGAAACCACGAGTTCTCGGCGGCGACGTGCACCGAGCCCGAGATCTGTTCGCGCTGCGGCGAAACGCGCGGCGAACCGCTGGGACACGTTTACAGCACCGAGACCTGCACCGAACCGTCGGTGTGCGTGCGCTGCGGCGAACTGCACAAGGAGCCGCTCGGACACGTTTATCTTCCCGCGACCTGCACCGAACCCGAGATCTGCGCCCGCTGCGGAGAACCGCACGGCGAACCGCTCGGACATACAATGAAGGACGCCACCTATCAGACGCCCGCGACGTGCACGCGCTGCGGCTATACGGAGGGCGAACCGCTGCCGCCCGCGCTTGCGAGAAAAACACCGAACGAAATGGAAGTCGGCGTGCCCGTGCCGTATACGACCGCGTCCTACGAGGACAGCGACCTCGACGTGACCGGCACCGCGGAGATCGCGGACTACCGCGTGATCGAAGGCGACGGGACCTTTCCTGCCCGCGAGGGTTATGAATGGCACATCGTGAAGATCCGTCTGGTGTTTTCGGGCGACGACGCGAAAAAGAACGGCGCGCAGGCGGCGTGGACCTACGGCGATTACTACATCGTCGACGATGCAATGTCCGCCCGCGAGGACGAAGAGGGCTTCCGCACGTTTGCCGCGGACTGGTACGGAACGCGCGTGAAATGCTGGCAAAAGGCGGGCGAAACGTTCGAAAGCGACTGGTACGACCGCGAACTGCGCTTTACCTGGGAGGAGGGCGTGCTGGTCCCGAAGGGCTACGACGGCGTGCTGCTGATCCTCTGCAACTACCGCCTTGTCAAAGACGCGACGCGGCTGTATCTGCCCGCAAGCGACGTGCTCGACGAACACGCGCTCGTGTTCCGGATGAAATAACGAAAACGGCTGTGCGCCCGGTGTTCTTCACCGGGCTTTTCTATGTTCTGACGCGGATCAGAAGGTCCACGCCGTCGTCGCGGCGGGTTTCGATGAGATCGGCGGTCACGCCGGAACCCTCGAGCTGGTCGATGCAGTCCTTGACGCTGTTCACAAACAGACGGCAGTCCCGTGAAAAGCGCAGGATGCGCATCGGCGCCGCGCCGGGCGTTTTCGTCAGCGAATCGACGAGCCGTTCCGCCGCGGGACCGGTCATCTTCCGCCGCTCGATGAGATCCAGCGCCTGTTGCTGCCGCTCGGTATCGCTGAGCCGCAGCAGCGCGCGGGCGTGGCGCTCGGACAGCCCGCCGGCACGCAGGCGCGCGCACGTTTCCTTCGGGAGCTTTATGAGCCGCAGACGGTTTTCAAGGTACGGTTCGTTCTTGCCGAGCAGCGTCGAAAGCTTTTCCTCCGTCATCGCGCCGCCGTTCAGAAGCGCGTTCAGCCGCTCCGCCTCCTCCAGAAAATGCAGCGGACGACGCTGGAGGTTTTCACTTAACGCCATCACGGCGCACCGCTCCTCCCCCGCCTGCACGACGATGCACGGGATCTCCCTGTGTCCGAGAAGCTTGCAGGCGCGAAGCCGCCGTTCGCCCGCAATCAGCTCGTAGCCCTCCGGGAGCTTCCGCACCACGATCGGCTGAATGAGTCCGATCTGCGCGATGCTGATCATAAGCTCGGACAGAGCTGCGCGGTCGATGTTCTTTCGAAGCCGGTTCGGCACGGTTTTGATCTCCTCGACGGGCAAAAGCAGAAGCCGGCGGTCCGGATCCCGCTTCGGCGGCATGTTCAAAAGACCTTCCTGAAACGAATACAGCATATGCGCCTCCTTTCCGACCGACAGCATACGCCGCGGCGCATGTCGAAAGAAAGGCACCGGACAAAGGTCGAAGAAAAGCGGCACAATTCGTTCGGAAATCTTCGCAAAAAGGTTGCAAAAAAACGGTTGCAAAATCAAAAACATTTGTTATAATGAGGATGGAATCTAATTGAGGAGGATCAAACAATGGCATACAAAATTACGGATGAATGCATTTCCTGCGGCGCATGTGCGGCAGAGTGCCCGGTAGAAGCAATTTCCGAGGGCGACGGCAAGTACGAAATCAACCCCGATCTGTGCATCGAGTGCGGCAACTGCGCAGAGGTTTGCCCGATGGGCGCACCGAAAGCGGAATAATCAAAACGAACAAAAAGCGGCTCGACAGAGCCGTTTTTTTGTTGCGAAAAAACGCGGCGTATGCTACCATAACGGTATGAAAACGCTGACGGAACAAGAACGGAACACCGCAAAGGCACTGCTCTTTTCCTGCACGGAGATCCTCCCGGAGGGATTTCGGATCGACCTCTCGAAGGATCCAGCGGGATGGGCGGCGCTTTGCCGTGAAACCGGCTCGAAACCGCTGTGCGCGTTTCTTTCCGAAGCGCTTTCGGAGGCGTACAAAGCGCGGTTTTCGGAGGCGTTCCTCTTTTCCGAGCGCTGCATGACGTTTGAGATCAAATATCATCTGAACGCATATCTTTGCGTGAAGGGGCTCCGGCATGTGCGGCACGTTTCGACGCTGCTGTTTCCGAAAACGATCCTCGACCGCGCCTGCCGCTCGATCGAGATCGATACGACGGACGTATACAAGCTCAGCCAGCGGCTTGCGTTCCGGTACTTTTTCGGCATCCGCGAGGCGTATCGAAAGACCGGCCGCGACCCGTACGCGGTCGGGATCGGGCGCCGGATGCTGCGCGTGCCGTTCTGCCGGCTGTTCGGACGGCGTTGATTGCAATCCGCCGCCGGTTATGGTATGATACTGATTTGAAGAAGGGAGCAAATCCATGGAGCAGGGAAACAAAAACGGAAAGCTTGCGGGGCTGATCCTGGCGATCGTTGCGATCGTCGTGATCGTCGCGCTTTTCGGTTCGCTTTGCACCTGCTTCTGCACCGTCGGCGCATGCTTTAAGCCGGACGGCTGTGCGAACGATCTGCTGCCGGATATCGACGAACCGGTCGTCTTCGATACGCCCGCAGCGATGCCGACCGAAGCGCCCGTGACGCCCGAACCGACCGAACCGAGCGGCGCCGTTTCTCCGCTCGACTGGGACGGACAGCAGTCCGCCGAGGTCGTGAATCCCGCGGCGTGGGTCCGTGAAAAGAAGGTGCAGCTCAAAAACGACGGCACGGACACCGTGACGGTCCTCGTGCTGATGAACGGCTCGGACCTTGAATCCGAATATCAGGAGGCGACCGAAGACCTCCGTGAAATGGTCCGCGCCGAAAAGAGCGATCGCGTCAACATCCTTGTGGAGACCGTCGGCACGCGGAAATGGGACCCGTATTTCGGCATTTCCTCGCGCCGCGCCGAGCGGTACCGCGTAACGAACAAAGGGCTGACGCTCGTTGACGATTCGCTCGGGCAGCTCGACACGACCGACCCTTCGACACTTTCCGATTTCATCCGCTGGGGCGAACAGAACTTCCCCGCCGACCGCTATATCCTGCTTCTGTGGGACCACGGCGGCGGTCCGGTCTACGGCTTCGGCTACGACGAGTTTCAGCCGTACACGGCGGCGCTGACCATCGACGAAATGCAGCTGGCGTTGAGAGACGGCGGCGTGTATTTCGATCTCATCGGCATGGACTGCTGTCTCATGTCGTCGCTCGAGGTCTGCTGCGCGCTGTATGATTACTGCGATTACACCCTCCTTTCCGAGGACTTTGAGCCGTCGTGCGGGTGGTCGCACAGCGAATGGCTGACCGCGCTTGCAAAGGATCCCGCGATCCCGACGCAGGCGCTTGCGAAAACCGCGATCGACGCGTCCGTGAAGGCGGCGGAACGAAACAGCCGGATCGACGGCGGGCTGACGCTTGCCCTGATCGACGAGGCGTACGTTGCCCTGCTCTATCCCGCGTGGGCGGAGTTCGCGTATGAGAATGAAGCGACGCTGCTCGCCGCGAATTACAGCCAGCTGCGGCAGTCGACCGGCCGCGCGCATCCGCGGGCGGTCGGCGCGTGGACGACCGAAAGCGACGCCACGCTCGACGATTACTGCATCACCGACATCCTGTCGCTTGCCGAAAACATCCCCTCCGACGCGTCCGACGCGCTGCGCGCCGCGCTGAATCAGGCGATCGCATACTTCGGCGCAACGAAGAACGAAACGACGCTGTCCGGACTTTCGGTGACGCTGCCCTACGGCGACGCCGACCTATACAGCGAGCTTCGACGCGTGTTCCTGAACGCGGGCATCGACGCGGATTACGTTGCCTGGCTCAGGAAGTTCGTCTCCGTTGAGACCGAGACCGGCTTCTTCGATTTCGGCGGCTGGAGCGGTTGGGGGGACTATTCCGACGGCTATGACTGGGGAGACTGGTTCGATCTGTTCGGCGGATCGAACGGATGGGACGATTGGACTGCCGGCGGCTTCACCCTGGAGGATATCTTCGGTCGGCTGCTCGGCGAATGAAAGGAACCGATATGAAACGATTACTGCTGATTCTTGCGGCGTGCCTGCTGCTTTTGACGCTCGCCTGCGCAAAAGCGCCCGCATCCGAACCGGAGGAGACGCCCGCCGTCTCCGTGCCGGAAACAATCGACGTCAAGCTGACGCTGCCGCTCGGCACGCGCGACGACGTGACAAAAGCGCTGCCCGCCTACACCGCGGGATTTTCCGCGCACTCCGGCGACGCGTTGACCTTCTCCGTGTCGAGCGCCGATCCCGCCGTTGCGGAAGCGATCCTTTCGGACGACGGCACGCTGTTCGTGATCGCGCACGGCACGGGCGAAACGAAGCTTTCCGTGAAGGCGGCGACGGCATCCGGCAAGGAAGCCGCATCGACCGTTTCCGTGACGGTGCGCGACGCGCGGCGGATGCTGGTGCTGATCACGCTCGGCGTACTGTCCGCGGTCCTGCTTGCGCTGCTCGGAAAACCGTCCGCAAAGAAGCCGGAGCCCGCTCCCGCCGCAGCCGGAGCCCCGGACAACACCGAAAACGACAAACCCGAAAGGAGTTAACCTATGATCCAGGAAACCGTTGAACGCTATCGCGCATACCTTGAAAAGCTCCGCGCCTATGAGCACGCGATGGGGCTGATGAGCTACGACATGAACACCGTGATGCCGAAAGGCGCGGGCCCGATCGTCGGCGACACGTTCGGCGTTCTCTCCGAAGTGATGTACGATATGGTTACCTCGCCAGAGACCGAAGCGATGCAGCGGGAGATCCTCGAACACCGCAGCGAGGTCGATCCCGTCATTGTCCGCACCGCGGAGCTTGCCATGGAGGAGCGCGCACGCATCGCCTGCATCCCGAAGGACGAGTATGTGCAGTACACGATCGACCAGACGACCGCCGACCAGGTATGGCACGAAGCGAAGCTCAAGAGCGATTTCCCGATGTTCCTGCCGCATCTCGAAAAACTGGTCGCGGCGAACAAGCGGTTCGCAAAGTATTACAAACCCGACGCGCCGGTCTACGACACGATGCTCGACGCGTACGAAAAAGGGCTGAACACCGAAACGCTCGACCGGTTCTTCAAAACCGTGCGCGAACGGCTCGTGCCCGTGATCGCGAAGATCAAAGATCAGCCGAACGTCGATTTTCTGCACCGGCACTATCCGGTCGCCGATCAGCGCGTGTTTTCGGACTACCTGATGGACGTTCTGGGGCTCGACAAAAACCATTGCATCATCGGCGAAACCGAACACCCGTTCACCACGGAGTTCACGAAATACGACGTGCGCATCACCACGCACTACCACGAGGATGCGGTGGAGGCATCGATGTACAGCGTCATCCACGAAGGCGGACACGCAACCTATGAGCGCAACATTGCCGATGAGATCGCGCGGCTTCCGATCGGCTGCGGCGTTTCGATGAGCGTGCATGAAAGCCAGTCGCGCTTCTTCGAGAACATCATCGGCAGAAGCGAGCCGTTCATCGAGGCGATCTTCCCGAAGATGCGGGAGATCTTCCCCGAGCAGCTCTCCGGCGTCACGGCGCACGAATTCTATGTGGCGGTCAACAAGGCGGAACCGTCGCTCATCCGCACCGAAGCGGACGAGCTGACCTACTCGCTGCACGTGATGATCCGCTACGAGCTCGAAAAGCGGCTCTTTAACGGCGATCTCGAGCCGAAGGACCTCCCGAAAGAATGGAACCGGCTCTATAAAGAATACCTCGGCGTCGACGTTCCCGACGACCGCCGCGGCGTTCTGCAGGACTCGCATTGGGCAAGCGGACTGTTCGGTTACTTCCCCTCCTACGCACTCGGCAGCGCGTACGGCGCGCAGCTCATCAAGCGCATGGAGCAGGAGATCGACGTCTGGGGCAACGTGAAAAAAGGCAATCTCAAACCGATCGTGGACTGGCTGACCGAGCATATCTATCGCTTCGGCTGCATGAAGGAGCCCGGCAAGCTGATGGAGGAAGCATTCGGCGCGCCGTTCGACCCGACGTATTACACGGATTACCTGACCGAGAAGTATACGACGCTGTACGGGCTTATCTGAAGACAGACAAAAAGAGGAGATCGGATCGATCTCCTCTTTTTTTGTTCAAAAGCTTCTGTAGATCGCGAGGATCAGCGCATCGGCTTCGTTCAGAAGCCCCTGCTTCATGCGGGCGTTGATCTCCGCAAAAGCGGCGACGGCGTTTTTCAGCCGGTCCAGCGGGAACTTCTGCGCGTTTTTGATCGTCATTTCCGCCGCCTTCGGACTGCCGCCGAGCGTCTTCAGAATCTCCGGACGCGGACGCTTGTCTTCGAGCAGTTCTTTGGCGATCAGCATTTGCTTCAAACGCCCTTCGAGGAATGACGCGACGCGCAGCGGGTTTTCCTTGCCGTCCTTGATCGCTTCGGTCAGCATACGCATCGCGGTCTTTTTATTCCCCGCAAGCAGCGCGTTCAGCATCGGAAAAACCTCGTATTCGACCGACGGCGTGACGATGAATCGCAGTACGTCCCGCGTGATCGCACCGCCGTTTCCGACGTAATCGCAAAGCTTCGACACCTCGTTTTCGAGCCGGTACGCGTCGGTGCCGACCATGTTCACCAGCTCATACGCCTCCGGCCGGTCAAGCCGCACCCCACGCCGCGCACACAGGATCGAAACCATGTTCTGCGCGCGATCCTCCGTGAGCGCATCGAACGACACCAGCCGGTCCTTTTCCGAAAAGAGCTTCGAAAACGGCGTTTCCTTTCCTTTTCCGCGGCGCACGAACAGCACGATGCCGTCCTCCGGACGGAACAGCGCGTCCGTCGCCTTGCGCTGTTCAAGCGCGTCAAAGAGCTCCGCGTCGTCGAACTCGGTAAACACCGTGACGCACAGCGCGTCGAACACCGGCACGGCATGCACGGCGTCGAGCACGGCAGAGACGTCCGGCTCCTTCAGCCGCTTGAGGTTCAGGTCCGTAAAGCCGGGGTCCAGAAGCGCCGTGATCCGGTCGATCGCCTGCTGCTTCAAAAGTTCCTCCGTACCCTCCAGAAGGTATGCGCCGGACAGCGTCTTTGCGTTTGTGCGATTGTAAAGCTCTTTCTCGGTCATGTTTGTATTGTATCACAGAAAAATCTTTGACACAACCGGAAAATACCCCTTGCAAACAGGAAAAAGATGTGATATAGTACGAAAGCTAACGGTCCTTCTTGCCTTCAAAAGAAGGCCACAAGTCCACAAGGAGGTGAAACACATGAATCAGTACGAAGTTTTGTACGTGATCACGCCCGAACTTGATGAGGAAGCGGATAAGGTCGTCATGGATAAGTTTGCCGACATTATCACTGCAAACGGCGGCGAGATCGAGAAGACCGAGGTATGGGGCAAGCGTCGCCTGGCATACCCGATCGACTACAAGACCGAGGGCTATTATGTTCTGGTCGTTTTCAGCGCGAAT
>JAEEGF012502756.1_pt1 | contig 12412 bp, 10 predicted proteins | sample 9134171 | NCBI WGS metagenome assembly JAEEGF01 (sample SAMN16246542, study PRJNA631951) | gut metagenome | biome: gut microbiome; feature: rumen; material: AP-attached | host: Bos | place: Iran: Karaj | collected 2018-10 | reverse complement strand
AATGTGTGTTAATGATGAACCAAAACTAATTCGTACAACCGAAACAATTATCGAAATAGATTCAAAAGTTTCAGTAATTACTAATTATGCTTCATCAGAAACAAGTGAAGAAAAAACAATTTCTACTGAATTTAATCAAAACTATGATTATAATCCATTCTATAGAAGAAATACTCAAATAAGTGCTTTATAGCACTTTTTTATTTGTGTTATAATAAAACCGGTGGTTTAAATGACAACTATAATATCATTAATACTATTATTGTTATTGGTCTTATTTACAATAACCAATATAAAAGAAGAACGTTTTATAAATGTAAGAAAGTATATAATTCTTTTGTATGTCATTAGTATAATTGTATTTGTAATATTATTTTTAGTAGATAATGATATTATGACCAAAGACAAAATAATTAATTCCCTAACCATATCTTTAATGCTAATACCATTTACATTACAAAATATAAATAATCTTAAAATAGATGAAAATATATCTCGCATAAAAACTATTATCACTAATAAAATAAATGATCATCAATTAAGAAAATTCAAACAATCTCATATCAAAGTAGTATTAATATCTAAAGAAAACAAACTTGGATTAAAAGAAACCAAAATCGAAGAAATATCAGCTAAAACACTTAAAAAAACTACATTTATTAACTCAAATGATATAGATGTTTTGGATGAATACATTAATAAAACAACCTTAAAAAAAACATCCAATTTAAATAAGATATATGATGAAATAATTGAAAACAGATTAAAAGAGGATAACTATCTTAAATCTATTAAATTTATATTATTAGTTTATGTACCACTATTATTATCAACGATATTATTTAAGGTATATAGTATTACATCACCAATAACTTTATTATTAGTAGTAATGATAAAATACTTATCAATAATAACAACTAGGTTTATTATTAATAAAAATAGGGATGATCATGATATAAAATATAATAAACCAAAACCATTAAAAAAGTATCTTACGGTTCAAGAAAAGTTTTTAATAGTTTTACAAACTCTAGTAAGTTATGCTTTTTTAATAACTCCATATCTATATTTACTTCTTATTGGAGGTCCTGAAAAGACAATTAATACAATATATTTAGTAATTTATTTTTACATTATGATCTTTAGCTTAGTTACAACAATCACCGATAAACCAATAATAAAAAACATTCTCAATAAAAAAGTATTAATAATGACAATATTAATTATTATTATCACTATTTTAATTAATTATATAAATGTTTTTGAAAATGAACCAATAACAATTAGAAATTATATTCCATGTATAATAATTGCTTTTGTTAGTACATTATTTTTTGAATATACAAAACTTGCTAGATATTTAACAATGAAAAGGAGGCAGAAAAATGAATCTAAAAATCACAAATAAAATAGAAGAAGCAAATCTAGTAACACATGGTACAACATTTCATCCTGATGATGTATTTGCAACGATGTTTATGTCTAAAGTGATAGATAATCCAATAGTCTGCCGAACTAATAACCCAGAAGGAGCAAGTGAAAATGCAATTATCTATGATATTGGTTTCGGTAGATTTGACCATCATCAACCAGATGCTAAAATGCGTGATGAAAAAATAAAATATTGTTCTTTTGGTTTGTTATGGCAAGAATATGGTCATCAATATTTAGAAAGTATTGAAAGTCCAGATAAAGAACAATTATTTACCATGATAGATGAACAGTTAATAAAACAAATTGATGCTATAGATAACGGAGTATTTCCTGAAATAAAAGCGGATTTTTACCTGTTGGATTTGGACAAAATCATTGATTTATTTAATAAGCCTTGGGATGAAGGAACTGATAGCAATCAAGAATTCCAAGAGGCGGTTAAATTAGCAGAAATCATTTTTGATAGACTAATAATCAAAATAAATGCTCAAATAAAAGCTAATCAAATAGTTGAAAAAGAACTAGATAAAGTTCAAAATGGTATTTTAATACTAAAAGAATATTTACCATATGAAGACGGTATATGGTTATCAAAAAATCCTAAAGCCAAAGATATAAAAGTGGTAATATTTCCTTCTAAAAGGGGAGGCTATGGTATAAAGCCAAGAACCGTATCATACACATCAAAAGATCTTGCCTATACGTTTGATAAGGAGTTTTATGGAATGCATGATGAGGAACTAGCAAAAGCATCAGGTATTAAGACAGCTAGATTTGTTCATTCAAGCGGCTTTCTTGCTTGTGCTGATACTTTAGAAGATGCTATTCTTTTAGCACAAAATGCAATTAATAATAAGGAGTAAAACTCCTTTTTTTTTACAGGCATTAATGATATAATTATATAGAATAAGGAGTTGTGCTATATGCTAGAAGAATACGAAGTAAACAAACTTAGTAATGACGAAATAATTGAACTCTTAGAAAAAAGTAGTAAAGACCCAGATAAAACTATTGAATTACTTCTTGAACTTAATAAAAGAATTGAAGATAGTGCTTTTTCATTTGATGAAAAAAACAAAGACCACATCTTTACTTACATGCTTTTATCTAACAAATATAAATTAACTGAATCGTTAAACAAACTAATTGACAATATCGATTTTATTAAATTATTAGATAAAACAAACATCGAAAGTTCTATGATTCCTTCGTTAACTTCAAATTGCCAAAAGCCAAGATTAAAACTTATAATGAATAGCAAAAAGATCAAAGATTGCCTTCTAGATCCAAATACACTATTGACTACTGAGGATATAATAAATGATTTCACAAAAAAAGAAATAGAAGTCTTAAGAGAAGATATTAGAATAGATAATTACTTAATCAATAACGGAATAAGTTTTGATACATTAAAAGATGAAACTGTAGATATTTTATTAGAAGATCCATCAGTATTTAATATCTATAAAATAGAAACAATAGTTGATTTTGCTAATAATTATAAAGACCAAACTTATTTAGCAAATAAAAAAGACTTCATGGACATTTATATAAATAAATTAACAAATGAATATTATTACGAAAATAAATTATTCAACATACTAACAATTAATCAAGTAAAGAACATAATTGAAGAATTCCCTAAAGATAATGTGTTATTACATTTGTTTAAAGACACTAAGAATAAAACCCATGAATATTTATTAAAGAATAATAAAGTAGAAAAACTATTAAATGAATCATATGAATTTAATATTTTAGACCTATTACCAATTATTGATAAAAAAAGAATTCTAATAAATAGAAATAATTTGTTTAAAGGTGTTAATTTTAAATTACTAAACACTTTATCAAAAAGAGATATTACAGAAGTAATAAACAGTAACAATAATACAATAGAAGAAATGATAAACTTAATTAATTCTAATGGAATAGATAATACATCTTTCTATATTGGTTTATTAACAAAAGACAAAGTTGAATATATTATCAATAGACCAGAAATCAAAAATAATATCGATGCTTATATTTTAATAGCATATACTAATTCTGAGATCGTTAAAAAAACTATTTTCAATAATTTAAGTATTTTAAATCAACCAATAGATAAAGTCTTATTACTGCTAGATGCAGCTAAATTTAATATAAATGATCGTATAAAATTAACAACATTATTAAAGAATCATTTCATAATAGATGCAGTTTTGGAAACAATTCCATATACTGAAAGAAAAGACATTTATCATAATAAAAAAGCAACAGAATTATTAATAACATCTGATAGTTTTGAAGTGGATAACTATTCTCTAAAATACTTGCTTGATAATATAGATTTATTAGTTAAAGTAAACGCTAATACATTGATTGATGTTTTAAGAAATTGTAATATTGAATATGCAAAAAGAGCTTTAGATAATCAAGTTAATTTAGATAAATTATTAAAAGCAATTAATAAAAACTTCGAAGAAGTAGCACAAGTTTTAAATGAAAAAAATGAATTAATTCCATACTTCCAAAAGGAATTAAAAAACATAACTCCAGAGTTTATAAAATATTTGGATTTCCCAACAAAAAACAAGTTAATCAATGAGGAAATGTTAACTTATTTATTAAACAACAATGGTGATGCAAGAAAAGTATATGATATTCTACTATCTCAAAATATATATTTATTAAATTCTTTGAATTTTAATATATTTTCTTTAGATATTTTAAATGTTAAATCTAATGTATTATCAGAACTAGTTAGATATCCAAAACTTCAAGAAAACATATGCTTAATAAACAAAAAAATTAAAATAGATAATACCTTTATTAATGCTTTATATTTTTATAGTCAAGATTTGAATATTAACACCATTTCTAATATGTTAGAAGTATTAAAAGATTCTGTGGTAGGTAACAATCGTAAAATATATGGAAATATTCCTAAAATGCTAGTTGAAGCAAACAAAGAAAAACTAAATAAAACAGATTTGAATAAATTATTTGATTATCTATTATATAAATCTAATAGATTTGATATACCTAAAACATCTATTATCAAAACACCTATGAATTATTTTGAATTAATGTCATATGATAAACAATATATGATTGAATTAACAAACAGAATCAAAGTATCTAATAGCGATATATTAGAATACTTTATCAGCAAACATTTCAAATTATCATTAGAAGAAGCAATGATAATGCAAAAGAAATATAATATTGCCAAAGTAGATCCATCTATTTATAAAAAAGAATATGGTTTCCTAGATAATTTAAATAAAATATTAAATACTAATCCACAAGAATTAAAAGATATGGACAAAACATATCCTACGTATTCAATAAAAGAATCATATGAAATTGAAAACGAAATAATAAAAATGTATGGAAAAGTATATAATTATGAAATAAAGAGTAGAACATATTCTTCAAGACCAATATACAAGGATTTATATGGCAAAGAAATAAAGATATTTGATTGCCCTAAAGATTTCATTTTCTTAGTTAACAACGTGCCTTTAGATGAAGAATTTGCCAAAACAAATAGTTATTATGATAGTTGGCATAATACAATTAATAAACTAGATTATATTAATTGTAGTTTGATAGCAAATGATAACTTCACACTAAATGATGAGATTGCTTTTGGTTTTAATGGCGTTCTTGAAGATAGCATTATAGCAATGTCATCAAATAAAAAAATAGCTGATGTTAGCGATGAAGAATTCTTAATGCCACGTCAATTAATAGATAACACTAGAGATCACAATAATACTGTTAATATAAGCAAATATAAATCTATTTCTAACAATCCAAATATCGAACCAGACTTTATTATTGTTGAAAAAGAAAAACTTAAAGATAATGGCTATTTGGAAAAAATATATAGAGCATCTCAAGAGTTTAAGAATAAAAATAATAAAGAAGGATTAGCAATTATAGCTGTTGATAAAAACAAAATAATAAAAAGTGAACAAGGAAAAATTACTAAATTAATAAAAGAATATAACAAAGGTAATGATATGCAGATTCTAAGTTCTTTATTAACTAAAGTAGAAAATAATTGTTATTCTAATTTATCAAACAAAGAATTCGATATTGAAGAAATATTAAACATTGTAAGAAATAGAATTAGTAAATCCAATTCAATAAATGAATTAGATTACATAGAAGATATTTTTATAAACGAGTATAATAAATTTAAAAAAGTATCACCTAACATTAAATGTAATTTTAATATTAGAGAGATTAAAGCTTTAATCAACCAAAGAAAACAAATAATTAACATTTAAAAAGGTTTTATATAAAACCTTTTTACTTAAGAAAGGAGCCTTTTAATGAATTATTATAATAACAATATTGAAGATGTAATTGAGTTTTTAAAATCTTCAAAAACAGGCTTAACAAATAAAAAAGCAGAATCTCTTTTAGCTAAATATGGAAAAAATGAATTGCCTAAAAAAAAGCAAGATAGTATTTTTAAAATATATATAGAACAGTTTAAAAATCCTATAGAAATAATTTTGTTAATAACAGTTATTTTGTCATTTGTAGCACACGAAACAATAGATGCTATAGCATTAATGTTTATCATATTAGTAGACACAATAATGGGCACATATCAAGAATGGAAAGCTAAAAAAGATGCTCAAAGTTTACTTAATATGATTAAAGTAACCACTAAAGTATTACGTGATGGAAAAGAAACTGTCGTTGATTCATCGATTCTAGTAGCGGGAGATGTAATATTGCTTGAAAGCGGCGATAAAATTAGTGCTGATGCTAGAATTATTGAATGTCATAATTTTCAAGTAGATGAATCTGCTTTAACTGGTGAAAGTATTAATGAAGTTAAAACAAATGAAACGTTAAAAGGCAAAACTCCTTTGGCAGAAAGAAAAAATATGGTTTTTGCCGGAACCGCTGTTACAACAGGAAGAGCGGTTGCTATAATAACAGCAACTGGTGTTGATACTGAAATTGGTAAAATTGCTGATAAAGTAACAAATACTGAAGAAGAGAAATCGCCATTAACTATTCGTACTGAAAAATTTTCAAAACAAATTAGTGTTTTAATTTTAATAATAGCTGCGATAACAACAGTTGTTTTGATAGTAAAAGGTTATCCTGCAGATGAAATATTTCTATCAGTAATAGCTTTAAGCGTATCGGCAATGCCTGAAGGTTTGCCACTTGCTTTAACAATGGCCTTAACCATCGCATCAAAAAGAATGGCTAAAAAAAATGTAATAGTAAAAAAACTAAATGCTGTCGAATCTCTAGGAAGTTGTACTATAATAGCATCCGACAAAACAGGAACTCTAACAATAAATGAACAAACAGCTAAAGAAATAGTCTTAGCAAACGGTGACACCTTTGAAATAGATGGGACTGGTTACAATGATATCGGTAAAGTTAAACCAGTCGGTAAAGCTAATATTAATGATGCCAAAAAAATCGCCTTTCTTGGAGCAATTAATAATGAGGCCCATTTACACAAAGAAGGAAACAATTTTTCATCATTTGGCGACTCAATCGATATAGCATTCTTATGTTTAGCTGAAAAATTACAAATGAATGAAAGACCAAGAATTGTTGAAAAAATACCATATGAATCAGAAAACCAATACTCAGCAGTTTTCTATTCCAAAAATGGTGAAACGAGATGTACGGTAAAAGGTTCTTTAGAAAAAGTGTTGTCTTTTTCTAAAGAAAACAAAAAATATTTTGAACAAAATGAAGAATTAACTTCTAGAGGATATAGAGTGATTGCTATAGCCGACGGAAAAGTAAATGGAACAGAACAAAAAGATATAAAAAATCTCGAATTTATGGGAATGGTGGCATTCATTGATCCTATTAGAACAGAAGTAAAAGATTCTATAAAAGAATGTGCATCAGCTGGAATCAAAGTTGTTATGGTTACAGGAGATCATCCACTTACTGCATACGCTATAGCAAAAGATTTAGGATTATGCTCCAATCAAACAGAAGTTGCTACTGGAACAGATGTTGAAAAATATTTAAAACAAGGGCAAAAAGCTTTTGATAAATTTGTAAGTTGTATTAGAGTTTTTTCCAGAGTAACACCATTAGAAAAACTAGAAATAGTAAATTCATTTAAAAGACAAGGAGAATTTGTTGCAGTAACTGGTGATGGAGTAAATGATGCTCCGGCTATCAAGGCTGCAAATATAGGAATAGCTATGGGTAGTGGAACCGATGTTGCTAAAGAAACGGCATCAATGATTATTACTGATGATAATTTCACTTCAATAGTATCGGGAATAAAAGAAGGAAGAACAGCTTACAGTAATATTAGAAAAATAACATTATTCTTATTAAGCTGTGGAATTGCCGAAGTATCATTCTTTCTTCTAGCAATCGCTCTTGGTTATCCAATACCGCTACTTGCAATTCAATTATTATGGCTAAATATAGTTACAGATGGTCTTCAAGATATTTCATTATCATTTGAAAAAACCGAAGATAATACAATGAAAGAGAAACCTCGTGATACTAATGAATCATTATTTTCTAAAGATTTAGCACTAGAAGTTGGAATTATTGGTTTTTCAATAAGCTTAATTATCTTCATTACATGGAAAATTCTTATTGATGGTGGAAGCAATGTAGATCATGCAAGCGTTATTATTATGATGTTGATGGTATTTATCCAAAACTTTAATGTTCTAAATTGTCGTTCTGAAAAAAGATCAGTATTTAAAGAATCACTTCTTGATAACCCTTTAATAATAATAACTGTAGTTGGTTCGATACTATTACAAATAATAATGGGACAAATACCAATAACTGCTAAGTTCTTAAAAGTAGAACCATTATTAGCTATCACAGTAGTGAAATTACTGCTACTTTCATTGATAATTCTAGTCATTTATGATATATATAAATTAATATATCGATTAAAGAAAGGAAATGACTAATATGGATTTAGGTAATTTGCCAATATTTGCATTAATAATGGTAATTATTGGACTTGTCTTTGCATATGAAGGATACAATTTTCATAAACTAGTAGTAAATTTAGCAATGTTTGCTTTAGGTTATTACTTAGTAACTAAAATCGGGGGTCCTTACATAGAATCAGAAAGATTATTATTCGTCTTAGGATTACTTGGTGGATTCGTAATGGCTTTGGTTGGATTAAACATCGAAAAGGTTGCTATATTCTTAGGAGTAGCTTACCTAGCATATGGCAGTATTGGTATCTATGTTGCTAACTTGGGACTATCTCCAATATTATTAACCATTATTCAACTTGCACTAGCTTTAATAGTTGGAGCATTAGCTGTACTATTCTTCAAGCACGCTATGATAATAGCAACGGGAATTGGAGGAGCTAGTCTAGTTAAATACTACTTACCAATACTAATACCAGCAATACCAAGTATTGTAGTATTAATAATAGTTATTATAATAGCTGTAACTGGAATTATATATCAATATAAGACAAACTAAGGTGGTAATTGTACCATCTTTTTTACTGTGTTAAAATATATATAGGGTGGTATTATGAAAAAGAAATATATACTTATTATTCTATTATTAATTTTTACTGTTGGATGTCAGAATAAAAAAATAGAAGACACAAATGTAGAAGAACAAGTCTCAAAAAAAATTGAAGAGGTTAATAATATTACAGTTGATTCAATACTAGCAAGTTATGAAGAAATAAAAAATCATATTGAAGATAAGTTAGATCAAAAAACATATGATGAATTAAAATATAATGCAGTATATTTAAATAAAATAGCAACATATGATGATAAGAATTATCTATATTTATTGTCTGAAACAACTCTAACATATTTAAAAAGTCAGAACAGCAAAAATCTAAATGAAGTAACAAAACTATTCAAAGTTATAGAGCGTCATAAAGTTCAATATGCAACATCAGTATATAATAATTATCATATAATAATTACAGTTAAAAAAATAAAAGAAGAACAAACACCTATTGTTAAAGCCGATATTAATGATTCTAATATAGTAAACATTAAAACAATTACTAAAGCAGTTGACTATATTAAAAAAAATATCGATAATCCTCTAGACAATAATGAAACAATTGAAAAAATGGTTTACTACTCAATGTTTTTAAAAGAGTTAGGGCCTAGAAATAACAATATAACACTACTTGGCAAATATACTTTAGATTATCTTTCTACCTTGGATACTACTAATAAAAGCAAAGCTAAAAGCTATTTAAAAATAGTTTCTAAAAATTTAAGTAATGTAATAGAATTATACTATAATGAATCAACAAAAAAATAATTCTTACATCGGCACTTAAAAAAATGATATAATTAAATTGGAACGAGAATAATTAAAAAGATATAATAGTAGAGGAAATGCAAATGCTTAGTATTGAAGACAATGTTTCTAAATTAAAAATATCTAAAACACTAGTTAAAAAATTAGAAGAAAAAGATAAGAAAAAAATTGGTGATATATGGATATTAAAGAGAAAAGATTTAAAAAATCTTGGCTTTAATGACCGCGAAATTAAAAGCATTATTATATCTTTACAATTAGAAGGATTAGACTTGAATAAGAAAATATATGATTGATATGTTTTCTTATTTTTATATGATAAAATTATAGTGGTGATAACATGAAATTATTAATAGCATCAGACCTACATGGTTCATACAAATATACCAAAAAAATAGAAGAATTAATATTAAAAGAGAATCCAGAAGAAATAATCCTTTTAGGAGATCTTTTTAACAGTCTTGCTGAAGAAGAATGCATTAATATTTTAAACAAATATAGTGATAAAATAATAGCTGTAAGAGGTAATTGTGATTATATAATAAATAGAAAAGCAATGTTCAATTATGAAAACCCTTATTTATTATTAACTATAGATGGAAAAAGATACTTATTAACTCACGGACATGAATTATACAAATATACCAATCTAGAATATGACTATATCTTACAAGGGCATACTCATTATGCAAATCTTCATGGAAAGACAATTAATCCCGGTAGTGCAGGTCATCCTAGAGGAGGCAATATCCATACCTGTATCATTTATGAAGATAAACAATTCAGCTTAATAAATTTAGATACTTTTGAAATTATTGACAAAAGATACATAAATTAACAAAAAATACTAAAAAAGTAGTGAAAATATAGTATAATACTGATAGGTGGGGTGATGTCATGAAGTTGAAATACATAGATGGCTTGATGGGATTTGTAATAGGAGATGCAATGGGTGTCCCTGTGGAATTCAAAAGTCGTGAAGAACTTCTGAAAAAACCTGTGACTAAAATGATAGGTAATGGTACCCATGATGTACCACCAGGAACTTGGTCAGACGACACATCAATGATGCTCGCAACTATTGATTCAATCAATGCAAAGAACGGAATTGATTATTATGATATAGCACTAAAGTTCTCAGCATTTAAAAATCATGCTCAATATACACCTGATAATGAGGTGTTTGATATAGGTAATACATGTGCAAGAGCAATCGATAAATTCGAAGAAAATCATGAAGATCCATTAACATGTGGAATGGATGATATTAATTCCAATGGAAACGGTTCGTTAATGCGTATGTTGCCTATAGCATACTATGCTATAGAAAAGCACTTAAAAGATAATGAAGTATTAGAATTAGTAACAAACATATCTAAAATAACTCATGCTCACGAAATAAGTATAATGGGTTGTTACATATATGTTAGATTTGCTATGTTCTTACTTAATGGAAAAGATAAATATTCAGCATATAGTATGACAAAATGTGTTGATTACACATCTTTTTCTGAAGAAACTCAAAAATGTTATGAAAGATTATTAAAAGAAGATATAAATAAATTAACAATAAACGATATTAGATCTACTGGATATGTCGTAGATACTCTAGAAGCTTGTATCTGGGTATTATTACAATCAGAAAACTATAAAGATGCCATAATAGGTGCTATAAACCTTGGAGGAGACACCGATACTATCGCTGCAATTACCGGCGGTTTAGCAGGAATTATATATGGTTATGACTTTATTCCAAAAGAATGGTTAGAAAAAATAGCTAGGTTTGAATATCTAGAAGATATCTTTGAAGAATTTAGTGAAAATAAATATGAATAAGAAAGAATTAATTCTTTCTTATTTTTATGGTATAATGTAACACGAGGTGCACGAAGTGAATAAAAAAATGATAATAATAGCTAGTATTTTTTTGATTATTGATCAAATATCAAAAATAATAGTAGCAAATTACATAACCTTAAATAGTGAAATAAAAGTAATTAAAAACTTCTTTTATTTAACACTATGCCATAATGAAGGAGCAGCTTGGGGCATGTTTAGTAACGCTCGCTTCATTATTATAATTGGAACTATTGCAGCAATTATTCTAATCTATCACTATATATACATCTTCAAAGAAAACACCAGAAATACTTTTGCTTTTGGTTTATTAATGGGTGGTTTAGCAGGTAATTTGATTGATCGTCTTATTTTCGGTTATGTAAGAGATTTTCTAGACTTTTATATATTTAAGTATGATTATCCTGTCTTCAATATTGCAGACATGTTCATCGTAATAGGGGTATTCTTACTTATAATATCAATTATAAAAGGGGATGATAAAAATGAAGATAACAGTAGAAAAAGAAGGAGAAAGAATAGACAAGTTCCTAGCGAATAACACAGAGTATTCTCGTAGTTTAATTTCTAAAATGTTAGAAAAAGAACTAATCAGTGTTAACAATAAAAAAGAAAAAGCTTCATATAAAGTAAGAGAAGAAGATATAATTGAACTTCCAGATAATTATTCTGAAGAACCAGATGTTGAAGCAGTCAAAATGGACTTGGATATAGTTTATGAAGATAAAGACATAATCATTATCAATAAACCTAGTGGTCTAGTAGTTCACACTGGGCCAGGAAACTATGATAACACATTAGTTAATGGTTTAATGTACCATACGAAAAATTTAAG
>JAEEGF012178498.1_pt1 | contig 12412 bp, 11 predicted proteins | sample 9134171 | NCBI WGS metagenome assembly JAEEGF01 (sample SAMN16246542, study PRJNA631951) | gut metagenome | biome: gut microbiome; feature: rumen; material: AP-attached | host: Bos | place: Iran: Karaj | collected 2018-10 | reverse complement strand
CTCAAGCGTCATGCCGGAATATTGCAGATTCTCATCAAAACGCTGCTTAAGAATCTTTTCCCCATCCTCAGCAGATGCTGCCTTTATAGCTTCTTCTACAGAATATCCGTCATCAAAAAGAATTCCCCACTGATCTTCCAGTACGTCATCAACAGGAACTATAACCGGTAAAAAACCTTTCTCCTTACCAAGACGTTTCTTGTCTTCATACACACTCATTATTTCTTCATACTCAGTTCCTTCGGGGAAAATGGTATATGGATAATCAAATCTCTCAACCATTTTCTTTGCCATATCACTCATTTCAATTTTTCCCTTTCCACAACCAACTGCCAAAGCGCTGATCATTCCTATGATTGCTATCAAATAAAATCTTCTTATTCTTTCCAAATCTTGTTTCCTCGTTCATCGATGAATTGACATATAATCTGACCAGCAAAGTTCCAAAAACCTCTTCTTCTGAATATACAACTCTCTGACCTCCTGATCTTCAGATAACAGAAGGCATTCCCATTCTGACATAAGTTTTAGGATCCTTTCTCTTTTTTCATAATTTTTATACTCATATATGTCAAGCGGGATATCACTTTTTAACTCCGACAGTACCATTGCCAAAGACAGCTTATTCAGGTCTTTAAGTTTCTTTTTCTCAAGTTCAATACTCTCTTCGAAAGAGCTTTTATCAAGGTTCCTGATATCGTGTATCTCAGCATATCCATATTTCTGTGGAGAACGCAATAATTCATCATTCCCGTTGCAATCATAGTAAAAGCTTGGCTTAATCAAAGCCTGCTTTATAGCTGTATCCAATACTTCAAAAGCTTCTTCTTCAGGGTCAAACCTGTATGCATAGCATATTTCAGAGCAAACAATAATCTCATCACGGTAATTATGCTTTGCACATCTATATCCGATAACAATGCAATTTCCTTTATAATTTGCATAGAATCTGTTTTTTATTTCTACATAGTCCTGTTCTCTTGATTTCAACAAGCCCAGTGACTTAATCAAATTTTCCATACTCATGCCGTAACCAGCCTTCCTCTGCGCTCTGCAACGCCGACTGTTATCTGCATTCCCGCGTTGAATTCGATGGCGTCATCAAGAATTCCGTCGGAAAAGACAACTCCCTTTTCACTCATGTCTGATGTGAGTATCAGGTTTTCCTTCTCTTTGATCTGTCCGTAAACAATGTCCGCCTGTGTGAAACGGCTTGGATAGGGCTCTCTTACCTGGAAAGTAAGATTTCTGCTGCTCCAGTCATATTCCGGTTCTCTGATCGCTCCCAGGCCAAAGGCCATTGCCATTCCCTTAAATTCTGCCATTACCGATTTGTGCCAGCCGGTCATTCCAAATCCTGTTGAGATAATGATACCCGAAGAAGACTGATTTTCAATACGATTCCTGTAATTTATGTGATACTTGGCAGACGTATGATTCTCTACACCTACAAAGAAGTCATTTACTGCATAAAGAACCTGTCCATCTTTAGATGTGACCTTACCCATTGTAACATCTTTTGCACTGAATTTCTCACTAATTACCTCCGGAAGGATCCTCTCCATGTCACCGGCTTCAAAGGGGAGCAGCACCCCGTCCCATCTTGCGGGATCGGGGTTTACTCCTATGAGGGGCTGGCCATCCAGGTACTTCATGACGTTTGCCACAAGTCCGTCCTGGCCTACGGCGATAACGATGTCTTTTTCTCCGAAGATCATGTTAGGAATGTACTCCCTGTCTATCTCCTGGAGTCTTGCAACCGGGCGGACACAGTTTCTTACCTGCTCGAGAACCATGTTGTAAACCTTGTCCTCTCTCTCGTAGTCCGTAAAATCCGCACCCAGGTGCTCTATATAAAATCTTGCCTGCTCTACAGTGTTGTAGCGCCTCTTAAGTTCTTCGTATCTGGTGCGTCTCTTAATGAGAACTACCTTGTTCATTCCCCTATCAGCCATGTCCGCCTCCTGATTTATGCCTGTTTCTTTATCAGATTCTCTCCGATTCCGTTTGCTATTGTCTGAAGAAGATCCGGTGTCATATTGAAGGTACCGATCTTGTCAGCGTTTTCTCCGATGTTCATGAATGCCCTTGCCATGAGGGTTCCGGGATCCATCTGTGCCATTGCGCAAGCTTCAACAAGTGCTACGTTGAGGTTGTTGTATGCTCTTACGATTCCTTCTACTGCATAGGCTTCCTGGTCCGCCTTGATCTTAGCATTCTCGGCTTCCAGAGCTGTATACTCTTTGTTTTTCTTCTCCAGTTCGATTTTACCAAGCATCTCTTCATTGTCGATCTCCATTTTCTTGGCTGCAGCCTTTTCTCTGAGCTCAAGTTCTTTTTCCTGTTTCTCGGTATCAAGTGCCAGATTGGCTTTGAGGGCTCTGAGCCTCATGGCCTGTTCCTTCTCCTGCTTCTCATTGTTCATGGTGAGCTCTGCCTGAAGAGCCTTAAGCTTCATTGCCTGCTCTCTTTCCTGCTCCTCTTTCTTCATATCCAGCTCACACTGCTGAACATACTTTTTCATTTCCTGCTCTTTTTCTTCCTTCTCGCGCTCTTTCTCAGCAACCTTGATCTCTGTGTTGATCTCATTTTCCTTGATGACTCTCTCCTGCTCGATTGCTGCATTCCTTCTCATGTAGATGGCATCGTCCTGTTCCTTAAGGATCTCCTCTCTTGCTGCTGCCTCTAAGGCTTTCCTGGTCTCAGCATTGGGATTGATGCCCAGGATGCTCACTCCTACGATGCTCACACCAAGCTTAGTTACTGCTTCATCTTCTGCAAGCTTATCAACAATTACCTTTGCCATCTCATCGGCACATCTTATTACTGTTCTGACGTCCTTCTTGCTGACTTCCCTTATGACGATAGCCTTAATGATGTTGTTGATCCTTTTTTCGAGTAGGGCCATTGTCCTTCCAATCTTCTCATAAACCGCTGCTCCGCGATTGTATGAGAAATCCAGCATCTGCGTTGCCTTCTCGTAATCAGTCAGCATGTATGTCGTAACTCCCTGTACACACACTCTCTGATAATCACTGGTAACCAGATCATCGAAGGCGAACGCTCCGTCAAAAGCTGTAGAAGGAGCCACCATGATATTCGTCGTCAGCTCATTGTAGAAAAGCGAAAGGCCCAGGCCCTGCTTTACTATCTTTCCGTTTTTTACTACCATTACATAATCATTGGGGTTAAATTTTTTAAACTTCATAACCAGCTCCTCCTTAGTCATATATGAATTTTTGATTAGTAGTTATTTGCTACTATTTCTTTCTTGATTACATATTAGTAGTAATTTACTACTTTGTCAACAGGCAAAATAAAAAAACCTCGAAAAATTTCTTTTCCAAGGTTTTCATACTCCGTTTTCATCCTATATATCTGTATTCTGCTGACATCTTGTTGCTGGTACGGGACTTTATCTTTTCACCGGTAGCCTCGATCTTAGGTGCAACCAGTGCTCTGAAATTTGTCTTATACAGTTTTTTACCAAGGACCAGTTCATACAATGCCTGAAGATCCGGCAGCGTGAAGGTATCGCCCACCATGTTAAAGGCTAAATCCGAGTTTTCAAAAAATGTCCTGAGCTTCATTATGGATTCTATAATGATCTCCACGTGGTCAAAGGCAAGCTTCTCGCCCCTGCCCTTATCTGAAGCAACCCGGTTTTCATACTCTATACGGCCGTTCTTAAACCTCCCTATACTGATGGGATAAACGATCTCTGTCCCGGACTCTTCATTATAGAGACGTATTTTATCATCCTCAAACTCAAGGTCAAACCACTCGCCGGTCGTCTTTATATCCGACACATTTCCAACCAGAGCAAGGTACGCGATGCTCATAACCCAGGTCCTGGGATCGCGCCCCGGCCTTGTGAAAGTATATATCTGGTCAAGGTACACATCCTTAACCCCTGCTTCCTCAAAGAGCTTCCTTGCTGCAGCCTGATAAGCTGTCTCATCCTTACGGATAAATCCTCCGGGCAGAGCATAGAAGCCAAGGAAAGGGTGTTCATCTCTTTTTATCAAAAGAGCCTTCATACTGGCGAAAGACTCATCCACGCCAAGGACGAGTATATCCGTCGTAACTGAAGGCTTATCGTACTGAGTATCTGTGTACTTCTCCAAAAACTCTTTTTCAGTTAGTCCATTTATGTCTCTGCGCTCTGTCATGTGAGCCACCTTTTGTCATGCGTTCATTGCCTGCTCTATTGCATATGATAACTGATCGGGGCAGGAAGTAGGCTTAAATCCGCACTTGATCCCGCGGAGCTTAGCTATTGCATCCTCAGCCTTCATTCCCTCAACCAGTCTTGATACTCCCTGAAGGTTGCCGTTACAGCCTCCCGTAAACTTGACCGACTTAATAATATCTCCATCAACCTCAATATCTATCTGGGTTGAGCATGTACCTTTTGTCTTGTAGATCATAACTTTTCCTCTGTCTTATTGTATTTCTTCGTTGATTATCTGAACGATCGTGTTTGTTGCGCTGTGAAGATTACTCTTGCTCATAGCCTCAACGTATTTCTCTCTGTCGTTGTAGAGATCTTCTATTGTCTCAACCAGTATATCCTCATCCAGATCATCATTATCTATTACCACAGAAAAGCCCTGCTGTTCAAAGCTCCTTGCATTTAGCATCTGATCACCTCTGCTGGACTTGGTTGAAAGCGGGATCAGAATATTGGGCTTTTTGAGAGCCAGAAGCTCACAGATAGAATTTGCTCCTGCTCTGGATACAACGATATCTGCCATGGCGAATATGTCTTTTAACTCATTCTTAACATACTCGAACTGCTTGTAGCCGGGTACTGAGAGCTTTAAGTTGTCCATTTTTTCTTTTCCACAGATATGGACCACGTTAAAATTCGGAAGCAGTCTTGGCAGTGCATATCTGACAGTCTCATTTACCGACTGCGCACCAAGGCTTCCGCCAATGACCATAAGAACCGGCTTGTCATCTGTAAATCCGCAGAGCTGTCTGCCTGCCTCTCTGGATCCCATTCCAAGCTCTTCTCTTATAGGTGTTCCGGTCAGAACTGCCTTATCTGCCGGGAGAAGTCTCATAGTCTCCGGGAAGTTACAGCAGATCTTGCTGGCGCCGGTCATACTGAGTTTGTTTGCAAGTCCAGGTGTCATATCGGATTCGTGTACGATATACGGAATCTTGAGAAGTCCTGCAGCCCTTACAACAGGCACACTTACATATCCGCCCTTTGAAAAGACTACATCCGGCTGGATCTTCTTAAGAAGGGTCCTGGCTTCCCTAAGACCCTTTAAAACTCTGAAGGGATCTGAGAAATTCTTGGGATCAAAGTATCTTCTGAGCTTACCTGTTGAGATACCAAAATAAGGAATGTTGTAATCCTCGATCAGCTTCTTCTCAATTCCGTCGTAGGAACCAATATAGTATATTTCAAATCCTGACTTCTTCAGGGCCGGTATCAGGGCAATGTTAGGTGTTACATGTCCTGCGCTTCCGCCACCTGTAAGTACAATTTTCTTAGTTGCTTTTTCACTCACTTATCTATCCTTCTTCCAAGCTTACTTGCTGTATAAGTATATCATTTTTTGGTACATCTAAAAAGTCATTCTTCCCCGGTCTCATAGTTCAAAAGACCATCCTTCTCGTAAGGGATAATGTACTCATTGACAACCCTGTCGGTAAAGTCGCTCAGCCCGTCAAGCTTCTCCTCGTAGTTATCAAGAGTAAGTTCATCCTCCCCTGCCACAATCCTGTCCAGCATCAGCTTGTTGATCTCAGGAGAAAAATGAATGGTATCCATGTAATTGTCCAGATTTGTTGTGACTTCCTCCTCGTCCTGGAAGCAGAAAACTTTTACGTTCTCATAAGCTAAAAGACGCTTTGTCATCTCTTTTTCACATCGGATTATTGCATCACTCTCGCCGCCTCTGTATGCCATATCCCACCAGAGCATTGAGTAGGGAGGATAAAAGAAAATAAACTCCGTCTCAGGATGAGCCTCTACCTGCGCTGTTAAAAGATTTATATTAGCCTCCAGTTTATCCAGATATGCATTCTCCGGAAGCATCTCTTTTACCTCAGGGGATCTGAAATACAGTCCCAGAGCCATGTCCTGTCCGAAGGTCTTCCACTTGGCCCAGTTATAAGAGAGGTTTTCATTGTAATCTCCCATAAATGAGTTGGCCACTTCGTAAGGGATCTTCTCAAACAGAACATCCTTGTTGTACAGGTACTGAATATCATTAAACGGATTGCTGTCGTAGAGGTACATGGGGCAGCCTGTGGATTCATAAGTGGTCTCCGCCTCTCCGTACAGTGACGAAGGATCAATATTGTAAAAGACATACTTAAGGTCATGATCTTCATAAGCCACATCCAGAAGATAGCACAGATCTGCTGTTGCGCCATAGGATCTGATAGCCTTAATGGCATTTACTCCGTAGGCCTCATTAAACCAGGAGTTATCATTGTTTTCCATAACTGAAGATCCGACTATAAGTGAGTCATAGTCAAAGTTTCTAAGAGTTCCCACACACTGATATTCCTTGTCATTGAGAACCGCCTTCATTCCAAGCCAGGGCTTATGATAGTGATAAAAGGGGTCAAAGACATAAACAACATCCCCGATCAAAACAAGAAGCACAAGCACTGCTATTACCAGACGTTTTATGAAGTTTTTCGAGTTTCTTTTATCTGACATTTTATGCTACCGTTTCGTGATTAATACTGGAAATAAATAAATGTGCTGACATTGGAGAGGGAAATGAAGGACCATACAAAAACTACAGCAAGTCCAAGCACCGTCTTTAAGCTAAAGTCAGTTTCTTCTACAATCTCCTGAGTATTCTTTCTGGTCATGATAAATCCGCTTATTACAATAAGTATCAGCAGTGTTACCAGATATACCATATTCTCAGCGCCTGTCATACCAAGCTGGGAAAAGAGCTGTCTAAAAATATAATTCTCTGCAATTTCAAGCTGTGATGCTGTTCTATAAAGAAATCCGGGATAAGTCCATACAAAGAATCTCTTAAACATCATAAGTGCATAGGTCATATCCTGTGACCTGAAGAAGACCAAAGACACTACAAACATAAAAAATGTCAGTGCATTTCCAACAGCTGCAGGTACCATGAAAAATGGCTTTTCCCTAAGCAGATACCTTCTTGGCTTGGAGCTTGTAGCCTCTTCTTTTGATGGCTTAACTCCCACAATCCCAAGATCGTCCCATACAACGAGAAGTCCCTGCATCAGTCCCCAGCAGATATAGGTCCATCCGGCTCCGTGCCAGAGTCCACTGAGCACAAAAACAATAAGAACATTAATAACTGTTCTGAGCTTACCTTTTCTGCTTCCTCCAAGAGGAATATAAACGTACTTGATAAAGAATCTGGACAAAGTCATGTGCCATCTCTGCCACAGCTCTTTTGCACTCTTTGCCTTATATGGCGAATTGAAATTGACCGGGAGCTTAAATCCAAGCATCAGACTGACACCGTTTGCCATATCACAATATCCTGAAAAATCCAGGTAAATCTGAAATGCATAGGCAAGCATGACTGCTGTGATCGTCAGCGTATCAAGGTAGTATGTGTAGTGAAATCCATAGTTTACGGATTTTGCAAGGGTATCGGCAAGGATCACTTTTTTACCGAGTCCTATGATAAAAGACATTACTCCACGGGCAAAAGAATCCGTGTTAAAGCGCCTTAAGCTCTTTTCCCTGAACTGATCGATCATCTCCTTGTGGAAAGCAATCGGTCCCTGGATAAGCTTGGGAAAATAAACTGTATAGAGAACATAATCTAAAAACGGATAATGCTCTGCCTCGCCATTGGCTCTGTCTACGATAAAAGAAATCTGACCGAAGGTGAAAAAACTGATCCCTATCGGCATCAATATCTCTTTTGCAGAAATCCCTGCATTAAAAAGGGCATTGATATTGTCTACGAAAAATCCAAGATACTTGAAGTAAAAAAGAAGCGCCAGATTAAATAAAACTCCGACTGCCTTAAGAGGCTTTCGGGATGCCTCCGACTTCTCCATGACAGCACTGATGACATAATTCACAGCAATGCTGACAAGGAGTATCACAAGAAATGATACCCCGAAGGAATAGTAGAAGTATAAAGACAGGCCTATCAGAAAGATATCGCTTAATCTGAAAAGCTCTGCCTTATTTAAAAAATGCCAGATTATAAGCAGCAGTGGCAAAAAAAGCAGTATAAATGTAAAGGAATTAAAACCCATCAGTTTTCTCCATGTTTAAACTCGAAAAGAGTATAACACACTTTATAAAGAATGTGTAAAAACCGCCAATACTTAGAAAAAAATGTTAATATAGATATATCTTTCTAGAAAAAACGGAGATATTACATGAGTAAGAAAAACGCACTGCTTAAATTTTCTTTATTTACCGCACTTTTCGGAGGAGCCTTTGCTTTTTCCGATTATGCATACAAGACATCAACAGTTCCACACCAGCACACAGATGACAGCAAGGATTTCGATCCATCGATCACACAGGGAAGATACTTTATCAGAAATCATCCCGACAGAAAAGATATGTTCATTGACAGCATCGACGGACTCCGACTTCACTCCAGTTTCATTCCGGCAAGTGAAGATATCCACAAATATGCTATAGTTATCCACGGTATCTGGGATAATCATGAATCTATCGGCATCTATGCCAAACATTATCTTGAGAATGGCTACAATCTTCTGCTTCCCGACCTGAGAGGTTTCGGTAAGAGCGAAGGAAACTACATCGGATACGGTCTTGATGACAGACTTGATATCATGGAGTGGATCTACTGGATAATAAAAAGAGATAAAGACGCCAAAATACTTCTTCACGGAATGTCCATGGGCGCTGCAACAACCCTTATGACAACAGGCGAGCATCTCCCCGAGAATGTAAAAGGTGCTATCGCAGACAGCTCATATACCTCACTCAGAGAGCAGTTTGCTTCAGCCTACAAGAAGTTCAAGGGCTCTGTTGTTCCTACTCCGCTTGCTATAATCATCTTAAGACTCAGCATCCTGTTAAGAGCCGGATATGACATCAATGAAGTAAAACCTATAGCAGCCGTAGCAAGATCAAAAACTCCGACTCTCTTCATTCACGGAGACGACGATACCTTCATCGATCCCCACATGTGCTCAAGACTTTATGAAGCAGCTAACTGTCCTAAGCAGTATTGCATGATCCTTGGCGCAGGCCATATTGAGAGCGTCGTAAAAGACCCTGTAAACTACTGGAACAAAGTGGATGCTTTTACAGCTAAACTCTTTACCTGATATCCATTATAAGAAAAACCTTCCCATCCGTAGATGAATGGGAAGGTTTTTTTTATTTCAGTATAAGTCCTACCGGACAGTGATCTGATCCCAGAGCCTCTGAGTATATTTTTGCGTCTTCAAGTTCCGGTAAAAGAGACTGTGACACCACAAAGTAGTCTATACGCCATCCGGCGTTCTTGGCTCTTGACTGGAATCTGTATGACCACCAGGAATATGCTCCTTCAAGTTCAGGATAGAAGTGCCTGAATGTATCTACAAGCCCTGATGATACTACCTTATCAAACTTCGCCCTCTCCTCATCGGTAAATCCTGCATGTCCTCTGTTAGGTTTTGGATTCTTAAGATCGATCTCCTTATGAGCCACATTGAGATCGCCACAGTATATTACGGGCTTATTTTTTTCAAGGCTCTTGATATACTTAAGGAAGTCGTCCTCCCAGTGCTGACGGTACTCCAGTCTCGATAAGTCTTCCTTGGCATTTGGTACATAGACCGTCACCAGATAGTAATCAGGATACTCAGCTGTTATCACTCTGCCTTCATGGTCATGTTCCTCAATGCCTATACCGTAGCTGACTGACAGGGGTTTTTCTTTTGTAAAAATGGCTGTTCCGGAGTAGCCTTTTTTCTCTGCATAGTTCCAATACTCCTCATAGCCGGGCAGATCCATTTCAATCTGTCCCTCCTGGAGCTTGGTCTCCTGAAGACAGATAACATCAGGCTTTTCTTTATCCATAAATTCCTGAAAGCATCCCTTTGAAACACATGCTCTCAGTCCGTTAACATTCCATGATACAAGCTTTTTGCTCATAAACTCACATATTTCCTTTTATTCTTTGAAGGTTTTCATCAGTTTCTTTCAGCATCTCACGAAGTGAAAGATTCTCCTCATGACTGAATTCACAGATAGAGTACTGAAGATTGTTGATATATCTGCTCCTTTCGGAAAGGAGTTTGGCATTTTGCTCAGACATCGCTTCCCTTAAGGATTCCGCTTTCCCCTCTTCATCGGCAACGACTATTACAGCAAACTCATCGCCTCTGATCCTTCCGTAGATACCTTCGTCAAATACCTCTTCAAGGATCTGGGCAACTCTTTTAACTGCCCTGTCTCCCTCTTCATGTCCGTAAAGAGCATTGATATTCTTAAGTGATGCCATGTGTATATAGGCTACAAGCGCACTCTTTCCCGGAATAAATTTATCTTTCAGAAGGTCATAAGCCCTTGCAAAGAAACCTCTTCTGTTAAGACCACCCGTCAGATAATCATTCTCACCAATGTGATCAAGAACGGAGTCATCTCTGGCAAGCTCTTCCTGAACCTCATAGAGTTCCTCCGTGGTCTTCTGAAGCTCTTTTTCCAGATATGAAAGTCTTGAAGCTCCGGTGATCAGCGCTGTCATTGTATCAAAACTATAGTCAGTCAAAGACGCCGGTGTAAGCTCAGAGATTATAAGTCCAAGTTGGTATTCTCCTACAAACAGATCTCCAAGGATGTATGTCTTTGAAGACTTCTTAGCAAAGTTAGAAATGATCTTATCAGTTGGAAGTACCATCTCACCTTCGCTAAAGACAATTTCTTTTCCGTCTATGATAGCTGTCTTAACGCTTATCTGTTCAGGTCTTACCCAGGGATACTTGATCGTATTTCTGGCTTTCTTTTCAAAAAGAAGTATTCCACAGGTGGTTATTCCGGCTTCCAGAGCCAGCTTTGAAAATGCGTTGTAAGCTCTGTCCTCATCATATTTCTTGTGAAGGAAAAGATCACTTACAGCAAGTACAGATCTCATTGCATCTGTTTCAGGAACTTCAACAAAGGTAAACTGCTGAGCAGGCTCTGTGGGAGGAAGTACATGGTTTTTATGGTAAAATACCGCATCACATACCGCTTCATATCCAAGCTGTTCAAACTGATTCTTCTCTGTTTTTACAGGATTGATGCTCTGATATCCCTCCTGCTCTGTCAATGTCAGAACAGGAATACCATCGAACTTCTTAAGGAATGCCTCTTTCTTAAGAATAGTCGTCTTTGATCCTATGCGCTCTGCGTCGATCAGCAGAATATCCAGATCAGATGTAACGGCATAATCAAAAAGCGCAGAATACTGGTAATCAAATCCGATTTCCTTGTCGGTGGTATCTGAAATAAGATACTTACCGGGCAAGACGATAAGGTTTATATCCTTATCTCTTGCCGCCTGGCTTGCACCTACAACTATCCTCTTAACTTCCTTATCATCTATCTCAGATATAAGCAGTCCGATGTTCATAAGTCCCTCATTTATTCTTCACTGGATTCTTCAATATCATCAATATTGTCGATTTCTTTTTCACCGTCAGATATCTTTTCCCTGACCTTGGCAATCTTGGCTACTGTTACGCCCTTATCCAGGTTGATCATCTTGACACCTGAGGTTACTCTTCCGTGTACAGAAATATCGTTCATTCTAAGCTGAATAATGATTCCGGCATTTGTGATCATCATGATCTCATTGTCATCGTTAACAGCCTTAACTCCTACAACACTACCGGTCTTCTCAGTGATCTTGTAACACTTAACACCCTTTCCTCCTCTGAACTGAGAGTGGAATTCTGCAAGGGTTGTTCTCTTTCCGTATCCGTTTTCAGATACGATAAGAAGTGAATCTCCCTGAGAATCTATCTGCATTCCGACAATTTCATCAGTGTCATCCAGCATCATTCCTCTTACACCGATAGATGATCTTCCGGTTGAACGGACGTCGGACTCATCGAAATGAATACACATACCGTTCTTGGTAACGAGGAATATCTCTGACTTTTTCTTTACAGTCTTAACCTCGATGAGCTCATCATCATCACGAAGGTTAATAGCTGCAAGTCCTGTCTTTCTTACGTTTGAGAACTCTGTGATAGGTGTCTTTTTAACGGTACCCTTCTTGGTTACCATAAACAGTGACTTATCTTCGTCCTCAAAGCCTGTCACAGGGATCATGGCTGAAATCTTCTCACCCGGTGCAAGCTGAAGAAGATTAACTATAGCCATTCCACGGGATGTTCTTGATGCCTCGGGAATCTGGTATGCCTTAAGTCTATATACCCTTCCGGTATTGGTAAAGAACATTACGTAATTGTGGGT
>JAEEGF011873140.1_pt1 | contig 12412 bp, 11 predicted proteins | sample 9134171 | NCBI WGS metagenome assembly JAEEGF01 (sample SAMN16246542, study PRJNA631951) | gut metagenome | biome: gut microbiome; feature: rumen; material: AP-attached | host: Bos | place: Iran: Karaj | collected 2018-10 | reverse complement strand
GATCGGCGACACCGTAACGATCATCACCAAAACCGGCCGCACGGTCGAAGGCACGATGTGCGCCGTAAACCCCTCCTTCAAACACAATTTCGGGGACTACGTGCCCGAGCTCGATCAGATCGAGGAAACGGTCAAGACCATTCTGTTCGGAGGTAGAAACGATGCGTGACAACAGTTATTCCGCCGTAATGGCCCGTAAAAATGAGATCATGAAGCGCGCCGTCGGAATGGATTACAATCTGTTCGAGAGCGGCTCCATCGCCTTCGATTATGAAGCGATGATGGCGGCGACCGGCTATACGCTCGACGCCGTGCGCAAGATCCAGACCGAAGAATTCCAGATCGGCAATACGCCTATCTATGAGCTCAAGAATCTGACCGCGCTTGCGCGTGCCTGCGCACCCGATGGCATGGGCGCACGTATCTTTGTTAAAGACGAGGCTTCCAACCTCTCCGGCAGTTTCAAGGTCCGCCGCGCCGCAACGAGTATCTATCAGGCGAGGAAGATGGGCTATAAAGGCGTGATCTCCGCAACCTCCGGCAACTACGGCGCGGCTGTCGCGGCGTGCGCCGCAAAAGCGGGCTTGAAGTGCATCGTCGTGCAGGAATGCTTCGACTCCAAGGGCATCGGCCAGCCGGAGATCATTGAGAAGGCGAGAAAGTGCGAAGCGCTCGGCGCGGAGGTCGTGCAGCTGACCGTCGGACCCGAGCTGTTCTATATGTTCCTTCGGATGCTCGAAGAAACCGGCTATTTCAACGCTTCTCTTTATACGCCGTTCGGCATCGCGGGCGTGGAAACGCTCGGCTATGAGATCGCGCAGCAGTGCCGTCTCACGCTCGGCAGAGACCCGGATATGGTCGTCTGCACGAACGCCGGCGGCGGAAACCTGACCGGCACCGCGCGCGGCCTTCAGAAAGCAGGCTGCAAGGCGGAAGTCGTCGCTGCAAGCGTCAACCTCTCCGGTCTGCACATGGCGAGCGATCACCAGTTCAATCTAAAGTCCTTTACGACCGGTCACACGGGATTCGGTATGCCGTTCTCGACCTGGCCGGACCGCAGCGACGTTCCGAGAAGCGCGGCAAGACCGCTCCGTTATATGGACCGCTACGTGACCGTCAATCAGGGCGAAGTCTTCTATACCACCGAAATGCTTGCGGCACTGGAAGGCATGGAGAAAGGCCCTGCCGGCAACACGTCGCTTGCGGCTGCGTTTGCGCTTTCGCAGACGATGCCGAAGGATAAGATCATCGTCGTGCAGGAGACCGAGTATACCGGCGCAGGCAAGCACGTCAATGCGCAGCTGAGCTTTGCGCGTTCGAACGGCATCGACATTCACTTCGGCAATCCCGAAGAGGAAGTCCCGGGAAAGAGCATCATTCTCCCCTCCCATCCGTCTCTCATCAAGGCGCGTCCAGCAGACATGACGCATCTGAGAACTTCTTTGATCCACAACGCGATCAAGATGACCGGCAAGACGCCGACGGACGCCGATATCGACTTCCTTGCGGCGGAGACCAAGACGAACAGAGAATTTGTAAAGGAGCATCTTGCATGAAACGCAACGACGACTTTGAAACAAGAAGAGAACATCTGAAGGATCTGACTGACGCGGAGCTGGAGACCCGCTTCTGGTCGCTGATCGAAGAACTGATCGATCCGCTTCTGAAGCTCGGCTATGAGAACACGACGCCCGCGATCGAGCGCAGCGTACTGCTTCGCATGGGCTTTTCCTCGCTCGAAGCGAAGGCGCTTGTCGAGGGATGCATGGAGCATAACCTCATGGAGCACGGCGCAGGCAACGTCGTTTACCGTCTTTCCAGAAAAGACGGTACGGACGTTCGTACTGCCGGTCTGAAGCTGATCGAAAAGTCCGCATGGGACGAAGCGGAAGCATTGTTCGGAGGTGAAAACGCATGAGCGATTACAGACTGGATAAGGATACCAAGATCGACGTCGCAGAGATCCTCAAGGACCTCGAGCATTATCATCCCCGCCGCCGCGGCTGGACCTGGCGCGAGCCGGTTCCCGGACTGCAGATGGGACCGTTCACGTACGAAGACGCAAGCAAGCCTCTGAAGGACAGCGTGGGACTTCCCCCCGCCCACTATTTCGGCGATATCGATCCGCAGCCGCTCCCTGTCATCACGACGGAGATCGCTTCCGGTCGTTTTGAAGACGACATCCGCCGCATGCGCATGGCAGCGCATCACGGTGCGGACCATATCATGGTCATCCGTACCGCGGGACAGAGCCACTTCGACGGATTGATCGAAGGTACGCCGCAGGGCATCGGCGGTGTTCCGGTGACGCGCAAGCAGGTTCGCGCACAGCGCAAAGCGCTCGATATGATCGAAGACGAAGTCGGTCGTCCGATCAACTACCACAGCTACGTTTCCGGCGTTGCCGGTCCGGATATCGCCGTTATGTTTGCCGAAGAAGGCGTTAACGGCGCGCACCAGGATCCGCAGTACAACGTCATTTACCGCAACATCAATATGGTCCGTTCGTTCGTCGACGCGTGTGAATCCAAGAAGATCATGGCTTGGGCGGACATGGCGCAGATCGACGGCGCGCACAATGCGAATGCGACCGCGCGCGACGCATGGAAGGTCATGCCGGAACTGATGGTGCAGCACGGCATCAACGCGCTGATTTCCGCCAAAGTCGGCATGAAGAAAAAGAACATCTGCCTCTCCACCGTTCCGCCGACGGCAACGCCCGGTCCGTGCATCCATATGGACCTGCCCTATGCCGTTGCACTTCGCGATCTGTTCCATGAGTACCGCATGCGTGCGCAGATGAACACGAAGTACATCGAAGCGTCCACGCGTGAAGCGACGGTTACCCATGTTCTGAACATGGTCATTTCGAAGCTGACGAGCGCGGATATCCAGTCCACGATCACGCCGGACGAAGGTCGTAACGTACCGTGGCACATCTACAACATCGAAGCGTGCGACACCGCAAAGCAGGCGCTGATCGGTATGGACGGGCTCATGGAAATGGTCGAGCTTAAGAAGGACGGCTATCTCCGCGAGAAAGCGCGCGAACTCAAAGAACGCGCGATCCTGTTCCTCGAAAACATGATCGAACTGGGCGGGTACTTCAACTCCGTCGAAGAAGGCTTCTTTGTGGACAGTGGCATGTTCCCCGAGCGCAACGGCGACGGTATCTCCCGCAAAATCGACGGCGGCATCGGCGTCGGTACGGTCATAAAGCGCGCAGCGGACTACTGTGCTCCGGTTACCGCGCATTACGGCTACAACAACGTTGCGCAGTACGATCCGGACGCGGTCGATGATCCGTCCAAGCTGATCGGCGGCTGCACGTTTGAATGCCCGGATAAGATCCAGTATATCGACGAGCTCGACGAGACCGACAACGTGTATCTCCGCATGGACGAGGTCAAGGACTTTGCGGGTCCGAACGCAAAGCTCATCAAGCCGGAAATGGAATGGCTCGCCGACGGCACGGTGATGCTGACCATGTTCTTCCCCACCGACGTCCGTCACGCGGAAGCGGCTGCGCTGGAGATCGGCAAGCGCATGAATCTCTGTGAATGCGAAGTCATCAACCGCGAGATCATGCACCGCGCAGAGGGTACGCGCATCGAAATGAAGGGCAAGGTCGCCTTCTCCATCAATATGGACGATCTGCAGCTTCCGACCGTTCCGGATGTGCTCAGCGACGAAGAACTCTGGGATGCGATCGACAAGAAGCCGATGCGCATCGTTGCCGGCACGATCGGCGACGACGAGCATTCTGTCGGTCTTCGTGAGATCTTGAACATCAAGCACGGCGGTATTGAAAAGTACGGTATCGAATGCATATATCTCGGAACGTCTGTACCGCCTGAAAAACTTGTGCAGGCAGCAATCGAAACGAATGCAGACGCCATGCTCGCTTCCTGCATCATCTCGCACGACGATATCCATTACAAGAATATCGCAAAGGTCGACCGTATCGCGCGTGAAATGGGCGTACGCGACAAGCTGATGTTCGTTGCAGGCGGCACGCAGGTCACCGACGAAGGCGCGCGCGCGGCGGGCGCAGACGTCGGATTCGGACGCGGATCGCACGGAAACCATGTTGCGACATTCCTCGTAAAGGAACGCGCAAGAAGAGAACAGAATGCACGTTAATGTACTCGTAGCCGAAATCGGATCTACCACGACGATCGTCAACGCGTTCGACGGTCTTGGTTTGACATCGCCTCGTTTCGTTGCGCAGGGCAAAGCCCCCACAACAGTATTGGACGGCGATGTGCGGATCGGGCTTCAGAACGCCGTTGACGATCTTCTTTTGCATACCGGTGAAAAGACTCTTTCGTACGATCGGATGCTGGCTTCCGGATCCGCTGCGGGCGGTCTTCGTATGACGGTCCACGGGCTTGTCCGCGATATGACGGTGCGTGCAGCGGAAGCTGCCGCTCTGGGCGCAGGCGCGATCATTGTACAGACGACTGCGGGAAAGATGAACGAATTCGATCTTGATGATCTGGATGCCGCGCGTCCGAATCTGATCCTGCTTGCAGGCGGAACCGATTACGGCGAGCGAGAAACCGCCGTGTACAATATGCGCGCGATCGCAGAGCACGGTCAGAAAACGCCGATCATCTATTGCGGCAACGTACAGAACCGGACGATCGTTTCCCGCATTGCGGCGGAACACGGTATCCCTCTTTCCATTGCCGATAACGTCTATCCGCGTCTTGACGAACTGAACGTTGAATCGGTCCGCAAGGTCATCCACGCGATGTTTGAAGAGCATATCGTGAAGGCGCCCGGTATGGAGCATATCCGCGATATGGTCAACGGTGCGATCCTGCCGACGCCCGGCAGCGTCATGCTTTCCGCGCAGCTTCTGTATGATGAGATCGGTGATCTTGCCGCGATCGATATCGGCGGCGCAACGACGGACGTTCACTCCGTTACGGACGGTTCGCCGGAGATCGTATCCATGATGACCTCCCCCGAACCGAAAGCAAAGCGAACCGTGGAAGGCGATCTCGGTCTCTACATCAACGCGCACAACCTGGTTGATCGGATCGGAACCGATACCCTGAACAAGGAACTCGGGATCGATACCGCCTCTGTGATGCAGGCGTATCTGCCGATTCCGGAAACCGAAACACAGTTCAGACTCACCGAACGGCTCTGCCTCGAAGCCGGGCTCGTCGCTTTGGATCGGCATGCCGGTAAGCTTCGGCATCTGTATACCCCGCAGGGACGGCGCACGATTGCGGAAGGCAAGGATCTGACCGCGATCAAGTGGCTTATCGGAACCGGCGGTGCGCTCACCCGTCTTCCGCATCACGAATCGATCCTGCGGACGATCGCAGACTGCAACAAAAGCCGTATGCAGCTTCTGCCGTCGCCCGGTACCGTTCGATTGCTGTTTGACAACGATTATATCATGGCGTCGGTCGGCGTTCTTTCAAAGGAAGATCCCGAATCCGCGCTGCGTCTTCTGAAGGAGAGTATCCGATGGAACGAAATCCGAAACTGATCATTCACAAACAAAAGCTTCTGCACAACATGCAGACACTTGTCAACGCCGCGCATGCGCAGGGCGTTCAGATCGCGCTTGTTTCAAAGGTCGTTTGCGCGTATCCGTCCGCGATCGACTGCATCAATCGGAGCGGCGCGGATATGCTTGCGGATTCCAGAATCGAGAATCTTGAAAAATCGGTCTCCGATCTTCCGAAGCTGATGCTTCGGATCGGCATGCCGGAAGCCGCCGAAGATATCGTCCGCGCTTCCGACATCAGCCTTGAGAGCGAAAAAGAGACGATCCTTGCGCTGGAAGAAGCCGCTGCAAAACTCGGTAAAACGCATCGCGTGATCCTGATGATCGATCTCGGCGATCTGCGCGAGGGGATCTTCTTCCGCAACCGTGACGAGATCCTTGACGCCGCGCAAGCGGTGAAAGCCTGTCCGCATCTTGAGCTTTACGGAACCGGCACGAACCTTACCTGTTACGGTTCCGTTTTGCCGGATAGGGATAATCTCGGAACGCTTGTTTCGATCACGGAATGGCTGCGAGCGGAGCTTGATCTTCCGATTCCGATCATCTCCGGCGGAAACAGCACTTCGCTGCAGCTGCTGCTTGACGGAACGCTTCCGACCGGGATCAATCATCTGCGTCTCGGCGAATCCGTCATGTGCGGCGTGATCCCGGGCATGTATACGGCGATCGAAGGGTGTTACCAGGATGTATTTCAGCTCGACGCGACGATCGTGGAATGCAAGGAGAAGCCCTCCTACCCCATCGGAACGCTCAGCCGCAATGCGTTCGGCGAAACGGTCGAATATGTGGATAAGGGGATCATGCGCCGTGCGATCGCTGCGATCGGCAGACAGGATGTGCGTGTCGACGGGTTGACGCCGATCGATCCGGATGTGGAAATCATCGGCGCAAGCTCTGACCATCTTCTGCTCGATCTTACGAAAGCAAAGCATTACAAGGTCGGCGATACCGTTTCGTTCGGTCTCGATTACGGCGCGCTTCTTTCCGCAAGCACAAGCGCTTACGTGGCGAAGGAGACGGTTGACTGATGCCGTCGCTTCCCTATAAGCTGCATACGGTCGATTCCGTCAAATCGACCAATACGACGGTCAAGGCGCTCGCGAAGGAAGGCGTTCCGGAAGGATATGTGCTTGCTGCCGCATCTCAGACCAACGGGCGAGGAAGGCTGAACCGTGTCTTCTTCTCGCCGAAGGGTACGGGGCTGTATGTTTCGATCCTCCTTCGTCCCTCCTGTCTGCTGCCGCCGTACGCATTAACGTGTATGTCTGCTGTTGCGCTTGCCGAGACGATCGAGGATTATCAGGTCGAATGCGGGATCAAATGGGTCAACGATATCTATATACACGGCAAAAAAGCCGCAGGTATCCTGACCGAGAGTCATCTGAACCAGGACGGCAGCTTTGATTATGCCGTTGTCGGGATCGGTGTGAATCTGTTTTATCCGGAGAACGGATTTCCCGATAAGCTCTCCGAAACGGCAACCGCCGTATTTTCGGGAGACCCGGATGAAGAATTGAGAAAGCAATTCCTGAAACGATTGCTTGCGCGCTTCAAACGGTATTATGACCAGCTGCCCTCGATCGCGTTTTATGAGTCCTATCGGGACAGGCTGATCGGCAGCGGACGGCGCGTTCTCGTTTCCGAACCGGACGGCGTCCGTTACGGCATCGCAAGCGGAATCGACTGCTCGTTTCGTCTGATCGTGCAATTTGACGACGGAACGGAAAATGCTGTGGATCGCGGGGAGATCGAGTTTCTTTGATGTAAAAAAATGTGTGCCGTCAAAGCACACATTTTTTCATTACAGCGTCGATAGAAACCGTTTTAATTCCGTTTGCGAAAGGCATTGAAGCGTTTCCTCGTCGATCCGCATAATCTTTCCCTTGTATACCGTCAGCTCGCCGTTTACAAACACATATTCACACGGACGGTGATACCCGACGTTGCCGAACAGGTTTTTCGGATCGTCGATCGCGCAGAGAAGGTCGCTGGTATTTCGGTCGATCGCAAATAAATCGGCCGCTTTTCCCATTTCAATCGAACCGAGATCATCCCTGCCGAGAACTTTTGCGCTGCCGACGGTAGCAAGTTTCAGAATCTCATATCCGCCCGGCGCTCGATTTCCCCAGGTGAGACGATGCACAAGGTATGCCGCGCGCATCTCATCCATCAGATTGGACCCGTCGTTGCTTGCCGAGCCGTCAACTGCCAAACCGACCGTGATCTTTCTGTCCAACATATCCGGCAGCCGCATCACGCCGCTGCTTAATTTCATGTTCGATACAGGACAATGCGCGATTTTCGTTCCGGTCTCGGCGATGCGATCCAGCTCGCGGTCGTTGAAATGAATGCCGTGCGCGTAAAACACGTCTTCTCCCGTCCAACCGAGCGATGCAAGATAATCGAACGGACGCATTCCGAATGCAGAAAGCGTATATGCCTCCTCATCTTTCGTTTCACAGAGGTGTGTATGCAGCCGAACGCCGTGCTGTCTTGCAAGGATCGCGCTTTCACGGTACAGCGGCCCGGATGCGGAAAACGGCGAACACGGCGCGATCACGACCTGTCGCATGGAAAAACGGCTCGGATCGTGATATGCCTGAATTGCACGTTCGCTGTCCTTGAGGATCGCATCGACCGTCTGTACCACGGAATCCGGCGGAAGTCCCCCGTCCTTCTCGGACAGATCCATGCTCCCGCGGGAAGCGTGCATGCGGATACCGAGCGTCTTCGCCGCTTCAAACTGTGCGCCGAGAAGATCGCCGTTGTCTGCCGGAAAAACATAGTGATGATCAAAGCAGGTCGTGCAGCCGTATCGCATCAGCTCCGCCATGCCTGCAGCAGAGCTCAACAATACTGTTTTCTCGTTCAGGTTCTTCCATACGCCGTAAAGCGCCTTGAGCCAATCGAACAGCTCATAGTTCTGGACTTTGCTGAGATTGCGCGTAAAATACTGATACAGGTGATGATGTACGTTGATAAGACCCGGGTATACGATCGTTCCCGTACCGTCATACTCACGATCGGCTGTTCTGTCCCAATCGCCGATGTGCGCGATTACACCGTTTTCAAACCAAAGATCCGTGTGACGGTATACACGATCGAGCGCATCGCACGAAACGATCGTATCGACAGATTTTAAACGCGTCAGCATGCAAATCACCTCCGCTTCGATTATAACAAATCGCTTGAAAAATAGATAGACCTAATGTATACTATTGTTTGAAATTTTGAATGGAGCGTTCCATGATCAGATTCGATAATATCACGTATCAATACGAAAATGCGCTTTCTCCCGCGCTTGCCGATGTGTCGCTTGAGATACAGGACGGCGAGTTCATTGCGATAGTCGGTCACAACGGCAGCGGAAAGAGTACGCTTGCAAAGCATATCAACGGACTTCTGCTGCCTTCGAAGGGTTCCGTCACGGTTAACGGAATGGACACCAAAGTCGAGGACAATCTGCTGAAGATTCGTCAGATCGTCGGTATGGCTTTTCAGAATCCGGACAATCAGCTTGTTACAACCATTGTCGAGGAGGACGTTGCTTTCGGTCCGGAAAACCTCGGCGTAACGCCGTCCGAGATTCGTCAGCGTGTCGATGAAGCGCTGCACGCCGTCGGCATGACGGATTACGCCGAATTTGCCGTACATCATCTGTCCGGCGGTCAGAAGCAGCGGATCGCAATCGCGGGCATTCTTGCACTGAAACCGCAGGTCCTTGTCCTTGACGAAGCGAGCGCAATGCTCGATCCGAGCGGACGTGCGGAGCTCCTGTCGACGGTCAAACAGCTCCACGATCAGGGAATGACCGTTCTGATGGTTACGCAGTATATGGACGAAACGGTGGACTGCGATCGTATCATCGTCATGAAAGGCGGTAAAATCGTTCTGACCGGCACGCCTTCCGAAGTATTTCAACATACCGATATTCTTCTTCAAAGCAATCTGGTGCCGCCGGAAGCGGTAGCCGTTCGGGATTCCCTGAAGGCAATGGGATACCCGCTTTCGGATCGTGCTTTGAACGCGGAACAGCTTTCGGAGGAATTATGTCCATTATTGTAAGCCATCTGACATTTGCCTATACACAGGGCGGAAAGCGCCTTGAACCGACGCTGAAGGACCTTAATCTCACAATCGAAGAAGGTTCCTTCCTCGGCATCATCGGACATACCGGCTGCGGAAAATCGACGTTCGCGAAGCATCTGAACGGTCTTCTTTTCGGAGAAAAGGGTGCTGTGACGGTCGACGGGCACGATGTGTCGCAGAAATCCGAACGCAAGAAGGTTCGCGAACTTGTCGGCATGGTCTTCCAGTATCCGGAATATCAGCTGTTTGCAGAAACCGTTTTTGACGACGTTGCTTTCGGTCCCCGCAACATGAAGCTCGAACCGGAGGAAATCAAAACACGTGTAACGGAAGCGATGCAGCTTGTCGGTCTCGATCCGGAACGCTTCTCATCCCGTTCGCCCTTTGATCTGTCCGGCGGCGAGCGCAGAAGAGCGGCGATCGCAGGCGTTTTGGCGATGCGTCCGAAATACCTTGTTCTGGACGAGCCGATGGCAGGTCTCGATCCGATCGGCAGGCGCGAGATTTTAACGCTTCTGGAAAAGCTTCGTTCGGAATCCGGCTGCACGATCATTATGATCTCGCATTCGATGGACGATATTGCTAACCATGCGACAAAGGTTCTTGTCCTCGAACAGGGCTCCGCGTTCTTGCTTGATACGCCGCAGGAGGTGTTCTCACATGCGGATGAACTGCAGCAAATCGGTTTATCCGTCCCGAGCATCACAAAGCTCTGCATTGAAATGAATCGGCGAGGAATCGATATTCCGAGAACGATCTGCACGGAACAGGCGTTCATGGACTGGATCCGGGAGGTGAAGCGCAATGCGTGACATTACGCTCGGACAATTTGTCGCCGGAAATTCCGTCATTCATAAACTGGATCCGCGTACGAAGATCGCTATGATGATCCTCTATATCGCCATGACCTTTCTTGTAAAAAGGATTTATTTCATGGCAATTCCGTTTGCGTATCTGGTTCTTGAATTAATCCTTTCGGGAATTTCCCTGCGTTATATCGTCAATTCCCTGAAGCCGATCCGGATCCTTCTGATCTTCATGTTCATACTGAATCTGTTTTTCACAAGCGGAGAGAACGTATGGCTGGACCTCGGTTTTTGGAAGCTGACCGGCGAGGCGGTGCTGCAGTCCTGCTTTATCTCGATTCGCATCATTCTTCTTGTCGCCGGCGCTTCGATGCTGACGCTTACAACCTCCCCGATCGCGCTGACGGACGGAATCGAAAAGCTGCTTGCTCCGCTCAAGATCTTTCGCTTCCCCGCCCACGAGCTTGCCATGATGATGACGATCGCGCTTCGCTTTGTTCCCACGCTGATGGATGAATCCGATAAGATCCGCAACGCGCAGATGTCGCGCGGCGCTGATTTTGAAAGCGGCAACATATTTAAGCGCGTGAAAAGCATGATCCCGATCCTGATCCCGCTGTTTGTTTCGTCATTCCGAAAGGCAGACGAGCTTGCAATTGCAATGGAATCCCGCTGCTATCACGGCGGTGAAGGCAGAACACGCATGAAGCAGCTGAAGTTCAGAAAAGAAGATCTGTTTGCAATACTGATCACGCTTTTGTTTATGGCTTCTCTGATCGTCCTTCTGATTGTACTGAAATGAGACGGATTCGATTGATCATCTCCTATGACGGTACCGATTACGTCGGCTGGCAGGTACAGCCGAACGGTGTTTCCGTGCAGGAACTTCTCGAGAAAGCGCTCTTTGAACTGACCGGTGAACAGATTCGTGTGGAAGGATCCGGAAGGACCGACAGCGGCGTTCACGCAAAAGCGCAGGTTGCGCACTTTGATACGAACGGCCGAATGGCGGCAGATAAATTCGCCGTCGCCATGAATATGCATCTCCCGTCCGATATCCGCGTTTTGTTCTCCGAAGAATGCGATCCGACATTTCATGCGCGCTTTTCGGCAAAAAGAAAAACGTATTCCTATACCGTTCAGCTCGGCGCGCATGCCGACGTGTTCTCCAGATCAACTGCGCTGCATCTGCACTATAAGCCGGATATCGAAGCGATGCAAACCGCAGCCGCATGTGTTTTGGGTACGCACGATTTCAACGCCTTCAAATGCTCCGGCAGCAATATGGAGAATACGGTGCGCACGGTCTATCGTTCCGAATGGATCAAGGACGGTAAGTATCTGACTTATTTTGTTGAAGGAAACGGGTTCCTGTACAATATGGTCCGCATCTTAGTCGGAACAATGCTCGAGATCGGAAACGGAAAACGGCCTGTTTCCGACATGCATAAGGTGATCGAAAGCGGAAACCGTTCGGATGCAGGCGCAACAGCTCCCGCTCACGGTCTGTGCCTGATTCGCGTCCTGTATCCGGAGTTCGACACCGAGGAGGTTTTGAACCGTGATTGACCGAAAGTGGATGGAGGCAGCATTGACTGAAGCACGGCGCGCCTTTGACGAAAACGAAATCCCTGTCGGCGCTGTGATCGTAAAAGATGATCATATCGTTTCTCAAGCCCATAATCGCTGCGAAGCGGAAGCGTCGCCGCTGCGGCATGCGGAACTGCTTGCAATGGAAGACGCCTATCAAAAGCTCGGTTCTCTTGACGGCTGTACGCTTTATGTCACGCTTGAACCTTGCGCGATGTGCGCGGGTGCAATGATCCACTTGCGCCTTCCCCGTCTTGTGTTCGGTGCATACGATCCGCAATGCGGATGCTGCGGGTCAAGAGTCGATCTCGGAGATCATTGGTTTGATCACAGCATTGAAACGATCGGCGGTATCTGTGAAACGGAGTGTGCCGAACTGTTAAAGACTTTTTTTCTT
>JAEEGF011641548.1_pt1 | contig 12412 bp, 7 predicted proteins | sample 9134171 | NCBI WGS metagenome assembly JAEEGF01 (sample SAMN16246542, study PRJNA631951) | gut metagenome | biome: gut microbiome; feature: rumen; material: AP-attached | host: Bos | place: Iran: Karaj | collected 2018-10 | reverse complement strand
ATAAACTTGAACTATAATTAACCCCAAATGCTAATATTTTTGTTCCATCTTCTATAATAACTTCTTCAAGATTGTCACAGCTGACAAATGCATTACGACCAAGATTTATTACATTATTGGGGATAACAACTTTTTTGAGACTTTTACATCCATAAAATGCACTTTCACCTATAGCTATCAAACAGTTCGGAAATGAAGTACTCTCTAATTGTTCGCAACCATAAAAAGCTGAATAACCAATTTCAGTAATACTATTTGAGAATATCACAGTTTCCAAATTTTTACAACCGTAGAAAGAATTATCTAATACTGAAGTGACATTATTGCCAAACTCAATATGCTTGATTGTTTCCATATCTCTAAATGGGGGAATCTTTGCATATTTCAGATTTCTCCCTATATATACATTTTCTAAGGGACATTTCTCAAAACAATATGACTTTGTTTGTGTGGCGTAAGGTTGTTCGAATTCTATTTCTTCTTGCCCATCTTCTATTACTACAGATTTCAAATTTGTACATTCATAAAAGGAATAGTCACCAACAATCTTTATAGCATTTGGAAGAACTATTGATTCAAAGCATAACCGCCTATGCTCGTCACACTATTGGGGATGGTCACGGAGGTTAAGCCGCTGCATTTGTAGAAAGCATTATCGCCAATGCTCGTCACGCTGTATGTCTTTCCGTTATAGGTAACTGATTTTGGAATGACAATGTCACCACTATATTCATTAGAATAAGAGGAATAACTGCTACCACAATAGCTGACAGAAACAGTCGTATTGTCACCATTACAAACATAGTAGATGGTCTTACCGTCAGCATTAACTACTTCAAAGTCATGGGCCAATGCATTTATGCTTGCCACCATCGGCAGCAACATCATCACAAGCAATAGTAATTGTTTCTTCATAATTTGATTGTTTTAGAATTTGTTGCAAAGATAGTTAATCTCTTGATAACTTCCAAAGATTTGCGGAATAATTTTCACTTTGGTCGATGAAAAAGGACACACAGTTCGCACAGATAACACCAAAAAGCAATCGCCCAGAAAACACGTTTCTGAGCGACTAAACTGATCAGCCCATAGGCATCTTCAGTTTTTGAGGGTTAAACATTATTAGAATATCGATTCAACTATTTTATCGACTATTTCATCGAAGTATTTCTGTTTAATGCTACCGAGGCGACGAACAACGTCACGCTCAATATTACCGCTAATAATCTGACACTTTACGAGGCTTGGCTTCGAAAACGTAAAGCCATTAACCATCTCGTCTTTCAAAGGATAAGAATACTGCGGGTTGAGCCAATCATTCGAAGTAATAAGCACAAGGTAAAACATACCATCCTCATCCTCCTGCAATTGGTCGTTAGAAACGATGATGGCTGGATGGGCTTTGAACGTTCCGTCAGGAAAGAGGAAGCTGACCTCTACAATGTCTCGCTGGTGGTACTTCATACGTAACGAGCAATGATATGAGACATGGTTTTGCGGGAATGTTCGAGTACAGCATCCCTCAGTTCACGGTGAGCCTCAATCTCCTCAGGAGTAGGTTCGTGAACCTCATTGGGCTGAAAATCCTTCTTCAAAAACAGCCCTGTTGCCAACAATGCAGCCAACTTCCGACGTGCCAGTGCATTGTTCTGGTCATACGACAATGTTACGGTACACATAATCCTTCGTTATATTGTAATTACGTTGGCAAAGATAAGCAATAATTCCAAAACTTCCAAAGAATTGCGGAACTATTTTCACTTTGGTCGATGAAAAGGGGAGAAGGATTGCATAGATGCCACAGAAAAAACTATCGCCCAGAAAACACGTTTCTGAGCGATTATACTATATCAGCTCATAGATTATTCTATGTAGCCCTTACTTATAGATAGGACCAAAGTTGGCGCAGGCACGATAGTCGGCACCCTCCTTATCCATACCGAATGCGTTCCAGGCAGCAGGACGGAAGATGTCCTTGTCGGCAATGTTGTGCATGCAGACGGGGATGCGCAGCATGGCACAGAGCGTGATGAGGTCGGCACCCACATGACCATAGCAGATGGCACCGTGGTTGGCTCCCCAGTTGTTCATGACACTATAGACATCCTTGAAGGCATCCTTCGTGGGATCCAGGCGTGGAGCAAACCAAGTAGTGGGCCATGTGGGATCGGTACGCTTGTCGAGGATGTCGTGCGTCTTGGGATCGAGTTCTACTGTCCAGCCCTCAGCCAGTTGCAGCACAGGACCAAGACCTGCCACGAGGTTCAGGCGCAGCATGGTCATCGGCATACCGCCACGAGTGACGAAGTGCGACGAGTAGCCACCTCCGCGGAAGTAGTCGCGATCGGCAGGCATCCAGCTGGTAGCCTTCAGACATGCCTCAGTATCCTCGTTAGTCATCTCCCAGAAAGGTTTTATCGTAGGATTGCCATCCTTGTCATTCATGGCACCAGTAGCATCGAGGGTGGTGGCACCGCTGTTGATGAGGTGGATGAAGCCACCAGCGGCAGAACCGCTCAGCACGGTACCCGTGACGCGTTCTACAGCCTCTGGGCTCCAGTAGGTGCGAATATCGGAGAACATGACGCCGCGGTTGGTCAGCAGGTGTCCGAAGAGCATCGACATACCGTTTAGGAAGTCGTTCTCAGTAGCCAGCGTATAGGCCTCGCGGGGACCGTTCCAGTCGAACGACGTACACATCAGCGACTCAGGGAAGTCGAAGTTTGGCTTATAGTCGGTCCACTGACGCTGCCCCTGCACACCAGCAGCGATGGCGTTGTGGCCGATGGCCTCTTCCTTGTAGCCCATCTCGAGCAGACGCTCAGAGCCCTGCATGAGGTCGCGGATAATCATCATGGTCTTGACGGTGAACTCCCAATCCTCGTCCTTCTCCTGACGGTTCTTGCCCTTACCCTTGCCATTATAAGAGGTCATTTGTACGAAAGGCTTCCCTCCTTCGGGGGGACAGAGGGGGGCCCTATCCTCGTTATAGTCGTGACCTTCGTTGGGTTTGCAGTATTTCTCCACCCACTGCATAGCCTTCGCAAACTCGTCCTTGTCGTAGATGCCGAAGTCGACGCGACGCAGAATCTCTACCAGAGAGACATACTCCGTGCGCATGCCCAGATAGTTCTGCAGGAAGTCGGCATTGACAATAGAGCCAGCAATACCCATACAGGTATTACCCAACGACAAATAGCTCTTGCCACGCATGGTAGCCACAGCTTGAGCAGCACGTGCAAAGCGCAAAATCTTTTCGGCCACGTCCTCGGGAATGGTGTTGTCGTTCAGGTCCTGTACGTCATGACCATAGATGCCGTAGGCGGGCAGTCCCTTCTGGGCATGGGCAGCGAGTACAGCAGCCAGATAGACAGCACCCGGGCGCTCCGTACCATTGAAGCCCCATACAGCCTTGGGATAGTAGGGGTTCATGTCCATCGTCTCCGAGCCGTAGCACCAGCATGACGTCACCGTGATGGTAGAGCCTACGCCCTCGCGCTCGAACTGCTCAGCACAGGCTGCCGATTCTCCCACACGACCAATCGTCGTGTTAGAAATGACACACTCCACGGGACTTCCGTCACCGTTCTTCAGGTTTTGTTCAATCAGGTTCTTAACAGCCTTGGCCAGATTCATTGTCTTCTCTTCCAGGCCTTCACGGATGCCGCCCTGACGACCATCAATCGTCGGGCGAATGCCAATTTTAGGATAGTTTTTCATTGTTTGTTTCGCTTTAAATAATTTCTTATTAAGACGAAAAAACAGCCCCATTGTCATCAATGAGGCTGATGGGGGTTAGGTGTTGGGTGTTATTTTTCTCCCTCGCGGAAGTTCCACTTCGAGTTGTCGCTTTGGAAGTCGTACTCAGCCAGCGTCGGAGTGCTGTCCGCAATAGAATAGATGCAGTAGCGGGTATTGATACCTTCGACACCGGGAATGGCCTTGGGCATGATGCGGAAGGTACCATCGGTCAGCTGCTCGATGCGCCAAAGCTGTTCGTCGCCACCCGTAAAGGCAGGAACAGTGGTCAACTCTTTATCAGCAGTAGCAGCCAAAGCACGGTCAGTACCTGCAATGGTAATCTTAAAATAAGGATTGCTCAGGTAGCCACCAGCCTCGTCGACAGGGGTGATGGTCCAACGCTGATGGGGACGGAACATGTAGTCGCCACAGCGCACATCGATATTGCTCTGAGGCCATGTGCCCTGCACCTCTTCCAGTGTCTGGTTGGCAATGGGCTTGACAGGCTGCTGCATCTGTTCACGGTTGAACCAGCCTTGGCGTTCCTGCTTCATGCGTTGGAAGTCAACGGCCAGTTCCAGCGAATAGCCGCGACGCTCGCTCTCGATTTCGAACGTGCCACCCTTGAAATGGTCACCAGCGTATGGCCAGCCATTCTTCCACAGCAATGGACGGACGGCGAGGACGCTACGGCCACTGCGCTCGAAGTCGGCTTCCCAGTGGAACGATGCCACCTCAACACCCTCGTCGATGATGGTGCGTCCGAAGTGTCCGGCACCCGTCTTGCGGTCGCCTGCATTGACGACCATCTTACCACCACCATGATACATGTCGCGGCCTACATTGTCGAGGTACGGGCCCTCCACACTGCGTGAACGTCCTACCACGATGTGGTAAGTAGAGTTGACACCATCGCAGCACGTGCCGTGAGTGCCCAGTAGATAGTACCAGCCATCGCGATAGATAAGGTCAGTGGCCTCGCAGTCGATGGCAATATCCTTCTCCTTGTTGCCCTTGACGCGGAAACCCGTCTTGGGGTCCAGTTCTATCAGTCGGATGGTGCCGAAATAGGTGCCATAGCTCACCCACAGACGACCTGTCGTGGGGTCGAGCAACACGCCTGGGTCGATGGCGTCCTGGTCTTCCATACCATCAGAGGCACAAACCTCGACAGCCTCGCTCCACTTGAAGTCGGGTGACTTCGGGTCGAGCGTCTTGTTCCACATGGTGAGGATGCGACCGGCATGTCCACCGCCGAGTCCGCCACCGGTGGCACCATAGATACAGAGATAACGGTCGCCAATCTTGATGACGTCGGGGGCAGCACCACCGCCAGGACGGTCAGCGCCACTGTGCCACGACCAGCCGTCGTCAGAGATAATGCCTCCTCCACCAGTTCCAAAGGTGTACCACTTTCCGTCGCACTCGGCAAGTGTCGAGGGGTCGTGGATATAAGGTTGCCCTGTTTGGGCAACGCTAAATGAGAAATGAGAAATGAGAAATGAGAAAATGATAATATGGCGTTTCATATTTTTTGTCGTTATTTCGTTATTACGTTATTTCGTTATTACGATATGTCGTTATTTCGAGGATGTTGTTACTTTATAGTTCTTCACCGGCTGCCCCTTTTCATCGATGAAACGGACGCAGAAGTCACTCATGCCAGGACCGTTGATGATGGCACCACGCAAGATGTTGCGGCCTTTCTTCAAGGTAAGACGAGGCGACACGGCATCATCCTTCACCATACGGCGGTCACCGCTGAGCAGCAGTGTCTCCTTGCCATTAAGCCACCACATGGAGGCAGAGTTGGAGCCGACGGCCAGACGCACGTTTTCAATGTCTTCGTCACAGTCGATGATAGTCACTGCCCAGAACAAGACACCATAGACCTTCTCGCCCCATTTTTCTGCAAAGCGGAACAGTTTCACGTTCATGTTCTCACTATCGAGGGCATGCCAGGTAAGCTCCTGCGTAACAGTCTTCACTTCTGGCTGAGCAGGACCTTGCTGCATGCCTCGGCCAAAGCCGGCAGGGGCCTGTTCCTGCTTGAACACGGCCTTCACCTTTTGGCCATCTTTCGGAATGATGGTTTGCTGCCCCTTGAAATATTCACGGTTGAAGTGCTCACGCAGATAGGAGTCTGTAAACACGGTATTGCCACTGTTGGGCTTGTCAATAGGTTCCAACAGCAACCAACGGCGGATGAAGCCTTCATCATCAGGTAGTGCCGATGGTGTAGTCACTGGCGAGAAATACTTCGGACGGTTCTTGAATTGTACCCAGTCAACGCTAACGCCAGCATCGCCTTCGCAGGTGATAACCAAATCGCTAACTCCCTTTGGCGTATACTCCAACGGAGCAGTCAGCGTCAGCCACTGGTTGGTGAAGTCGCGACGGAACATGGCTGGTGCACCTGCAGGTGTTTCGGGCTTAACAGTCATTTCCACCTTGGCAAGAATTTTTCCATCGGCAGCCTTCTCACGAATAAAGAATTTGGTATTACCTGTAGCCTTGGCGCTGATAATCATATAGCCATCGGTGAGACAGCTAAAATCGATATCGTTATATTTCAGCCAACTGCCCTTGACAGGAAGGGTGGCCTCATAGCTGCGGAAAGTGTTGACAGTATCAATCAGCTGACTGGTCACATCGCTGCTGGCAGTGCTGAAGCGGTCAATTTCAATCCTTTCCGTAGCCTGATTGATACCAACACCACGCAGGGTGGGCTTCACCTCCTGGATGGTGCCGTCGGCATTGAAATAGAGCTTCTCAATCTGTGCGGAACGGCGCTTGTCGTCATTGGGTGAGAAAGCGTTCTGGTGATAGAACAGATACCACTGGCCTTTGAAGTTGACGATGCTGTGGTGGTTAGTCCAGCAGTTGGGATGCTCAGCCATGATGATGCCCTTGTATTCGTAGGGACCCATCGGGTTCTTGCTCATGGCATAGCCTAAGACTTCGGTTTTCTCACGAACATAAGGATAGGTCAGGTAGTACCAGCCATTAGCCTCGAAAGCAAACGGACCTTCTGCCTGACGGCTTGGCAGGTCTTTGAGGCAGTTGACACCATACATCTCAAACTCACGCTCACCCCACTTCACTTTCTCCTTGGGGGTGTCGTCAGCCAACTCCTTCATGTTGTCTTTCAGCTTGGCGCAACGTCCGGCACCCCAGAAAATATAGGCATTGCCATCGGAAGCCAGAAGGACGCACGGGTCGATGCCGTTGATGCCCTTGATAGGCTCCGGCTCAGGAACGAACGGTCCCTCAGGACTGTCTGCTACAGCTACACCAACGCCAAAGCCACGCATGGCGCCATCGGGAACTGATGGGAAATAGAAATAGTATTTCCCGTTCTTCTCAACACAGTCTGGTGCCCACATGGAATAGGAGTCAGGTCTCACCCAGGGTACCTTGTTCTGGGTGACAATGACACCATGATCTGTCCAGTCGGTGAGATTCTCCGACGAGAATACATGATAGTCCTCCATACAGAACCAGTCCTGACGCTGCCCCTCAGGTGGGAAAATGTCGTGCGAGGGATACAGATATACCTTGCCGTTAAACACTCGTGCCGTCGGGTCGGCGGTGAACTGGTCACGGATAATGGGGTTCTGTGCCGTGGCCACCGTAGCGGCCACGAACAGAACAATAGTTGATAATAAAGTTTTATTCATTGCTGTTGGTAATTATTTAAACTGCCAAAAGTCAAGGCGAACGTCGCCCTTGGCTTCACTGAAACAAATGTAAAGGTCGTGGACGCCAGTAGCACCCTTCACCTTGGATTTGAAAGGCTGATAGTTCTCCACGGAACCAGTGCTCTTGAGGTAAACGGTGCTGATAACATCGCCCTTCACACTGTCAAGACGCAGCGTGACAGTGCAGCCAGACAGGGCAGCAGCGGCTGCTATCATATTGAATTGCTTGGCACCCTGACCGAAGTCGACGCCACGCAGACGGATATATTCACCGTCGTTGATGTCGTAGATATACATATTGCGCTTACCCGTCGACGCAGGCATGTCCTTCACTACACCAGTGTTCTCAATGCCCATCTTGGCACTCTTCAGACCATAGCCCCAGTTCATGGTCTCGGCCTCTACACGCTGGTAGGGATTCAGCCAGTGCAACTGCTTCATGGGCTGCTGATCGAGCCAGTAGGGAACTTCCTGAATAGTGCCGTCGGCATTGTAGGTTATCTCCGTAGCAGAAACACTACGGCGCTCATGGTGAACGTAGGTGTCCAGATGCATCAGGTCGTAGTTCTGACCAAAGACATACGAATGCCCCTTATAGTCGCAGATGCCAGGATGGTTACCACGGTCGCGCTGGGTGGGGCGCATGATATATCCCTTCCACTCCCAAGGCCCTGTGGGCGAGTCGCTCATGGCATAGCCGAGGGCCTCAGGACAGCAGGTGCTAGCAAAAGCCAGATAGTACTTGGCTCCCTCTCCTTGGGAGAGGGTTGGGGTGAGGTTCCTCTTATAGAACCAAGGCCCCTCCTGATAGTTGGGGATATGCGGCAGTTTGGTCACCTCACTGGTCAGCGAGGTCATATCGTTGCCTAACTTGGCCCAGAAGGTATGGGGATTGCCCCAGTACATATAGGCCTGACCGTCATCGTCAGTATAGACGCTGGGGTCGATGTCATACCAGTTGCTCTGGTCCCATACCAATGGTTTTCCTAAAGGGTCCTTGAACGGTCCGTAGGGTGAGTCGGCCACCAAGACACCGATGCCATGCCCATGCAAGGGGGCATAGAGGTAATACTTACCATTACGTTCCACGGTCTGGATGGCCCAGGCACCGTTTTCGCGGCTACGCCAGGGGAAGTCTTTCAGCGAGGCCACAGCACCATGTTCTGTCCAGTTCACCATGTCGGTGGTACTCCACAGCAGCCAGTCGTACATGAAGAATCCTGCTGACGACTTCTCGTTCTCGTCAGGGATGTCCTCGGGTGAGGCATCGTGCGACGTATATAAGAATAAGGTGTCGCCCACCACCAAGGGTGAGGGGTCGGCTGTGTACTTGGTTTGGAAGAGCGGCATATTCACCTGCTCCAGTCCACGCATCTCCCACCAGTCGAAGTTGAAGAGCTTCGGACCCTTGCGGCCTTTAAATACCAAGTAGAGGTCACGGGTGTGCAGACGTGAGGGATAGCTGTCGAGGGCTGCCAGGTCTGTAGTAATGGTCTGCCACTTTTCCCAGCCGCCAGTGCCAGGCACATCCAATGTGCCGAGGAGTTGTCCTCCAAGGCTATCCAGCCGAATCTCTATCTGTCCGCCACGCAGACCACTGGCCACGCGGGCCGTGAAGGTACGAGGGGTCTTGTAGCACAGGTGGACGGCCTGCAACTTGATGTAGTCACCATTGTGAATGTCGGAGACGTAGACACCCACCTCATCACTTTGTTCTGTTTTTACACCTTTCGAGAAGGCCATCGTCTCGGCCTCTACCTTACGGTATGGGTCAAACTTGGCAATGGGCTCGACGCCCTCATCGGTCGGCATGATGGTGGGGAAGCTGCCGTCGGCATTGTACTTGAACTCCTCGACGGCCACGCTGCGACCAAAGCCGCCACCACCAGGCAGCTTGCCTGTATGATAGAAGAAATAGCTATGCCCTTTGAAGTCGGCTACACCACAGTGGTTGGTAAATGATCCTGTGTCGCACAGTGGCATGATCTCACCGGCATAGGTCCAAGGACCCGTAGGCGACGGTGCCGTGCTATAACTGATATGCTCAGGCACACCGCCTGCGGCATAGAGGAGCTGATATAACTTTGAACTTTGAACTTTGAACTTTGAACTGTCCACCTTGCGGAGCCACGGACCTTCCGTATAGCAGTCCTTGTACTTTTTACCTTTCTCACGCTTGTCCATCGATGGGGCACCAAAAGCTTCCTCGGTCATGTCGAGCATGCCCAGTTCGCCTGAGTAGGAAACCATGTCGCGGTTCAGTTTCAGGTAATAGACGCAGGGATTACCCCACATCAGCCAAGCCTGACCATCATCGTCAATCATCACTGTAGGGTCGATGTGGTCCCAGGAGCCGTTTTCAAACAGCGGCTTACCGATGGCATCGCGGAAAGGTCCCGTCGGTGTGTCTGCAACAGCCACACCGATGGCCATGCCATTCGAAATCTTCGAGTGGGCACAGATATACCAATAGAACTTGCCGTCGCGCTCAATGGTCTGGGAAGCCCAAGCACGATCGTCAGCCCACGAGAAGCTCTCCAGTGCCAATGGTGAACCATGATCCTGCCAGTTGACCATATCTTGAGTGGAATACACACGCCACTCCTGCATCCAAAAGAAGTCGGCATTGTCCTCGTCGTGGCCTGTATACACATACATGGTACCATTGTGTACCATGGGTGCGGGATCGCTGGTAAACCACGTCTGTACAAAGGGGTTCTGTGCCTGACAGCCTAAGGCTGCCAAGCACAGAGTGATAGTTGATAATAAGGTCTTTCTCATGAATTTTCGTTTTTCTATTTTCAATTACTTGAAAAGGCTCTGAGCCATCTGGTACAGACAGCGGCGCCAGGTAAGGAACTCATGGGCAGTACCTTCGGAGATCAGACCTTCTGCATTGAAGCCGGCAGCCTTCAGTGACTCAACGCTCTTGTTGATGCCATCGGGATTCTCCTTGGAACCACAGCCCTCGAAGATGTATTTTACAGCCTTAGGATCCTTGATTTCATCGGGAGCATACTGTCCGCCAGAGAGCAGTCCCCAATAACCGAACACCTCGGGACGGCGCAGGGTAATCAGCTTCGTCTCCATGCCACCCATGGACAGACCTGCCATGGCACGGTTCCACTTGTCGGGCTTGGTCAGGAAGTTCTTGTCGATATGCGGAATGAGCTCGTCAATAAGAACCTTTTCGAACTCCTCTGCCGTAAACTTACCAATGGTACCGAACTTAAAGTCGTTGGTCAGACCGTAGGCCATCACCACGATGAAAGGCTTGATCTTACCGTCGGCAATCAGGTTGTCCATGATGAGGCCTGCCTTACCTTGTACGGGCCAACTGGTTTCATTCTCACCCCAACCATGCTGCAGATAGAGCACAGGATAACGCTCCTGCTTGCCCTTCACGAGCTTACCATAGCCATAGGGCAGATAGACATTGGCAGTCTGCATCTTGCCTGTGCTCTCAGACCAGAAGGTTACCTGCTGGATGTTGCCATGAGGAATGTCCTTGCGATAGGCATAGAAGTCCTGGTCGGGAGCGGGAATCTCGATACCGCTCTCCCAACGGCAAGAGCCGAAGTAGTTGTGGGTGCCAGGATCGTTGAACACACCACCGTCGATGGTCAGGTGATAGTAGTGGAAGCCAGGATCCATTGGACCTTCGGTAGTACCTACCCACACACCTTCTTTATCCTTGCGGAGTACCGTACCGCCACGACCACCAAGGCCAAGGCTGACAATGACCGACTTGGCATCGGGAGCCTCCACGCGGAAGCGGGCATAACCCTCGCTGTTCACCTTCGGCCACTCTTGTCCGGGCTGGTTCATGGGATTGGGGACGAAGTCCTCCTTGGGTATGGCCTTGTCAAGGGCGGGATCGAAGTTCTTGATAGCATAATAGGCCTGCTTGGGCTTGTAGTTTTCGTCGAAAGGCAGGGGATGGTTGTTGACACCCAGCCATGAATCACGGTCGCCCAAGTTCCAGAAGGTCACGCAGTCGATAACGTCCTTATGCTTACGGAAAATCTTGAAGATGCGGCTATACTGGTCAGTCAGCAGGGTGTTCATATAGCCTGCCACTGGCTTAGCCTCACCACGCGAGAAGCGCAGCTGACCACCCATCTCCGTGTTCATACGGATGTCGAGTTCGGTCACGTGGATATGTTTCACCAACTCTGAGTATTTCGTGATGGCGGCATCGATATCCTCCTCGCTGGGGCCATAGACATTGTAATGTCCTTGCATACCGATACCGTGGATGGGCACACCGGCCTCTTGCATCTTCTTTACCATATTATAAATGCGGTCGCGCTTGCCGGGGTCACACTCGTTGTAGTCGTTATAGAACAGCAGGGCATTGGGGTCGGCCTCATGGGCAAACTCAAAGGCCTTGGCAATGAATTCGTCGCCGCAGAGTTTGAAGTGACGGCTCTCACGATAGGGATTGGGCTTCTGGCCGGGACGTCCAAAGCCACCAAAACCACCAAAACCGCCACCACCGTCGGACATAGCCTCGTTCACCACGTCCCAGGCGTAAACCACGTCCTTATAGCGGTTCACTACGGTGTGAATATGATCGCGTAGGCGCTCATAGAACACCTCCTTCTTTACTTCCTTGCCTTTCTTGTCGGTAAACATCCAGTCAGCAAACTGAGAGTGCCAGCATAGGCAGTGACCACGTAATTTGATTCCGTTCTGGCGACAGAAGTCAGCAATCTTGTCTGCTTTCTCAAAGTTCCATACGCCCTCCTTGGGGTGTATCTCACCAGGTTTCATATCGTTTTCGGCAGTAATGCTGCTAAACTCTTTTTTGACGAGTTCTGTCTGGTCTTGGTCAGACACATTACGCTGATTGAGTGCAACACCAATCAGGAAATAATTACTATAGGTGTCTTTCATTCCTTTTGAGGAATTGGGGTCGACAGGAGCACCCCACTGTGCCCAAGCACCCGTAGTGCTCATAGCCATTA
>JAEEGF011970871.1_pt1 | contig 12413 bp, 10 predicted proteins | sample 9134171 | NCBI WGS metagenome assembly JAEEGF01 (sample SAMN16246542, study PRJNA631951) | gut metagenome | biome: gut microbiome; feature: rumen; material: AP-attached | host: Bos | place: Iran: Karaj | collected 2018-10 | reverse complement strand
ACGCTTAACGTCTGCGGCGGCGACACCGAATTCTACAGCTGCACGAGCGCGGGTATGGCTCTCGGCTCAGAAACGGTTTTCGACGGCGACATTACTGTCAATGCCTCGTCGGGCAGTGTAGACGATTTCGCCGCCAGCGTCGGAATTATGTGTGACGGAGGCAACACCGTCGAGCTTAAGGGAAATGTAATTATTAACTGTAACGCCTGCCCCGATGCTAAAAACTCAATCGGCTTCAATATAAATAATTACAACAAAACCCTGTATCTCAAGGTCAAGGACTGGAAGGGCACTATGACCTGCGCCGGTACAAGATTCGGCTTCACCTCGGCTTACGGTTACGCAACCAGTCAGTCCACGGGCTCGTATCTTAATCTTGACGATTATCTCAAGGTTGATATGTTCCTTAATGCCGACGATGCTTCTGCGATGCATTCCGAATATATTTCCGATGAAAGCAATATCAACGACAATCCTCTTATAGACGATTATTCAATAGGCGATGTTCAGAAGGTAGTGTTTAATCCTTACAGAACCTTCCCTGACGTACCCGAGGGAAGCTGGTTCTACGATTACGTAAAGCAATGCGCAATCTGGGGAGCTATCAAGGGCTATGCCAACGGTAATTTCGGACCTGCCGACAATCTTCAGCGTCAGGACTTTGTCGTAATGCTTGCAAGACTGTTCAGGATTGACACGAGCGAGTTCGCCGATAAGCCGTCAGCGCTTAAGGACGTTCCCGCAGGTCAGTACTATACCGCGGCGGTTAACTGGGCGGTTGAAAACGGCATCATAACGGGATACACAAGCGGAGCAAATGCAGGAAAGTTCGGCGTAGGCGACCAGATAACGAGAGAACAGATTGTAACCATTCTTTACAGACTGATTCTTGCCGAGGGCTATAATGAAGACGTCAGCGAATTCTACGGCGAGCTTGACGTATTTAACGACGCCGGAAAAATCAGTCCCTATGCAAAGGACGCAATGGCTTTTGCGGTTCATTACGGAATTATTTCGGGAATGAACCCGACAACGCTCAATCCTCTGGGCAAAGCGTCAAGAGCGCAGATAGCGGCAATACTTGTCAGATTCGTTAGCGTTATCTGATAAATTAGCGTTATCTGATAAAATGATTTAATACTGACGGACGGTATGCAAATACCGTCCGTTTCTCTTAGCAAACTCAAATTTGCCGTTGAAATATTATAATCTATGTGTTAAAATAATTCCTAATGATTTTTCGGAGATGATGATATGAAATACGCAGTCGTTCTGTACGACGGAATGGCGGATTATCCCGTTCCTGCGCTCGGCGGAAAAACGCCGATGATGTGCGCCGATAAGCCGATTTTCGACTCTATGGGAAAACGCGGTACTGTCGGTCTTGTGCGCACCGTTCCCGAGGGTATGAAGCCCGGCAGCGACGTTGCGAATATGAGTGTTATGGGCTTTGACCCGTCTAAGTACTATACGGGCAGAAGTCCGCTCGAAGCGGCAAGTATAGGCGTTGACCTTAAGGATACCGACGTTACTCTTCGCTGTAATATAGTCACTCTTTCCGACGAGGAAAACTATGAGGACAAGACGATGGTTGACTACTGCGCGGGCGACATTTCCACCGCAGAGGCGGCAGAAATAATTAAGAGCGTGCAGGAACATTTCGGTAATGATATTTACAGATTCTATTCAGGCGTCAGCTACCGTCACTGTCTCGTATGGTCCGACGGCACAACCGAGCTTGGCGACATGACGCCTCCGCACGATATTTCGGGCAGGGTAGTCGGCGAATATCTTTCAAAGAGCGAAAACGCCAAAGACCTTATCCGTATGATGAAGGAAAGCTACGACCTTCTCAAAAATCATCCCGTTAATCTTAAGAGAATTTCCGAGGGCAAGCGCCCCGCCAATTCAATCTGGCTCTGGGGCGAGGGCAGAAAGCCGATGCTGCCGCAGTTTGAGGGCCTTTACGGCATGAAGGGCGCGGTCGTTTCCGCCGTCGATTTGCTTAAGGGAATTGCAAAATGCGCAGGCATGGCTGCTCCCGACGTTGAGGGCGCGACGGGCTATATCGACACCAACTTTGAGGGTAAGGCAAAAGCCGGCGTCGAAGCGCTTAAAAACGGCTGTGATTATGTTTATCTTCATTTTGAAGCGCCCGACGAATGCGGACACAGACGCGAGCCCGAAAACAAGGTGAAATCAATTGAAATGATTGATTCCCGCGTGTTGCCGATACTGCTTGAAGAGCTTGAAAAATATGACGACTACAAGCTCATGATACTTCCCGACCATCCCACGCCTATCGTCACCGCAACCCATGCGAGCGACCCCGTGCCGTTTATGATTTATCATAAAAAGGCCGAAACCGAAGGCGTTGAAACCGTAAACGAAGAAACCGCAAAGCAGACGGGTATTTTCGTCTCAAGCGGCGTTGAATTAATGAAAAAATTTCTGGAGGACTGATTATGGGCTACGATAAGAATCAGAAAATTGATACCAAATGCGTGCAGGCGGGCTGGCAGCCTAAAAGCGGCGAACCGCGCGTTCTGCCCATCTACGAGAGCACGACCTTCAAGTACGATACAAGCGCCGATATGGCGAAGCTTTTCGACCTTGAGCCGGGCTATATGTACACGCGCCTTGCCAACCCGACGAGCGACGTTGTCGCCTCTAAAATTGCCGCTTTAGAGGGCGGCGTTGCGGCAGTTCTCACCTCATCGGGACAGGCGGCAAATTTCTTCTCGCTTATCAATATCATGGGCGCAGGCGACCATTTTATCAGCTCCGCGACCATCTACGGCGGCACATTCAATCTGTTCAACGTTACCATGCGTAAAATAGGCATTGACTGCACCTTCGTTGACCCGAGAGCTTCGGAAGAGGAGATTCAGAAGGCGTTCAGACCTAACACAAAGGCTGTTTTCGGCGAGACCGTTGCCAATCCCTCGCTCGACGTGCTCGACATTGAAAAATTCGCCCGTATCGCCCATAAAAACGGTGTTCCGCTTATCGTTGACAACACCTTCCCGACACCGATTAACTGCCGTCCGTTTGAGTTCGGAGCAGATATAGTTACACATTCGACCACCAAGTATATGGAGGGCCACGCCTCAACCATAGGCGGCTGCGTTGTTGACAGCGGCAACTTTGACTGGTATCAGAACGACAAGTTTCCGTGCATGACCGAGCCCGACGAAAGCTATCACGGCGCAACATACGCCAAGGATTTCGGCAAAAACGGCTTCGTTGTAAAAATAGTCGCCCAGCTTCTGCGCGACTACGGCTCAACGCCGTCGCCGTTCAACGCTTTCCTTCTCAACCTCGGTCTTGAAACACTTGCGGTCAGAATGGAAAGACACTGCGCAAATGCGCTTAAGGTTGCGAAATATCTTGAAAATAACGATAAGATTTCGTGGGTAAACTATCCCGACCTTGAATCCTCAAAGGACTATGCGCTTGCAAAGAAGTATATGCCAAACGGCACCTGCGGAGTTATCTCCTTCGGCGTAAAGGGCGGCAGGGCAAAGGCTGAGGAGTTTATGAACAATCTGCGTCTTGCGGCCATCGTCACCCACGTTGCAGACGCGCGTACCTGCGTGCTTCATCCCGCTTCGTCAACCCACCGTCAGCTCTCCGATCAGGAGCTTATCGAGTGCGGAGTAACGCCCGACCTTGTGCGTTTCTCGGTAGGTATTGAAAATCCCGACGACATCATCGCCGACATTCAGCAGGCGCTTGATAAAATATAATAAAAAACGTTTCGGGGCAGGCGGTTTATCCGCCTGCTTTTTTCTTTTTCTCATTTTCACATTTTTTGATAGTTAATTACCAACTTTTTGTATATTATATATTATTACATTATATTGACTTTTTGACATAGAAAGAATATAATGTTTAAGTCTATAAGTATGTTATTCGATAGGGTGGTATTGTGGCTGAAAATCAGGTCATTGAAATACAGTCCGCCGAAGAGGAGTTTTCCTCGACGGCTTATAAGGGCGTTTACAACAGATATGTAAAGAGAGTAATCGGCTTCGTTATTGCTCTTATTCTCTTCATCGTGCTTATACCCGTTTATCTGATTATTTCTCTTGCGGTAGTAATTGATACGGGCTTCCCCGTACTCTATAAGGCGGACAGGGGAGGCTATAAGAATAAGAGCTTCAAAATTTTCAAGTTCCGCTCAATGGTCAAAAACGCCGACAAGATAGGCGGTGGCACAACGGCGCTTAACGACTCAAGAATAACAAAAGTCGGCAACATACTGCGAAAGACCAAGCTCGACGAGTTTCCGCAGCTGCTCAACATCATAAAGGGCGATATGAGCTTTATCGGACCCAGACCGGAGCTTCTGCGTTATACTCAGCAGTATGTCGGCAGGGAAAAGTACATACTTGAAGTCAGACCGGGCATCACCGATTACAGCTCGATTGAGTTTATCAATCTTGACGAGCTTGTCGGCGGCGAGGCGAATGCCGACGAGGTTTACGAAACGAAGGTACTCAAAAAGAAAAACGAGCTTCGTGTAAAATACGTCGAAAACGTTTCTTTCAGGACCGACGTTGAAATATTCTTTAAGACAATAGGAAGCGTGCTTGAAAAGGCTTTCGGCTTCCTGTTCAGAAAAGAACACAGAGGAAACTGATTATGGAATACATAACTCTTAAAAATACGGATATAAAGGTTTCCCGTCTTTGCATGGGCGGCTGTCCGATGGGTGGCTACGGCTGGGGAAACGTTCAGGAAAACGAGCTTATCGACGCCGTCAATAAGGCGCTTGATATCGGAGTCAACTTTTTCGATACCGCCGAAACCTACGGACTCGGTCAGTCGGAAATCACTCTGGGCAAGGCTCTCGGCTCAAGGAGAGATAAGGCGGTTATCTCGGACAAGTTCGGCGTTCACGCCATGAAGGGACAGCCGACCTTTTACGATAACTCCCACGACTATATCATCGAAGCCTGCGAGGGCTCGCTGAAAAGACTCGGCACGGATTATATTGACGTTTACACCGTTCATTACCGTGACGGCAAGACACCCCTCTGCGAGGTTGCCGAAACGCTTGACGAACTTAAAAAGCAGGGTAAAATCCGTTACGCTGCGCTTTCAAATATTCATGAGGACGATAAGGCTGAGCTTGAGAGCTTAAAGGGGAGATTCGTTTCCTTTCAGGACGAGTATTCGCTTGCCTGCCGCAAAAACGAAAAGGAAATGCTCGACTTTGCTCAAAATTTCTCACTGACTCCGCTGACGTGGGGCAGTCTCGGTCAGGGCATACTGACGGGAAAGTACAATCTCGATAACGTCAATTTCGGCGCCGACGACAGACGCTCACGTGAAATTTACGTCAATTTCCACGGCGAGAAGCTTAAGAAAAATCTCGAAATCGTCGAGGTGCTTAAAAAGATTTCCGCCGAGGTCGGAAAATCCGTTTCCGCCGTTGCGATAAGATTTATACTCGACTTCCTCCCCGACAGCGTTGTCATCACGGGTATCAAGAGACCGTCGCAGCTGCTCTCAAACGCCGAGGCGCTTGACTGGCATCTCAGTGCGCAACAGATAAAAATGCTTGACGATATTTCAAAGTAAGGATTGAAGGACTTGAACGAAAACAGAAAGCTGGGCTTCATAAGTGTTGCGAATATAATCGGCACAATCCTCGTCGTATTCGGACATTCCTACACTCTCGATTATGACGACATCACCCCCGTAATGCTCGCAATAAGAACCTTTATTTACTATTTTCATATGCCGCTTTTCTTTTTCATTTCCGGCTTCCTTGCTGTTTATACAAGGGGAATTGAGAGAAAAGGCTTCGGGAAGTATATCGGCTCGAAGGCGGCGCAGCTTCTTGTTCCGTATCTGTTTCTGACGCTCGTATTTTACGTGCCGAAGAAAATGCTTTCGCACGAAAGCATAGGCGCATACGACCTTTTTGAAAACGTGTTCGCACCGAGGAGCAATATCTGGGGACATCTGTGGTTCCTGCCGGCGCTGTTTCTGACAACGCTGATTGTTTCGCTGATTTTGCTTACGATGAAAAAAGCGGACGGCAGCGTAAAAACGGCAGTAAACGCAATCGCCGCCGTCGGCTTCCTTGCTCTTCTCGTTTTTCCGGTAAAGCTTAAATGGCTTGCCGTCAGCGATATCTGCGCAAATCTCATTTACTATTTTCTCGGTACGCTTTCTGTTGATTTCATAATTGACAGAATAGATTTTCTTAAAAATCCGTTTGTTCTGATTGCGTCTTTTGCGGCTGCCGTCGGTTTAAGCTATGTCCGTTACAACTATCTGCTTCATTCGGATATCGGACACGCTCTGCTTCAGTTTGTAATCTGTATGATTATGCTTGCGGTTGTTTTCGGTCTGTCGGAGAATATTTATATAATTGCTCCGAAGCTTTCCGATAAACTCAATTCATACACCTACACGGTTTATCTTTACAGCTGGCTTGTGCAGACGGTTGTTTATTACATAGGTTTCGACTTTTTGCATCTGCCGAAATACGTTACCTGCCCGATAATGTTTGTTACGGGACTTTTGATACCGATACTCATCTCGGTTATTTACTCGAAAATCAAATTTGTCAACAACAGATTTTTTGATACAGTTTTAGGAATTAAGGTGAAAAGAAATGACAAGTGAACAGCTTGCGTGGCTTATACGTCGCCACGGAATTGAAATGACGCATCTTTCGGGAGGCTCGCACATAGGCTCGATTTTATCCGTAGCCGATATTATGGCGGTGCTTTACAACGACGTTGCGAAGGTTAATCCCGACAACCCGAAGGAGCCGACAAGGGACAGAATAATTCTTTCGAAGGGACATGCTGGCGCATCGGTCTATGCGGCGCTTGCCGAGAAAGGCTTTTTCGATACCGAGGAGCTTAAGACGCATTATCAGAACGGTTCGCGTCTTTCGGGACACGTTTCGCATAAGGGCGTACCGGGCGTTGAGTTTTCAACCGGCTCTCTGGGTCACGGTCTGCCCGTCGGCGCAGGTATGGCTATGGCCGCCAAAAAGGATAATAAAAATCACAGCGTGTTTGTAATCCTCGGCGACGGCGAATGTGACGAGGGCTCTGTATGGGAGGCGGCGCTTGTCGCTCATCATTACGGGCTTGACAATCTTATTGCAATAATCGACCATAACAAAATGCAGAGCCTTGACTTCTGCGAGAATACAATTAAGCTTTCGCCCTTTGCGGACAAGTGGAAGGCTTTCGGCTGGAACGTGCTTGATATTGACGGTCACGACCACGGCGCTCTGAGAAACGCAATGCTTTCGGCAAAAGAAAACAAGGGCGCTCCGACCGTAATAATTGCAAATACAATTAAGGGCAAGGGCATTTCCTTTATGGAAAACGACATACTCTGGCACTACCGTTTCCCACACGACGGCGAGGAATACGACGGCGCTCTTAAAGAACTTCACGATGCGATGCCCGACGGCATAAGCGACCCGTACTGTAAGGAGGCGTAATCATGAGAGACACATTTGTAAGAACACTTATTGATATCGCCAAAAACGATAAGGACGTTATACTCGTTACGGGCGACCTCGGTTTCGGCGTACTCAAGCCTTACTGGGAGGCGCTTCCCGACCAGTTTATAAACGCAGGCATTGCCGAGCAGGATATGACGGGCTTTGCGGCGGGACTTGCTCTCGAGGGCAAAACCGTATTCACTTATTCGATAGGTAACTTCCCGACATTGCGCTGTATTGAGCAGATAAGAAACGACTGCGCTTACCACGACGCAAACGTCAAGATAGTCTGTGTCGGCGGCGGCTTTGTTTACGGCTCACTGGGTATGAGCCACCACGCCACCGAGGATATCGCAATGATGAGAGCGCTGCCAAACGTTACGGTTATGGCTCCGGGCGACCTCACCGAAGCGGCGGAGGCAACAAAGGCTATATACAAGCAGAAGGGCACCTGCTATCTTCGTCTGGGCAGGGGCGGCGAGCAGAAAATCCACGAAAAAATCGATAACTTCCAAATCGGTAAGGCGATTAAAATTCAGGACGGCTCACGCATAGCAATCTTCTCGACGGGCGCTATTTTCGACGAGGCTAAGGGCGCAATAGAGCTGCTTGAAAAGGAAGGCATTTCTGCTGCGCTTTACACCTTCCCGACGGTAAAGCCGATTGATAAGGAAGTCATCACCGACTGTGCAAAGCGCTATGAGGCGGTTATCACCGTTGAGGAGCATAACATTATCGGCGGCTTCGGCAGCGCAGTTTCCGAGGTAATGGCGGAAATGAGCGAGAAGAAGGCAAAACTCGTGAGAATCGGACTTAACGATATGTATTCGTGCATAGTCGGCACACAGAAATATCTCCGCAACGAGTACGGTATGAGCGCCGTAAAGATTGCGGACAGAGTAAGATCGGAGCTTAAATGAAAACTGTACTGATTTTATCAAACGATTTTACTACAATTTACAATTTCCGCACCGAGCTTGTAAAAAGGCTGCTCAGGGAAGAATACAGAGTGCTTCTCTCACTTCCCGAAGACGACCGAAACTCCTTTTTTGAGGAGCTTGGCTGCGAGGTTATAAAAACGCCGATTTCACGTTTCGGCACCAATCCGCTTCAGGATATGAAAACCTACAAGTTCTATAAGGCGTTGATTAATGAGCAAAAGCCCGATGCCGTGTTGTCGTTTACCGCCAAGCCGAACATTTACGGTTCGCTTGCGTGCAGAAAAACAAAAACAAAGTGCATCTGCAACGTAACGGGACTCGGTTCGAATTTCCAGTCGGAAAACATTATCAAGAAGATAATGCTTTTCCTTCAGAAGTATTCCTACAAATTCGCAAAAACCGTTTTCTTCCAGAATACGCAGAATATGGAGTATTTCAATTCCAAAGGCATTGCGAAGGACAATTCAAAGCTTCTTCCCGGCTCGGGAGTCAATCTTGAGGAAAACGCATTTGAGAAAAATACTCTTAAGGACAGACCGAAATTCGTCACCGTTTCACGAATCCGTAAGGACAAGGGCTTTGACGAGCTGTTTGAGGCGGTAAGAAAGGCGAAGGCTGACGGACTTGACGCCGAATTTCACGTACTCGGCTGGTATGAGGACGATTCCTATAAGGCAGTTACCGAGGAAATGCAGGAAAAGTACGGACTTATCGTTCACGGCTCTGTGCCTCACGAGCAGGTTCACGGCATTATAAGCAAATGCAACTTCCTTATTCATCCGTCGTATCATGAGGGCATGTCCAACGTAATACTTGAGGCGGCGGCAACCGGTCTTGTGTGTCTTGCATCCGACATAAACGGCTGCAAGGAGGCAATTGACGACGGAAAAACAGGCTTCCTTTTCAAAGTGAAGGACTCCGGCTCGCTTTATGAAGCGATAAAAAACGCGTCGGAGCTTTCGCAGGATGATATTACGAAAATGAGTGAGCTTTCACGGCAGAAAATGAAAAACGAATTCGACCGTGAAATCGTCATTGAAAAATACTTAACGGAAATTAACAGCTAAAGGAGATATATCAAAATGGGACTTTATGAAAGCATAGTTGCAGGAAGTGAGAAAATCGCACTCGTCGGTCTGGGTTACGTAGGTATGCCCATTGCCGTTGCGTTTTCAAAGGAGGTCAAGGTAGTCGGCTTTGACCTTAACGAAAAGAAAATCGAGCTTTATAAAAACGGCATCGACCCCACAAACGAGGTCGGCAACGAGGCAATCAAAAACTGCGCCGTTGATTTTACGGCTGACGAGAGCAGATTAAAGGAATGCAAATTCTTTATCGTTGCCGTACCCACACCCGTCAACGACGACCACACTCCCGACCTCTCACCCGTTGAGGGCGCAAGCGAGATAGTCGGCAGAAATCTTACCAAGGGCTCAATCGTTGTCTATGAAAGCACGGTTTATCCCGGCGTTACCGAGGACATCTGCGTACCGATACTTGAAAGAGAGTCGGGTATGAAATGCGGCGTTGACTTCAAAATCGGTTATTCGCCCGAGAGAATCAATCCCGGTGACAAGGTTCACCGTCTTGAAACCATCACAAAAATTGTTTCGGGTATGGATGACGAAACCCTTGACACGGTTGCGAAGGTTTACGAATTAGTCGTTGCCGCAGGTGTTCACAGAGCTGCAAATATCAAGGTTGCCGAGGCTGCAAAGGTTATCGAAAACTCACAGAGAGATATAAATATCGCCTTTATGAACGAGCTTTCAATCATCTTCAACAAGATGGGCATTGACACCAAGTCCGTCCTCGAAGCGGCAGGAACGAAGTGGAATTTCCTTAAATTCTATCCCGGTCTTGTCGGCGGCCACTGCATAGGCGTTGACCCGTATTATCTTACATACAAGGCTGAGGAACTCGGCTATCACAGCCAGATTATCCTTTCGGGCAGACGCATCAACGACGACATGGGCAAGTACGTTGCCGAAAGCACCGTTAAGAATCTTATCAAGGCTGACGTATCAATCAAAAACGCAAAGGTTGCGATTCTCGGCTTTACCTTTAAGGAGAATTGCCCCGACACAAGAAATACAAAGATTATCGACATCTACAACGAGCTTAAGGAATACGGCATCACCGCAACGATTGCCGACCCTGCGGCTGACGCAGACGAGGCGAAGAGGCTTTACGGCATCGAGTTTGTCGATATGAATACGATCAAGGACTGCGACGCCGTTATTCTCGCCGTTGCTCACGAGCAGTTCAAATCGCTCTCTCAGGCTGACTTTGACAGAATGTTCAAAACAGGCGACAACTCGAAGAAGGTTCTCGTCGATATCAAGGGACTTCTTGACAGAAGAGAATACGAAGCTGCAGGCTACAATTACTGGAGATTATAATGGCTGCAAAAACGGAAGATAAGTTAATTGATATTGCAAAGCTGTTTTTTGCCTTTGCTGTAGTTGCAATTCATACGTCGTTACTTGACTTTTTCGGACAGGCAGTTTCCGACGAAAGACAGAAGCTTGTCTATGCGGTCGGAAGACTTATTCTATCCCTTGCGGTTCCGTTCTTCTTTGTATGCTCGGGATACTATTTCAAGCCGAACGGCAGGTTCATTCCGAAGCAGGTTAAAAGGCTGCTGGTTCCTTACTTTTTCTGGTCCTTACTGTATACGGCTGTAATATCCGTTTCAAACAGGAGCATTGATTTCAAGGGCATTATAAAGGGCTATCTTATTGCTTCTCCCGGCGCTGCTATGTGGTTTGTCGGCGCAATAATCATCAGCTTTGTAATACTCAACAGAGTCAGGTCGAAAAAGGCCGCTATAGCGGTTTTTGTTGTGTCTCTCGTCTTTTATTTCATAGGACTCGGTCTCAACAGTTACTCATCTCTGTTTGTCGGCACTCCGGCACAGGCGCTTTTGCAGAAATATTATTTTGATATTTTCGAATCAAGCCGTAATTTCCTTTTCCTCGGTTTGCCGTTTATCAGTATAGGTTATTATTTCGGACAGTTTGCTAACAAAAATAAAAGGTCAAAATACGTCTTGCTGACGCTGTTCGTATTGGCGTGTATCGGAACGGTTGCCGAATTCTTATTCCTGTATTCAAAACCGGAGCCGATGGAAAACGGAGTCCGTTACTATTTCTCAACTCCGCTTGCAGTTGCAACGCTTATGCTTATTCTGGCAGGTATTGAGATTAAATCGGACAGAAATTTCAGATATGTCCGCAAGCTTTCATCGGGAATATATTTTTCTCATCTGACCGTTCTCGTCGTGCTGACGACCGTCAACGGCTTGCTGTATCATTTCGGACTCAAGGGCAGCTCGTTCCCGAACAGCGCTCTGTTCCTTCTTACATCGGTTTGTTCATTGATCTTTACAAGCATTGTAATAAAAATAAACAACAAATACCTCAATAAGATAATTTGAATTACTGGAGATTATAATCATGGGCTTTACTGAAATCACATTTCCCGAAAATACGTTATTCCTCGTTACGGGCGGCGCGGGCTTTATCGGCTCGAATCTCTGCGAGGCAATACTTAACAAGGGCTGCCGTGTGCGCTGCCTTGACGATTTATCTACGGGCAAGCAGGCAAACGTTGACATGTTCCTTGACAATCCAAATTATGAATTTATAAAGGGCGACATCAAGGACCTTGATACCTGTATGAAGGCTTGCGAGGGCGTTGACTACGTTCTCAATCAGGCTGCGTGGGGAAGCGTTCCCCGTTCGCTTGAAATGCCGCTGTTCTACTGTCAGAACAATATTCAGGGTACGCTCAATATGCTCGAAGCGGCAAGACAGCAGGGCGTTAAGAAATTTGTTTACGCATCGTCATCGTCCGTTTACGGCGACGAGCCGAATCTGCCCAAGACTGAGGGCAGAGAGGGCAATCTGCTCTCACCCTATGCGCTTACCAAGCGCTGCGACGAGGAATGGGCGAAGCTCTACACCATGCATTACGGTCTTGAC
>JAEEGF012495096.1_pt1 | contig 12415 bp, 7 predicted proteins | sample 9134171 | NCBI WGS metagenome assembly JAEEGF01 (sample SAMN16246542, study PRJNA631951) | gut metagenome | biome: gut microbiome; feature: rumen; material: AP-attached | host: Bos | place: Iran: Karaj | collected 2018-10 | reverse complement strand
ACTTCGGGCTCAGGCGATGCAAATATTCCTCTTTCGATCTCAGAGAACAAGACAACAACCAGCCGCACAGGCACTGTCACGATTCAGAACAGTGCTGGCACAGCCAGAGCAACTGTCACACAAGATGGCAAGTATCTGACTGTATCGCCCGAAAGCCTTTCGTTCGAGAATACGGGTGGCACGAAATCCGTGAGCGTCAACACCGATGGAACGTTCTCTGCAACCAAGGATGCCAGCTGGATAACCGTTTCGACAAGTGGTAACACGATCAATGTGACTGCATCGGCCAATACAAGCACCTCGAAGCGTACAGGTACGGTAACCGTATCGCTGACGAATCTCTCTTCTGGTTCGCTCAGCAGGACCATCACCGTGACGCAGAATGGTGTCAATGTCGAAGCACCGTCGGTTTCGCCTTCCAGCATCTCAGTAACGTCGGCTTCTGCCACAAAGAACGTCTCGATCGCTTCGAATGCTGATTGGACCGCATCCAAGGATGCTTCGTGGATTACACTGTCTTCAACTTCGGGAATGGGCAATGCAAATCTAACCCTATCTATTGCTGAAAACAAGACGCCAAGTAGCCGCACAGGCACCGTAACAATCCAAAACAGTGCTGGCTCCGCCAAGGTGACTGTCACGCAGGACGGCAAGTATCTGACCGTATCGCCTGAAAGTCTCACCTTTGATCCTGATGGAGGTTCAAAGACGGTAACCGTCAGCACCGATGGAACATTCACAACATCTAAGGATGCCAGCTGGATTACTGTCACGACGAGTGGTAATACGATAACTGTGAAGGCCTCTGCCAATACATCAACTGATAGTCGTTACGGCAACGTTACCGTATCGCTCACTGGCCTCTCTTCCGGTTCTTTGTCAAGGACAATCACCGTCAAGCAGAATGCTAAGGGTGGTGTATCATTTGACGACTACGGAGATTTGAAACCTTTGGATTAAGAAAATTCATCAAACTCAAAAAGATGAAACGACATAATATCAAACTTTATTTATCCTTTGGAGCTTTAGTATTCCTGGTGGCATCTTGCAGCCAAGAGGAAACGATTTTCGATAACCCTATAGAGGAACTCCAGACCTACACACTATATCTCGATGCTGATGCTCCCAGCTTCGAAACGAAACGCGAAGGAGAGACTCGTGCCTCTGGCAACAGTTGGGAGAACGGCGACGTAATCTATGTCTCTTTTTCCAATGGAGGCAATACAAAGGTGAGTAGCGCAACTTATAACAGCAGCCTCGGTGCATTTCAATTCTCATCGATTTCGCTCAGTACAATCAGCGATGCTTCTTGCTCGGTCTATTATTTCCGTGGTGGCTCCTTCTCAGTATCCGGCAACACGGTCACTTTGGACAAATATACTGCCATCTTTACCGACACCAATGCCAAGTACACGTGTTCAAGCAACGTCATCACTATGAGCGCTGCTTTTAAGCCCTATACCTGGCGACTTTGCTTCAAGGGAACTGCTGGTACAGAGGTCAAGTTGAAATCGGAATCGAGTATCATTTACAATACTTCGTTGAACTTGTCTTCAGGATCATTTTCGACAAAAGCCGACTCGGTGAATCTGTTGGTACAGTCCGATGGTTACACGCCATACGTTTATGGTCTTTTCACAGGTTCATCCAATACCGTGAAGGTCAAGGTAGGAGGCACCTATTATTCGCGTTCACTTTCATCCTCAAAGCTCGCTGTTGGCCAAAGCGGCTACTACACAGTACCGACTACCGGTAATCATACTAATTGGTCTACATCGCGAGACACATCTGGTTTTGAATATGTCGATCTGGGCCTTTCCAGTGGCCTTCTTTGGGCGAAATGCAATCTCGGTGCATTTTCCGAAGAAGAGTATGGCGACTTTTATTCATGGGGCGAAACCTCTGGTTATAATGGATTGGATCGCAATTTCGACTGGAGTACTTACCAGTGGTGTACAGGATCCAGTTCGTCTTTGACCAAGTACAACTCAAGTGATGGATTGACCACACTCGAATCATCAGACGATGCAGCCACAGCGCAATTGGGATCAGGGTGGCGCATTCCAACTCAAGAAGAATGGATAGAACTCAACAATTACACTACCAAGTCTAACGAGACAATCAACGGCATCAAAGGACGCAGACTGAAGAGCACACAGAATTCTAACTCCATCTTCCTACCTTTTGCTGGTTATTTCGATGAATCGACCTACCTCAGCGCAGGTACGAATGCAAATTATTGGACATCAACACTTAGTTCGACCAATTCTAAGGCTTATATTGCGTACACGCCTAACTCTGGAGCAATTCGCACTAATGGTACGCTAGACAGATGTCTTACTCAAGCCATACGTCCTGTTTATACTCCTTCATCGGGTGAAGGAGAGGCATTAGATATCAACAAGGGTGACTACGGCGATGACAAGAACCTCGACAACACCGCTGGTGGTGGTGTAGATAACACGGGCACCAACGATATCAACAAGGGCGACTATGGAAGTGACAAAAACCTCGATAACATTTGATAACAATTAAAAAACGATATAGAGATGAAAACAAACAAATTTCTTTTAGCATTTACTGTTACCGCGCTAACTTGTTCTAGCTGCGGTGATGAGGTAGATGTAGTTCTCGATGTAAACAAAGGGCCAGTCAAAACTCAAGACAGTGTATTCACATACGACATGGTTTTCGATTGCGACATTTCTTCCTACGATGGAACCACACGTGCCACTACTGCAAGCGACTGGGAAGACGGGGATGTAGTATTTTTAGTTTTCCGTGGCAACAACGATGCCAACGGAAAGGCAGAATATATCAGCTCGAGCAAAAAGTGGAGAGTCTCCTGCAATAAAGCTTTGGTAGATGCTATGAATAACTCGTGCGATGTCTATTTTGGGAAAGGTGTTAATCCTAAAGAATCTAGTAGTGCAAAATACTACAATTATATGAGAGAAATGTTCTTCACCCCTAGTGGCAAGTATACTTATACCAACAATAGTATCTATATCAATGCTACCTTGAATCCTTTAGGGTGGAGGCTTCGATTCAAAGGTGCAGCTGGGACTCAAATCAGAATTTCTGGAACATATATTTATTATGGTTTTGGCTGGGGGAGCTCTAGTAATGATGGTGATATCGAATTAACTGTAAGGAGTGATGGATACACCGATTATTTTATAGGCTACATGAGTTCTTCTGACACAAGTATTAACCTAATAAACTATACTACAGGAGAAGCATATACCCGATATTTTGATTCCAATACTCTCAAGTCTGGAGAAAGTGGGTATTTCACCCTCCCCTCTTCCTCTAATTTGCGAGGTTGGACAAGAACAACTTCCAACTTCAAGCAATATGTAGACCTAGGCCTGCCAAGTGGTACTAAATGGGCTACTTGCAATATCGGTGCCAGTTCTCCCGAAGAAAATGGCGGTTATTATGCTTGGGGAGAAACTACTCAAAAGCCATACGATGGAAATTGGTTTGCATATGATTACTGCGATGGAACTGAGGAATCCTGCTACTATATCGGTGATGACATTGCAGGCACCGAATACGATGTCGCTCATGTGAAGTGGGGCGGCTCATGGAGGCTGCCAACTTATGACCAATGTATTGAATTATTTCAGCAATGTACAATTTCATATTCAACACAGAATTCTGGTTATTTCTTCACTGGACCAAATGGCCAATCTATTTTTTTTACTTCTGGTGATTATTGGACATCGTCACTTAATGATAATGCAAGTGCTAACTGTTTTTGGCTGACTTCTTCGGATTATTATAGATTTAATGCCGATCCTAGGAGAGACAGGAACCATGTGCGTGCAGTCTGCCCTTAATTAAAACAGTACGCCCATATATACGTAAATTTATCTTTGTAATTAAGTATGATAACTCCAAATTTATAGTCATTTATGCTTTTTGCTACTCAAAATGTGTAACCCTATGCATGATATTAGAAAACTGATTTTATCTAAGGTGAAGGAAGCGGCAAATCTGGTTCTTACATTCTCTATTTGTTGTACAAATTGCAGAAGTAGAGTTTGATGAATGATTAAAAAATCGTTTGGCCAAACACTTTAGTCACACCTCCTCTTAAAAAGTTGTTGTGATATGAGATAATTATCTTCATATTGTTTAGTTAAAATTAGTGAAAGAAAAGTGAAAGCACTAAAATGCAACATATAAGTGTCAAATATTCAAGTTTGCTATAAAATAATATTTCAAACAAAAATAAACAAAACCAATATTTTATAATTTTCTAAATTTGTTTTATTTTTGCACCAATTAAGTTAGCATTTCCGAATTAAAAAAACCGCAAGAAAACCACAAATATGTATTGTTTACCCATCTATATAAATGACTCTTTTAACGTTTGTCGTCTTAACCCAATTCAAAGTGAAGACAAAGATTACATACCTTGTTTTGTTATTGAAAGAAATAGCAGATCACAAAGCCAAGTTCGCCTTCTAAACATATTGCCTGAATCTGGTGTATTTGATCCTTCAAAAGGGATGTCATCAGATTTTGCTGTCCGAATTGAATCAATAAAATTTCAAAAATCCGAAAACAACATTGACAAAGCCATAAATATTGAGCTTCAACGTATTGGTGAGCGACAAGGAACGGATACTGGATATCTTGCGCCTTCTCTTGATCCAGGGATTTTTTACGATAACAATTTCGACATCTGCATCGATTATCATCAGATTTGGACAGACAATCCTGAAATAGCGTCATTATTCGTTGAATTGCATTTGGGGAATTGCCTTGCTAAATTTAGATTGAACATTGCTTTGTTACCGAACATTTATGACATCGTTGTTGATTATGGTTCGGAAGCCTCTCAAATCTGGGTTGCTTCACGTAACCCTAACTTGGTTGCCAGCAACGTCAATCTTCGAGCTAATCTCTTTGAGGCGATGAAGAATGAATTTGTAGAAAAGGAAATAAATAAACTAAAAGAGACATTGGGTGAAAAAAACGTTCATACTTCACCAAGTTCTTCTTCCTATGACTTCTATCAATACGATCCAAGTGACTTCAGACTATTTCGATCACGTTTCTTCATAAAGTCAAGAAATAAGAATTATATAAACGAGGACTCAATCTTGCTCCTCAATGTCAAGCACGATTTACTCTCAGTTCTTGATGATAAAATGTATAAAGAGTTACCAAATCTCAAACTCTCAGACCATCCTGATTTTAGGATGCCCGATGTTTTAATTAATGGTAAGGTTATACAAAATGTCTATGACGAGATTCCCAAACTTCGTAATATATTGCTAACCTCATTAATCCGTGCAGTATTATCTAAACATGGTTCATTGCAGAATAGCGATGAGAAGCGTGCTTGCAAAGTTACTATACTCACGCCCAACACCTATTCACAAGAGGTTCTTTCACAGGTGCGCAACGACCTTGTAAAGGCATTCAACACTTTAAACTATGAGAATATTAACAAGCGATTGGTTCCTGGTATAGAGGTGGCCACATTCTCAGAAAGCGATGCCTCTTTTTTTGGCTGGTATGATCCAAAACACTTCAAATCGAGCGATAATGGCAAAAAGATACTAATTATTGATATAGGTAAAGGGACTACCGACTTTTCTGTGCTCGAACTAAGATTAAACCCAAAGACTGCAATGATAGAAGCCGACCGAAAAGCCCGGTCGGGCATTATCGGTGCAGGTAATTTGATGACTTTTGCTTTATTCGTATCTGTTCTTATGCAGATTATTAAGCAGAAAGGTTGGGATAAAATAGCTGACCTACAGCCATCTATAATGATAAAAAACAAACTCAACGATTTCATTAATAATGGTGACCGTAGCAAACGAAATCGGTTGCTCCGTATGCTGGATGAACTCAAGTGTATGCCAAAGGCTCCAGGTATGAAATCTTTTACTGAAGGCATCTCAAAGTCGGACAATTTCAAAAATCTTGATAAATTTGATGAGCTTGAAATTACTGGATTAATATCTATTGTCGAAGGTCTAGTTAATGAAAGAGCTTACTATGTGCCAGACGATGATGAAATAATCAGCCGCTATGCAGATATGATTGCACAAAATCTGGAAATTGAGCTGGAAAACGTTTACAACGAGGAAATCCCTGTAGATCGATTGCTCCTTATGGTGCGAGGTGCCAATAATAATGCTGTGGTCAATGCAATTATCAATCGGCTGAACAAAAAGAATAATTCAATTAAGCGCATTAAAGTTGACAAACAGATACTTAAGTCAGCATGTCTCTTCGGGCCTCTTAACAAGTCTGTTGACAGCAGCTTTGATAGTGACATTCTTTCTTGGCCCCTTCCAAGGAAGGATGAATTCCATGTAACTAAAGATCAGCAAGTTCGCAAACAACAATTCGAGGAGGCAAAGAAAAACATCTCCGCATTATTTAATCTATCCACGAGAAGCGGCATTGCAAGTGAGGCGGCTTCTGCAGAAGTAACAATGGCCGAGCCCTCTGTCTCAGAATCAAATGGCGAAACCAATATTATAGCTAAATTGTTTGACTGGATTTACACCAAGACTACCCAAAATGGCAATTCTGGCACAAATTCTCAGGACAAGCCCCAAAAATCTGTTAAAAAGTCAAAATCAAATGTCCCATCCTCTAAGAGATTATTTTATGGCGGGAACCAAGATGTAATCGAAGTCAACATGGGATATAAGAAAGACCATACTCATTACCTCCAGATTGGAAACAGACAGTATTCTTGTGCGGAAATGAATGATATAAAATCCCATATCTTTTTTGATGGGGAGCAATTTTTACTCCGAAATGATGAAAAGAGTGCTAAACTCGTTGCCCATTTTCAACGAACCAACGGTAGTACCCTTATATACGAATCGATGTATCCTGACGTAACTCTTGTTTCAGATTCTGATACAGATTTTAGTGTAGCTTTCACTTCTCGTTTGGATTTCGCAGTCCAAACTAATATTTCCAACATTAAATCAGACAATGATGGCAACGATTTCTAATATAAGTATACCATTTATATTTATAGTAACCTCTATCATTCTAATGGTAGTGGTAATTGTGCTTGTTCTGTTATTTGTCAATCAACACAAGAAGCTGCAGTCCTTGACTTCTCAATATGAAACATTGAAAATCCAAGCCGCTTCTGATGTTCAGATGAAGCTAGAGCAGATAGAACAGGACTATACACAGCGCATAGCACGTTTTGAAGCAAACGAGAAGCTTCTACAGGCTGCATATACTCAGTTGTACAAACCATATTCTCAATTGACGCGACAAATGTCTGAGGGGACTTTTTCTTCCGACCTTGGTTTGCTTCTTGAGCAATTACTTACTAGTGGCATTTTGATAATGGACATACTACCAGTGGCATGCCGTGATGCAAATATTACCAGCTCTAACCGCAAGAATGTAGAACTTTTGTTGTACAACAACCCCGATCTTAGAAGATGTGAAATAAACAAATCACCAGTAGTTACTACAAATACGTACGAAACATCACTCGAAGCAATCGCCTTAAGCCGCATTCTCAAACAGAATGGAGTGACTACTTTTGATTGGCTCTTGGATGGCTGCAAATATTCAGAAGATTAATTTTTTTATTGATGAAAAATATAATATTTATAATCTCTTTTCTTGTCGGATTTTCACTTGAAGCACAAACTCAGAATGATATGAAGGAGTGTGTGCAAGAATTTTTCGACAATCTTTCGGACGTTAATGATATTATGCCCGGTGAAACTGAGGGGATTAATAAAGTACGTGAGCTACAACGCATTTATCAAGGAGAATTCTTTGATTTCAATGGACGCAATGATGTAAGTCTCAATGAATTTCTCACATATTACAAAACCTATGTGCTTGGTAATTCAATGGTCACTCATGATATAGTAAATTTCGTATGGGAACCAACTAGCACTTCGAAGGAGAGCCTCTCTTATCGGTTAAGTAACGTCAAGATTCGCAGAAAGTTCGAGGGCAAAAGGTCTCCGTCCTCCACAGCTCTTTCCTATACAGATGAAATATCCTGCAATCTGCTAGTTACCTGGATGGGAGAGGATGCAAATCCTCGTATTTGTATCAATGGATTATCATATAATGAACCTCTAGAAAAAACTCCTCAAGTAATAGCGGTCAAACGTACACCTGTTTTTAAGGTTTCTAAGGCATACACTTCAGTGCCGGCGGATGGCGGATTTCACCGAGTATCAGTTATCTCATATTGCGATTCAGAGTACATTTTTACCAATGGTAATTCTAGAGTGCAAAGGGATACCCTTGCCTTCAAGGTCTTTGGAGATAGATATGAAGTCAAAAATAATGATGTGAAATTTTATTATACTTCAAACCCTAATAAACATGAACGTATATTAAAATGGTCTTTAGTACAAAACGAGACAAGCGATACCTGTAAAATTACAATTAGACAAGACAAACGGAAATCAAAGATAGGTATATTTTGATTACGATATAGATAATCGAGGATGTAATATAAGTATTGACTATCACTATATACTCTAGTATGTGTTTTAAATACAAACGTATTTATAAGAATACAAATTGGCGTTCGTACATTTATTCCTCTAAGATGTGATTGTACTTCTATCTTTGGATATTAGGCATAAAACTAATATAACCAATGATTTTACATTTTTACCGATCTATCTATAGGATTTGGCTCGTCTTTATTGAATACAGTAGAATTAATCTATTATTAATCTATGAAAAAAATAATACTTTTATTCTCAATATTTGTAGGAATGTCACTTGAAGCACAAACCAAGACAGACATTCGGGATTGTGTACAAGAATTTTTCGACAATCTTTCGGACCTCAATCAAATATTGCCTGGCGAATCCCTGGAGATAAATAAGGCACGTGAGTTACAACGTATTTATCAAGGAGAATTCTTTAATTTTAATGGGCGCAATGATGTGAGTCTCAACGAATTTCTCACATATTACAAAACCTATGTTCTTGGGAATGCGTTAGTTTCCCATGACATAATTGGCATGAAAATAAGCAAAACGAGCGCTACTAAAGATAGCCACTCTTATCGATTAAGCAATGTCAGGATTCGCCGGACGTTTGATTATCAAAGGGTTCCATCATCTATAAGCCAGCAATATAATGATATAATAACTTGCACTTTGCTAATTACCTGGATGGGAGAAGATGCAAATACTTGTATTCGAATTAATGGAATATCATATTCTGAACCGCTTGAAAAATCCCCTCAAGTGATAGCAATTAAACGAAAACCCGTTTTCAAGGTTTCTAATGCAACCGCCACTGTATCGGCACAAGGCGGTTCTCATCGTGTTTCGGTTACCTCATATTGCGACACCGAATATATTTACACCAATGGCAAATCAAGAGTTAAAAGAGAGACCCTTGCATTCAAGGTTCTTGGAAATAGATATGAAGTAAAAAATAACGAGGTGAGATTTGATTATTCTTCGAATCCCAATAGACAGGAACGTATACTATCGTGGATTTTAGAACAGAATGAGACAGGAGAAACCCGTAAGTTAACGGTGCGACAAGAAAAGCGAAAAATTGAAATAGATCGTTTTTTTGATTTTGAAGATTCTAATCCCACTAATAGCGTCAATCTTCACTATATTCCCAATGGTGTGGGATTTTCTTTTCAATATCATTTCGAAGACAGCAGATTTGGCATGGGTCTAATTGGAGGATTTACATTTTTCAATGACCCAGATGTTGAATCTTCCCTTCATTTGTTGTCAACATCAATTGAAACTATCAGTGATGACACCTCTATTATGACCTCATTTGAAACTATAGGTCATTCCGATGTCTGCTCATCTCCAGAAATTAAGGTAAATAATGAATTGTCATTCTATAGATATTTGGGAATAATTAGTAGTTTCGCAATCAACTCATACCTAAGCATTGAATATTCACCGATGTGCCTTTGGGCAAATCACAGATATGATCTCGATGGAACTTGGGAGCGGAAAACTACTATTATAAATCAGTACGATAAGCAGGATATTACTGTTGAGTATCAAATAGCAGATTCTCAGGCCCAAAAGCTTTGGCTATATAAAAATTATAAGACTGGATTCATGAACAGATTTGGAATGCGCGCATTTATCCCTCTCGGAGATAATTGGGCAATAAACCTTGGATATGGCTACAATATTAATACAATCAAAGGTATCCCACATTTTTCCGATTTCTCCATAGGATTTAGATGTGTCCAATTTTAAATTTATTTTTTATTATATCATATATGAAAAAATTAATACTCTTCATCTTATTCCTTTCAGGATTGTCACTTGAGGCACAAACAATGATTGATTTCCAGGATTGTGTACAAGAGTTTTTTGACAATCTGTCGGACCTTAATCAAACAATACCCGGAGAAACAGAAGGGATGGATAAGGTTCGTGTTTTTCAACGCATTTATCAGGGAGAATTCTTTGATTTCAATGGATGCAATGATGTGAGTCTCAATGACTTTATCACATATTATAAAACTTATGTACTTGGAAATGCAACAGTCACACATGACATCGTGGGATTAAGCATGAAAGTTACTCGAACTGCCGAGGAGAGTCTCTCTTTTCGATTAAGTAATATTAAGATTCGTCGAAAGTTTGAGGGGCAAGAATCTCCAGCTTCAAGCCCTGCTTATACAGATGAAATATCTTGCAATATGCTGGTCACCTGGATGGGAGAGGATGCAAATCCTCGTATTCGTATCAATGGAATATCATATACTGAACCGCTCGAAAAAACTCCGCAAGTGATTGCCACCAAACGAATACCTGTTTTCAAGGTTTCCAATGCTAGCGCCTCTGTATCGGCATATAGTGGTTCTCATCATGTGTCGGTAACCTCATATTGCGACACAGAATATATTTATACCAATGGCAAATCAAAAGTCAAGAGAGAAGACCTTTCCTTCAAGGTTATTGGAGATAGATATGAAGTAAAAGATAACGAAGTGAGGTTCGGTTATTCTTCAAATCCCAATAGACAGGAACGTATACTATCGTGGACTTTAGAACAGAATGAGACAAGAGAAACCCGTAAAGTAACGTTGAAACAAGAAAAACGAAAAATTAAGATAAATCTATTTGATTATGATAGAGACATACGTGGATATTGTAGTATCAACTACCAATATATTCCTAATGGGCTTGGATATGGTATTTCAGCATATACTGATAGCAGATTTGGGTTCGGTATGATATATGCATTTACGTTCCACAAGTATTATTCCAACGTTTCTTCCAATTATTTCATTACGACAACTGAAAATGCGATACTAGATGATGGATCCACGAAGCAGTTCACTATAAACCAACAACCTATTGAACATTCCGATGTTCAATCAGCACCTCAAATTACAGTAAAAAAAGATATGTCTTTTTATATTGGCGTTGGTTGTATTTGTAGTTTTGCCATTAATACATATCTTGATATTGAATATTCACCGATGTATATAGTAGCGAACCATCGATATGATCTTGATGGAACTTGGCAACGTATAATCACCACTTCAAATTACAATGGCAAGAAGGAGGTAATTGTTGACTATCAAAAAGTGAATTCCAAAGACCAAAGGGTTTATCTTGATGATAAAGGCAAAAAAGGATTCATGAACAGAGTTGGTGTTCGCGCCTTTATTCCCCTTGGATTTGATTGTTCCTTAACTATAGGATATGGCTACAATATCAATACAATCAAGGGCATTCCAAATTATTCCGATTTCTCCACAGGCCTTGGAATAGCTTTCTAATAATAGATTACAAAATTAAAAATAACAGTAATATAATTATATATGTGTATGAAAAACAATATTGCATTTTTCTTGATTTATCTTCTGTGTTCCTGTTTCTGTTATCCACAGACTGTCAGCTTCACACTTAACAACTCCAACTCTATTGGAGCATTGACACCAGAGATGTTGGAGGAATGTAAACCCGAAATAGAGAAAAAGCTCAATAAACTCTGCGATGCAATTGAATACATCGGATCGTATGATCAACGTATCAGTCCAATACAAAAACGGCATCGCAGAGATGAAATCAAATCTCTTTTCTTTAGGTTTGAAGAACATTATATGACAATAACAAGCAGAGCGACACCCCAAGGAAGAAAGATGAAACTTCGTGATTTTATTAACCACTTGATTACACAGTCTTATAGAGAGAATCAATCCATATACAAGATTGAGAAAGTAGATGTCACTCTCACATCTGACAAGAAGAATATTCTTGATCCTAACGTCTGGCATTTGGTGGCAAAATACGAAGATGGTACAGAAGTTTACGAAGCACCTTCTATGTATAATCAAGTGTACTATGTCAAATCACGACATATTCGTATAGGTAATCTAGAAACACATGAACCTTCACAGATACATTATCGAATGGATGAT
>JAEEGF010492180.1_pt1 | contig 12415 bp, 5 predicted proteins | sample 9134171 | NCBI WGS metagenome assembly JAEEGF01 (sample SAMN16246542, study PRJNA631951) | gut metagenome | biome: gut microbiome; feature: rumen; material: AP-attached | host: Bos | place: Iran: Karaj | collected 2018-10 | reverse complement strand
TTCGTTACGGGCTTCGTCGATGAGGTCGGGGATGCCGTTGCCACTTTCCCGAATGCCTAAGTTGTCGTCATTGAGGTTGCCGGCAGAGAGGATATAGGGAAGCAGCATGTCGTAGATGTTTGACACGTGGGCCAGATGGCGGTCCCAGTCGAAGGCATCCGAGTGTCCGCCTCTCGCTTGTGGGTTGGTCGGGTTGCCGGGCAACCTATGTTGCCAGAAAGCCGATTCATGAGGCAGACGGAAGTGCGGTTCGTCCCACACGTCGCCACGTATCTTTCTCCAGTCGGGGTGCCAGGGATGCCAGTCGGTCTTGTAGATGACGAAACCTGCAGGCTCTATGCCTTGGATGAAGCGCGGTTGGCGAGGTATGGGGAAGACCTTGCTCGGGTCGTTCGGTTCGCCAATGCGCATGTAGTAGTACCCCCTGACGCTATAGCGGAAAGGCTGGTGATAGACTGTGTCGGCAACAACGAAATCCATCGAGCACCCCACGCCCTCGACCACCAGACGATAGCGTCCCGGACGGTTGGCTTCGAAGTCTATGTTCCACACGTCAGTGCCGATCAGGTTCTTGCTTCCTGCTTCAAGTGATGCCTCGCTGTTACGTTTCCACAACTGCACCTTGCCGGCCTGCCACCGTTGTCCAGTATCGGGCTGGTAGAGCCATACGGGTCGACCTTCCCATTGGCTATAGTCGCGACCGCCTCCGTCGCCCATCCATTGGTAGAGGTCTGCAGCATGCAGAGCCTCCGTGGGGGCGTAGCCGATGATGTTCACGTGCAAGGCCTCGGAGACGCTATTCCAGACATCGAAGCGGACAGTAGCTGTTCTCGCATCAGCACCTATGTTTCGGGGCAGAGTTACTGTATAACTTCGTCCTTGGTTCATAGGCTTTGGCAGCCGCAGGAATAGCCAGTGGTCAAGTTCGCTTTTCAGTTCGTGGTTGGTGTTCATTGGCTTCGACTTGCGCCAAACGGCGGTGGGACGTTGCCGGCCATATCGTTTGTCGTCGCTCGAAGTTATGCGCCACTCCGATGCCTCTTGGGCGCGATCGGTGAGCAACCTTTGTCCGAAGGTGAAGAGTGTATCGTCGCCTTCCGCGAAAGAGTGGCCCAGATAGGCACTTCCCCCTGTCCCGTCGTCGCGGTAATGCACTTCCCCGTCGCGCAGGTGCAGCATAAGTGTACTTTCGTCGATGACGTCCAGTCCCATCACTCTTGTGGCACTCAGGGGCAAGGCAGAAAGCAGGAAAAGGAACAATAGGGTAGGGAGCAGGTAGCGTTTCATAGTGGCAGTCGTTAGGCGCTGAATGGTATTCACGGTTCAAAGTTACAAAATAATCCCTCCACCACAAAGGCAGAGGGATAATTACTGAGATAAAACTTCCATCTCCTCCTATCTGACCACAATCTTGCGGCCGTCCTTGATGTAGATGCCTTTGGGGATGGGGGCGTGATGCTGTAGTGTAGCAATGCGCCGCCCTGCGAGGTCGAAGATGGCGCTGCAGGCCTTTTCCGTTTCATTGCCTCCCCGTTTCATCACCTCTTCTATGCCATCGGCCACGGGACCGTAGTAGGTGAGACGGAAATTGTCGAAGACGAGCCAGGTTGTGCCATTGGTGGGCTCTTGCAGACCAAAGGTGAGTGTGCCGTCATTGCCTACATAGGCTTCAACCTCCAACTGACCATACTTGCTATTGGCAGCCATGCGGTTGCGCTGGGTGTCGAAGTCTGAGCCCACGCAACTCTGGCTGACCACGGCCTTGGCAGTGCGCCCGTTGGCTGTGGCAAACAGATAACCCGTGTTCTTTCCTTCGCCGTTAGCCATTTGGCAAGTGACGGTGTAGAGGCCGAAGGGCAAACCTTCGAGAGTTTGCTGCATCTTGAAGTCGGTGGAATGCCACGTTTCGGCTGCACCATTGAAACGTTGGTTGCCGAAGGTGCCTTGCACGTCCCACAACACCCACGAATTGCCTTCGAAGGCAGGGTTCTGTATGAGTACCGTGGCATCACGGGGCGAATCGGGTGTGGTGCCTGCCAGCAATTGCTCGTGTAAGGTGGAATGGGGAATGGCAAACAACTGGAAGTGTCCTACGTCCTCGCCTGTCTTGTTGCAGGCCAGTTCCTCGCCTTCGGCATATCCGTTGGCTACGTTCCACAGACCCAGCCAGTTGCCTGGGTAAGTCCCGTTTTCGATGGTCCAGGAGCCACCGGCAGCCTGCAACATGAAGCTTGCCCAACTGATACCGTAAGGCTGGTCGTGGGTGCGGAAGTTCCAGGGAGCATTCATCTCAGTCTGCAGGAGCAACCCGTCATAGTCAATGTTGCGCAGGCAGTAACCACCATCGAAAGGTTCCATGGTGAACAGGCTCTTGACATTGTTCACTGGGGCAACTGACGTTTTGTAAAAAAGAGCCTGATTTCCGTTCTCCTTGCCAGGGCCTATGTTCAACATGAGGTCGGCCTCGTCGGCACATAGCACGAAATAATGGGTCGCGCAGAGCTCTTCGAGTTGCTCCTCTGAGGTAACATGGCAGTATCCGTTTTCCTTAGTTAATAGTTCGGTTAAGTAGGAGAATCGTGTTTCCTTAAGTCGGATTACATAGGTATAGGTGATGCCACCGAAGGTTGCCGTCACCGTCTGTTCCTCCCTCACATTGTCCAAAGTCAATTCTGTTCCGTGGCTTCCGTCGCTCCACAGAATGCTCTTGGGGTCGGTGCCTGTGGGAACTTCCAATTTCAGTACGACGTAAGCGCCTGGAAAAACGTCGGCTTCAGAAGCCATCGTAGTGCCCCCGTCGACACTGATGTACTGTCTGGCCGGAACAACGTTGAGCCGGAAGTGTGCTTCGCTTACGGCTCCGCTCTGGTTGGCATACTGGCAAGTGTAGTTGCGGCTTGAGGTGACATTGTTCAGAACGACGGTTGTTCCCTTTGCTCCATTGTCCCACTGATAGTCATCGGTCCAGCCCGTAGTAGCCTCGGCATAGAGGATAACGCTCGTCCCACTGAGGATGGTCTTCTCGTCTGTGCGCTCCACCTCGCCTTCTGCGGTGATTTCCTGCACCATCTTGTCAGCCTGTGCGTCTCCTGCCACGGCGATGGAGAAGGACTGCCGGCTCTCCGCTCCGTTGGCAGCGGTGTAGGTGACGCGGTAGATGTAACTGTGGTCGGCCTTGACCGTAATTTGTCGGGTGGTCTCGCCCGTTTCCCACTGCCATTGTCCCGTGTCGCTCACGGAGTCGGGCAATTGGGGGATGAGCGTGATTTCTGCTCCGTCGGCAGGGATGGCAAATGATGGTCCGCGCCAGTATTTGTATTTCAATCCCCCCAGGTTGGTTTGGTTCTTCAGCGTCTCTCCTTTATAGACGATGTCGCCGCTGAGGGGAGTGATGGCGTCAGTCTTGTCGATGAGGGGACGGTAGTTGGTGAGTGACGAGAAACCCAGGTGGTCGAAACCGCCGGAGTTTACGTTATAGTTGCCGCCACCCCCGTCGGGACAGAGCAGTTCGGCAGCTTTGTCGGCATACTGCATCTTGACGCCGCGCAGCCCCTCATAGTAGCCTCGGATGCGGTCCCAGTTGGGGCGTCGCTCGCCCTTCCCGCCTTCGTTGGGCCCATACATCTGCCAACTTGCACCACGCTTTCCGGCACAATCGGCATATTCATAGGGGTACCATGGGAGGTCGCTACCAGAGAGGCCTCCGAAGTTAAGTGCGCAGACGTACTCACAGCCGGCAGCAATGCGGTCGTCCATGTAGGCGTAAAGGTCATCGCCTTGGTTGAAACCTATCTGGCAAACGTCCAGTGCACAGCAGAGTGCCATGACCGTGTGTCCCTGGTCTCGGCCCGATTCCTGCATCTGCCCCAGATAACCGAAGGGACCGCGCTCGTCAGGCATGGTAATGGGAACAAGGTTGCCGATGAACTCATTGCAACCGTCGTTGTATATCATGGGGGTCTTGGTGCGGTCTTCCACGAAGGTTCCCTGGTGGTCATATTTGTAGAACGATACGCCCTGGTTGTACATGTGCACGTCGTCGCACAGGATGCCGATGCTCATCACGCAGAGCACGTTGCACAAGCCCCAGTTCGACCAGTAGTGGCCTGGGCGTTCGCCGCAATCGGGGTGACGGAAGTTCATCCAGGTGTCGTGGCGCCGGCGCAGGAAGTCTATGGATGGATTGTACCAAACCTTGATCATCCATTGTTTGAAACGCTCGAAATCCTCCCGGCTCCATCCGTCGTAGTCGCGCATGAGTTCGGCTGCATTGGCAAAGCCATAACCGTAAAGGCCTGCAGCTAGCGATATGTTGGTGTTGCCGGTCACGGCTTCTGTAATGTTGCACCAGTTCATCAGTGTCTCCACTGCATGGTCGGCATAGGTGCGGTCTCCACTGATTTTCCATCGGAGTGCATTTTGGAAGGCCACGGCAGCCCCGCGGGCGGCATTCATGTAGTTGTCGCCCGACAGTCCTCTCTGTACATAGGTCGTGGGCCATGAGGCGGAGTTCGACTGGGCATACTGATTGGTGCAGAGGATGTCCCATGCACGCACCATATAATTGTCCTTCTCTTCAAAGATGAGGCGTTTGGCACGGTCGATGTCGGCCTGCGTGACCAGGGCGCCCGGGTGTACGAAGCCCTGCTCGCCTGCCTTATAGTTCAAGGGGTGCTTAGGCTTGTAGCCTGCCGTTGCCTTTGTTGCGTCAAGGGCCTTCTGCAATGAACTGACGAGTTGGTCGATGATAGCCTGTGAGGCTCGTCCTATGGTCAGTTCTGTCTGTGCCACTTTCATTTCCTCCCGTAGTTCCACAAGGGCGTTGGGGGCATAGTCTTGCGTGCCGGCATCGAGAAATGCTTGGCACGTCTGCAACATTTCTGCCAATGCCGACGGGTCGCCAGGTGTCCCGTAACGATAGGTCTCTTCCAGTTCGGCTGTCACCTTGTTGAGTTCCCCCACCGTAGTGTCATCCACTGCCACGTCGTAGAGGCGAAAGTCACTGACCATCGTTTGGGTTAGGTAACTGTCGCCCGAAAATGGTGCGCGACCTATGCAGCAGAAACCGACATTGGTCTTGAAGATGTCTTTTAGGATAGGCATGCTCGCCTGGTGTTGCACTCTCTTGCCGTTGAGGAACAACTCGCCTCTCGTGCCTTTCTGTCTGTAGAGCATGTGCATCCAGTGCCCCTTATCCGACTCCGTTCCCATGTCCATTCCCGTCTCGCCTCCCCAACCGTTTGCCGAGGCTGCAAGTCGTTGGCTGTTGAGTCGGTAACCTATATAGCGCCCTTCCGTTTCCGTGTTGGCCGTCAGTTGTGAGAACGCCCACAGGAAATAACCATTGCCCGAGAGCGAAGCTTCGCTGGATACGCAGTAGTAAACGGAGATTGTGAAGTCGGACAATTCGCTGACAATCTTGCCCGCGTTGGCGGTCATGTTTAGGTAGCCCATACCTTTCCCCAGGTCGAGCACGTGGAATTTGCCCATCTCCACCACCTTAGCGACGCCTACCGTCTTGGCTGTTATGCCTGAGATGTCATCCACCACGCTGGTGCCCGTCACATTTTCGAAGTTGAACTGCATGCGCAGGTGGTCGTCTTGTCCCGTTGCCGAGATGCTCAGCAACAGGGAACTGAGTAGAATGAATAATTTTCTCATGATCCTGTTAGCTTGTTTTTTGTCGTTTCTCCTGCAAAGTTAAGTCTTTACTTAATATGGTACCCGTGTGAAAATTCTCAATCTGACCCAAAACATCGTACAGATGACGAAATAGACTTTTTTAGACATTTTTTTAGATATATTTGGTATGTAATAGACAATTATTTACTATCTTTGCCCCAGACATCTAGACGCAGAATACCATGAAAAAGCTTGTCGCCCTCCTGCTTCCCTTGCTCGGTTTGTTGTCTGCCTGGGCACAAGTCCCCATGCGTCAGCTCACCGTAGCTGATGGCCTTCCCAACAATCAGGTTCGACAAATCGTTGAACTGCCTAACCACCAGATGTTGGTGGCAACCGAGGGATTCTTCTGCCTCTACGACGGCAACCGTTTTGTTCCCCTCTACTGCAATTTGGATAGTATTCGACCGCTACCGGTCTTTGGGGGCGAGGCATATCTCTGGCAGGGCGACAGCCTGCTTTGGTTCAAGGACCATTATTCCCTATACCTATTTGATACACGCGCACGAAGGTTTCGTTACGATTATGACCATTTTCCTTTTTCGCCAGCCCTGAAGCGTTTCATGCAGGAACCCACCGATACTGTCTCACAGCGTAGGCGCCAGCGCCTGGCAAAGTTTCAGACTGACTTCTCAGAACTTGTTCGTGGCATGCCCTTGCAGGCCGACTATCTCTCGGACTACTGCCTCGACTATCAGGGCGGCCAGTGGTTCGGAACACGCAATAACGGTGTAATCTATCTTCCGCCGACTCAGTCCCGAGTCCGCAAGTTTTCCCTCGACAACTCCGATGAGCCTCGTAGGCTTACAGTACTCGGTCCTGGCCGGATGCTGGTGGCAGGAGCCAGTGGCATCTATGAGTACGACACCCACACCAATCAGGTACTTCGGACTTTGTCCCGAGGTTGGTTCAACACCCTCGAGTCGCATCGCGACGGACAGGGGAGGGTGTGGGTCTGCACCAATCAGGGCCTTTTCTGTTGTCAGCAAGGTATGGTTGAGCCGTTTGATTCATTCAACGTCCAAGGCTTCACCAGTCCTTTCGTCCGGTTTGCACTCCCGATTGACGAACGCCGCTTGCTTGTCTGCAACGCCATGCACAATCTTGGTTACTTTTACCCCGAGGAGCACCGCTTTGAGGCCTTGAACCCCAAGATTCCCTCCCTCGACAACTATCGGACGATGATTGTCGCCGCCCAACTCACGAATCGTAACCACGTAGGAGTCTGCACTCAGAATGGCTTCTTCCTGCTCGACGTGGCTCATGACAAACTCGTCTCCATGCCCATTATTCAGCAGGCAACCCATTTTAGCCGTAAGTACAACTGCATCCTGCTCGACCGCACTGGCCGCCTTTGGCTTGGAACGCAGAACGGCTTGCTCATGCTCTCTGACGGTCGGTTGCAGCGCTACACCCGGGCCGACGGCCTTTCGAATGACTGCATTCAGGGATTGGCCGAAGATCCGGCAGGTAACATCTGGGCCTCGACTTCCAGCGGTGTCAATCGCATTCGCCCTGACGCCGATGGCCGTACACTTTGCATCCGTTCACTGACTTCCGATGATGGTCTGCCAGACATCGAGATGACGGAACGAGGCATCTGCATGATGCCCGACAGTACGCTCTATCTTGCCACCCCCCAGGGTCTCGTAGCCATTCCCACGGCGGATTATGCCGACTCGCCCCAACCACCCATGCTCACGCTCGTTGGCCTTAGTGTGGCTGGCACCGAGGTGCCCCTCAACACGGTTCCTCTGTATCTGTCCTACCGCCAAAACTTCATTGACCTTCAGGTGTCCCCCCTCGACTATGCCCATCCGAACAGCACGCGTTATCGCTATCGTCTCCTGGGCGCAAGCGACGGATGGCAAACGCCTCTGGGCGATGGTCGCTTGGCTGTCGTCCACATGGGCGCACTGAGCCCGGGCCGTTACACCATCGAGGTGCAGGCCTCCACTGGCGACGACCTGTGGGGACCGCCTTTGCGCAAGACTTTTGTCATCAGGCCGCCCTTGTGGCTGACTTGGTGGGCCAAGGCACTCTATCTGCTGATGGCTGTTGCGATGCTTCTTGCAGCTGTCCACCTCTACATCCGTCAGCGCCGCCAGAAGCTTGAGCGCGAAAACGAGGAACGCGTCAACCGTCTCTTTGAACTGCGCGAGGAGGCCCGTCGCCAGTTTGCACACGCTGTTGAGATGACGCCCTCAGTCGATGGAGGTCATGAAGGGGATAAACTGGCCCTTCGTGTGGCAGATGCCGTCGGGAAAAACATGAGCCGCGCCGACTACACCATGGAGCAACTGGCGCGCGACGTGGGCATGAGCCGTGCCAATCTCTATAAGAAGATGCAGGAGCAACTTGGCATTACGCCCAACGACTTTGTGCGCAATGTCCGACTTAAGCGTGCTGCCCAGCTGCTGGCCGAGACCGACCTCCCTGTCAACCAGATTTCTCTCATGGTAGGCTTCCAGACTCCGCGCTACTTTAGCCAGTGTTTCCGCCAGATGTTCGGAATCACCCCCCGCCAATACCGAGGCGAAGGGCCTCTGCCACCTGCAGCTAATTAACCCTTTGCCTAAGGACTTTCTTCCCTTATCTATGTGTTTCTTCCTAATTACCTAAGTCTTTCCCTCCATTTGCTTAGTCTATTTGTTAATAAGATGTACATCTTCTGCCTATAAGACGTACATCTTTCACTTATAGGACGTACATCTTTTAGCTTAAAGACGTACATCTTTTCACTTTAAGATGTAGATTTCTTTGTAATCTTTTGCAGGCGTTCGATATTTTTATTACTTTTGCAACGAACATTCCTCTTAGGCGTTCCTGTGGGAAGGCTTAGGAGCTTAAATCGAAACAACTATGGCTATAAAGTACAGTTATGTGCCACGCTCATCGAGCCTAAAGGATGCCGATGCCCCGTGGCTTATCTATGCTGCGGCACAAAGCACGCAGACCATTACCCTGCAACAGATTGCCCATCATCTGTCGTCACACAACTCGGTCTTCAGCACCGGTACCATCATCGGTCTACTTACCGACTTCCAGCACTGCATTGTGGAGTTCCTGGAGCAGGGCGCCCGTGTTGACCTCGATGTGCTTGGCGCTTTCTACACCACCCTGCGGGGGCGTGGAGCTGTGAGCGCTGAGGAGTTCTCGACCGATCTTATAGATCGCATCAACATCCGTTGGAAACCCTCGAAGGAAATGGAAAAGCGCATCCAGCGCACACGCTTGGACCTTGTTCCCAATCGTGCCCAGCAGCGCAAGGCAAAGAAAAAGATGGCGGAAAAGGTCAACGAGGAGATGGAGGCCGATCGTCAAAGACATTCCCATCAGGACGCCTAGTGGCGAAAAGGTGGGATTTATGATTCCAAATGACGAACTTAGGGAGTTGCTGAAGTAATCCAATATTGTCGTGAGAGATAAGATTGGGTATATCTTATCTATTGCCTAAATGTTAGCCTGGACGATAAAATGTAAGGAAATGGAAAGAAAATGTAACGAATTGTTTGTCAGTTTGTTGAAAATGTGTAACTTTGCAGACGAAAACCAAATATAACCTATAGATGAAGCAGACAACGAACCTTTGGTGGTGGCGTAGCTCAGGATTCAAAAAATCGTGAGAAGATAGCCACGTACCCAGAGGATGGAGATAAATACGTAGAAGGCCTGTCGTTCTTGCGACAGGCCTTCAATGTTTTAATAAAGAGTTAAGAATTAAGGATTAAGAATTAAGCGCTCGGCATCCCGTAGGGTGACGCTTGCGTAATAACATGGAGCAAGAATTAAGTATATGAGTAAGTATCAAGTAGACAAAAATGGTTTTTATGGAGAGTTTGGTGGCGCTTACGTGCCAGAAATCCTCTACAAGTGCGTGACGGACTTGCAGGAAGCCTATCTCCCGATTGTTGAGAGCGAGGAATTTAAGCAAGAGTATCATGCCTTGCTCAAGGACTATGTCGGTCGTCCGTCGCCACTCTATTTCGCCCGTCGCATGAGCGAACAGTATGGTTGTCAACTCTACCTGAAGCGTGAGGACCTGAACCACACGGGAGCCCACAAGATTAACAACACCATCGGACAGATTCTGCTGGCGAAGAAGATGGGAAAGACGCGCATCATAGCAGAAACGGGTGCCGGTCAGCATGGTGTGGCAACGGCAACCGTGTGTGCACTGATGAATATGAAGTGCGAGGTGTTTATGGGGGCTACCGATGTGGAGCGCCAGCATACCAACGTGGAACGCATGAAGATGTTGGGTGCCGAGGTGCATCCCGTCCGTACTGGCAACATGACCCTGAGCGACGCCTGCTCGGAGGCCATTCGCGACTGGTGCTGCCATCCCTCCGACACTTTCTATATCGTAGGCTCAACGATGGGGCCGCATCCCTATCCCGACCTTGTGGCGCGAATGCAGAGTGTTATCTCTGAGGAGATTAAGTGGCAGTTGCAAGAAAAGATTGGTCGTGACTATCCTGACTACCTCATTGCCTGCATTGGTGGTGGTTCGAACGCCGCAGGCACCATCTATCACTACATGGACGATGAGCGTGTGAAGATTGTGCTCGCCGAGGCTGGCGGGCATGGTTGGGATACCGACCATACGGCTGCAACCATCCACAGGGGAACCACAGGCATACTGCACGGAGCCAAGATGCTGGTGATGCAGAACGAGGACGGCCAGATACAGGAAGCCTTCACCATCTCGGCTGGCCTCGACTATCCTGGCGTTGGCCCCATGCACTGCAACATGGCGAAGCAAGGCCGTACGAAGGTGCTGAGCATCAACGACGACGAGGCCATCAACGGAGGCTATGAGTTGACTCGCATGGAAGGCATCATCCCAGCCATAGAGAGTGCGCACGCCATTGCTGCCCTGAAGAAGTTGTCGCTTCGGAAGGACGATGTGGTGGTGCTGACCGTCAGCGGTCGTGGTGACAAGGACATTGAAACGTACCTTTCGTTTTCAATGCATAATTCATAATTCACAATTCATAATTAGGCTGGCGCACTGAGACAATTCATAATTCATAATGCATAATTCATAATTATATGGCCCATTTTAAGTATTCGACAAGTTCGAGAACGATTCTGGCAGACCTCTACACGCCTGTTGGCGTATATATGCGACTGCGCGACCTATACCCGCAGAGCGCATTGATGGAGAGTTCGGACTATCACGATTCGAACAACTCGCGTTCGTTCATCGGCATCAATCCCATGGCGCATGTGGCTATCGGACACGGTGTTGCGTCCATCAGTTTTCCTGATGGGAACTCTGAGACTCATGAAATAAACGCCAGTTATGGTTCGGCGGATGCCATCCATGCCTTGATTGACAGGATTGAGGTGGGGGGCGAGCATGCCGACATCTGCGGACTGTTTGGCTACACCTCGTTCAATGCCGTGCGATACTTCGAGAACATCGATGTAAAAGATGAGACGCAAGAACGCAACGATGCTCCTGACATGCTCTATATATTATATAAAGATGTAATCGTGTTCGACCACTTCAACAACACATTGACGATGGTTTCGCTCGATGGTGAGGCAGAGCTCGACAACGTTTTTCGTGCAATGAACAAGGCCAATGTGCAAGCCTACGACTTCCACCCTGTGGGCGATGTGCGTTCCACATTGACCGACGAAGCGCACAAGGCCAATATTCGACTGGGCATCCAGCACTGCCTGCGTGGCGATGTGTTCCAGATAGTGCTGAGCCGCAGGTTCATCCAAAGATATGAAGGCGACGATTTCAAACTCTATCGTGCCCTGCGAAGCATCAATCCGAGTCCCTATTTGTTCTATTTCGACTTCGGTGGTTTCCGCATCTTCGGTTCTTCGCCCGAAACGCATTGTAGGATAGAGCCGAGGGAGAACGGTTCCTTCCGTGCCTATATCGACCCTATTGCAGGCACCACCAAACGTACGGGCAATACGGAAGCAGACCGTCAGGGAGCGGAATATCTGCGTAACGACCCGAAGGAGAATGCCGAACATGTGATGCTCGTCGATTTGGCCCGTAATGATTTGAGTCGCAATTGTCACGGCGTGAAGGTGGACTTCTACAAGGACCTGCAATACTACTCGCATGTCATTCATCTCGTGTCGAGAGTAAGCGGTGAACTTGATGAGGGTGCCGACCCCATCAAGGCATTCATCGATACCTTCCCAGCCGGCACCCTGAGTGGTGCACCGAAGGTTCGTGCCATGCAGCTTATCTCAGAGTATGAGCCCCACAATCGTGGAGCCTATGGCGGTTGCATCGGTTTCATCGGACTCGACGGTTCGTTGAACCAGGCCATCACCATCCGCACCTTCGTCAGTCGGAACGGCGAACTCTGGTTCCAGGCAGGCGGTGGCATCGTGGCCAAGAGCGATGTGGAGTACGAACTACAGGAAGTGAACAATAAACTGGGAGCCCTGCGCAAGGCAATCGAAAAAGCAGAAGTATTATGAACAATCCGATAAGAATAGTTATTATAGACAATTACGACTCGTTTACGTACAACCTGAGTCATTTGGTAAAGGAGCTGGGTGCCGAGGTTACCGTGCTGCGCAACGACCAGTTCCAGCTTGCCGACCTCGAGCCCTATGGCAAGATCATTCTCTCGCCTGGTCCAGGTATTCCTTCAGAGGCAGGCCTCTTGCTCGATGTCATTCGTACTTATGCTGGCAAGAAACCCATCCTCGGCGTTTGTCTTGGTCATCAGGCCATCGGCGAGGTATT
>JAEEGF010601562.1_pt1 | contig 12416 bp, 9 predicted proteins | sample 9134171 | NCBI WGS metagenome assembly JAEEGF01 (sample SAMN16246542, study PRJNA631951) | gut metagenome | biome: gut microbiome; feature: rumen; material: AP-attached | host: Bos | place: Iran: Karaj | collected 2018-10 | reverse complement strand
AACTACCCTTTTTACACCGTTTTTCTGCAAAAGTCGAACCGCATTGGAACTTTCCACATTCATCTGGGTAGAAGCGTGAACTTCAATTTCAGGGAAAAACTCCTGCACCATTCTGAGGACAGCATAATCCTGAACAATTAAACCATCTGGATGAATCTCATTTAAATAAGCAAGAAATCTGTACAACCTTTCAGTTTCCCGCTCTTCACAAACGGTATTTACAGTAACATAGATTTTTTTATTCTGACGATGAAGAGCCTCTACCGCCGCCTCAAACTGATTCCATGCAAAATTTGTCGTGCGCATTCTTGCATTGAAACTTTTCAATCCCAAATAAACAGCATCGGCACCTTCACCAATTGCAGCGTCAAGTGATTCTATATTTCCCGCAGGAGCTAATAATTCAACCATAAGGCTAACTGTAACATAAAGAATCTTTTTTTACAAATACATTATCACATTCCTTATCACATATATTACAAGAATCTTACAATAAGCCCGGACTTGCTTCGCCTGAAATTGCCCAGAAATCACGGTTATTTTCTATAGGATATTCCATTTCCCCATCATCCCCATAAGAAAAAGCTTTTTCAAGTAATTCCACAGCATTTTTTCTGACAATAGTTTTTATAGGTGTTAATCCTTGTGTAATAAAAGCTTCTTCTATATCCGAAGATGGATAGATTCCATAAGCAACAGCTTCTTCTGCATACATTCCCATAGATTTCTGCCACTTCTCTGTTTCTTCAGCCGCATAAAAAAAAGCATCCATTATTTTACCGTCCGCCCTGTTTCTCACAATTAAAACATCAGTTTTATTCCCCAGTGCAGTTTCAGTTTCTTCTGACCATAAATCTCTCACGTCAGGCTTAGTATAAATCCCATAAGCTAACCCAAGATTTTCATCAATTTCATTCACACAGCCATTCCCTTTATTTCTGAGATGGACAAGAAACACTTCGCCCCGCTTAACTTCAACCACAGGAAAAAGAAACTTCCGTGACTCTCCATCATAACCGCTGCAAAGCTCAAGCCCAGCAAGATTTCCATCCGATAAAGCAAGAAACTCAACAAACTCTGTTCGGTAAGTTCCATTCTGTTTTTCAACCGACTTCTGACCACTAATTGTTTCAGATTGAATCTCAGTCATAATTATCTTAGGAATTCTCGCATTAAATCCCACAAAAGGCACAGAAAAAGTCAGGGTATTTCCGATTTTATCCTTCACATTACCGTAAAGTCCGTATTTCTTACCCGTTTCCATTTCTTCCTCCAGGCGAATCAACACAACCGAATTCTCTGCCGCATACTCAACATTAACAGCAATACAACCAAAGGCCCCAGACGCCGCCGCGAGTGCTTCAGACAATTCTTCAGTTTGTGAACTCTTTTGTGAATCTGAAATTCCCTCGATAAAAGGAGAAACAACACAAGCGTTCAGGTTCACCTCTTCCGAAAAAATCATTTCCACAGTATTTGAGTCAATTACAGAAACTCCTTGCAGTACCGGCGGAACATAATCGCCGTCAAGCATTTTGATACCTTCCGCAGTAACCTTGCACGAAACTGGTCCCAGTGAAAACAAAACAACTCCCGCAATAAGCAGAGCTTCCAGTAAAATAACAGATACTTCTTTTATTTTTCTTCGATTCATAAACACCTCGTTAAAAATAAATAAGCCATACAGACAAACAATCTGTACGGCTTAAATCGGAGAAAAAAAATGTAGAAAATCTAACCACATTTAATTATATATATATTAGTCGCAAAACAAAGATTTCGGACCATTTACAAAAATATTTTTAAATTAATAACAAATTTTTATTTTTCTTTTACTTAATAATCGCAGTTTCAACCATATATCGGATAGAAACTCCGTCATCATCTTCCACAGTTTTTTCAACTACAAAAATTAAATTATGTTCACTTTTGTCACACATAATTTTTTCAATTTTGTAGCCGCTTACACCACTTCTTACTACATCTGGTGAACCAACCTGAGTTCGTGAAATAAGATTGCCATCAGCATCTTTTTTTTCTACCATGATATAAAATGAAGATTTCACATTCTTTCCATAGCCAGAGATAGTTGGAACCAGTTGAATATTAAAAGTATTAGGACTGTCAATTTCTGAACCATTAAAATCCTTGAAAACAATTTTATCTGTTCCGCTTTTATTTACGTCATCACAGATATACATAAGCTGATTAGCATCTGCTTTTTTGCAATTAAGATTCTTTAAATAGAAATAGCTTTTAGCCTCAAGTGCCTCATACACTTCCACACCATTTTTATCTGCTGTAACTGCAGATGGTTTTGTCTTAAATACACCACCAGAGACAAAATCATTTTTGGCAATATCTACCTGATATATTTCTGCCCAACCCTGATATTTTTTATCAGTTCTTCCGTACTGTCCAAAAACATAGTATTTTCCATCTTCTGAAAATCCCTTATCAACAAAAGTAGCAACATCACCGGCAGATAAAACCACAAGGCTGAACAAGAATGCAAGGCCTATTAACAAGATTTTTTTCATCTAATCCTCCCGTAAAATAAACTGAAAAATAAACAGTTCTTTATACTCTTTAATTTTCGGATTATTTTTTTAAGTCTTTACTATTATTTCTCTAGACGTTAATATTTAAACATGACAATCAGAACAAGAAACAGGCTGAATATAATTCTCTTTATTATTTCTACAATTATATTATTATCAGAAATCTTCCTCCTGCTCTGGCAGCTTCTGACAAAAAATCTTAACATCCAGCTGCTTTATACTTCAAAGTCAACTTTTTTCCTTACAAAATATAATCCCTACGTTGTAATTGGCGCCCTTTATTTTCAGATAACCTATGTAAGTGTTTCAAGTATGATTTTGTTCAGAAGTTTTGAAAAAACACAGGCTTCAGATATTGTATATTTTTACTTATTTTTAGTAGCCTGTCTGGTTGATTCCTTCCGTCTCTTAATCCCGCTTCTGAACATTTCCGAAACCTATTCAAATCTTTTAATTTTTTGCGGAAATGCCAGCCTTTTTGCACGACTGATGATTCCTCTTTCTCTTTTGTGCACAACAATTCTTGGAACAGTGGAGCAACGTCAGGAAATAGAAAAAAACATTTTTATAATCACCCTGCTTTCAATTTTCTTTGCACAAATTATTCCATTGAATACCGCCGTTACCTGCCCTAATTATTCTGTAGATTATTCATTTAAGAATACCTTGAACATAGCAAGTATAATTATAATTCTTGCCAGTATTGTTTATCTTTTTGTAGAGAACAAAAATCATTTGTATTCTCAGAAGACAACAATGGGATTTTTACTGCTGGCCTTAGGGATTTATTGTCTCTTTGACGCCACAAATCTTTTAAAATTTATAATTGCAGCTTCATTTTTGTCTGTGGGAACTTTTATGTACCTTAAAGAACTGCATAATCAGTATTTGTGGAAAGAGTAAATTAAAGCCCAATATAATTGCAGAGAATAAAATAAAAATAACTGATTGAGATTGGAATAATCATATTATCAAAATCGCTTAAAGGCAAAACTTCTATAAACATTGCCATTAAAGCAACCAGAAGACTGACCAAAAGATTATTTGTAACAATAAAGGTACTCGTAAAAACAGCAATCAAACAGGCAAGACTTCCCTCTAATGTTTTTCCGCCAGTATGAGGAATCTCTACCCTACCGATCGCCTTTCCCACCAGACTGGCCAGCCCGTCCCCAAACGACAGAGCGTATATCCCAACCTTAGCATATTCAAGAGGAAGAACAAGGGCCGCAAATAAAATCCCCAAAACAAGAGTCACAGGTCCAAGAACAAACTTACATTCATCCCTCTTGCGCGAAGCAGTTTCAGTCACAAAAGAAATAAGCGGAATTTCATGGCCTTCCAGTCTGAAAAGTTCAGAAAAATAATAAAGAACAACAATAATCATAAATCCAATGATTACCGGCCAGTAATATTTTGAAAGCAAAAATGGAATAACAGCACTGATAAGATGAATTGATTTTCTGAAAAGCTCTTTTAAGAGTGTTTTTTTATCTCGTACAAATATCTTTTTATCCATAAAAAATTATTCCATTCTGCTAACTCAATCAAATCAAGCAGCTTTCAATTCAATTAAAGTCTTTCCTGATCCGTCAAAGTTTTCGGAATATCAAGATAAATTGAAGGTTCAAAATCCGTAAGAGGATGAGTTACATATTTTATATTTTCCGCAGCAAGATTACTGCCTTCCAGACGTTTCATAGAAGTTTGATTTCTAGTTAAAGAATCCCAGGCTCTCAAAGACTGCTGGAACTGCACAATCGACTGCGCATTCTTCTGACTATTGCCCGTTCTGCGTGCAATTTTATGAAGCACAACACCGTAATTGTTAGCGGCATAAAGATAAAGAGTAACCAGATCATGCTGGTCTGTATTAGTCTGCGGATACATACTTCCGCCCGCCTGAATAACTTCATAATCAAGCCGATTAATGAGCTGCTCAAAATAGCCTTCGGCCGCATAATCATCATTGCGGAGAGCAAGAGTATTTCCCATAGCAAACAGAAGATTGTCAACTTTTACATTACCCTCGCCTGCTTTCATAAATGAGCCTAATGCATCCTGATAATTTTTCTTGATATAACTCATATAACCGAGTCTGTATCTTATTGAAGGATTATCATACCCAAGATTAACTGCACTCTTATAATTTACAGCAGCATTATCATAATCTCCGGCAAGAAGATAATTAATGTCAGCTAAATCTGCATACAATTTTCCGATTTTTTCGTTACCTTCAAAGAAAGTACTTTCTTTTTCCATTGTATACAGGGTAATTCCATTGATGTACTGTTCCTGAGCCTGAAGATAATCATTTGTTTTGACATAGTTTTCACCCAGTAGTCTGTAAGCATCAATATATTTGTAGATTTCGCGCTTATTAAGCTGTTTTGCAGAACTGAATTTATCAAGAGCCTGCTGCAAAGTTTTTTCTACATGACTTACTTCATTTGTATTAATATAATAATTTGAAAGATTATAATAAGCAACCGGATTATCCTTATCCACAGTAGCCGAAAGTACAAGAAGTTTTCTTACGCCTTCAATCTGATAGCGCAGATTTTCTTCTGATGGAGATAAAGGTCCGTATAATTTTTCGAGCAGATATCCGCTGAGTTCAGTCCAGTCTCTAGGTTCAAGAGATTTTTCATCCTGCTCAAACATTTTTTGATAAGTAATTACCTGCTGAAGATTATCAGAGCGAATATAATAACGCATCATGCGGGAATTGTACAAATTAGTAGGTTTATAAAGCTGAAGAAGTTTAAGATACTGTTCTTTTGCATCCTCAAGTTTAGCAGGATCTCTTTCTGTTCCCCACTCCAGGAAAACATCACCAAGCATCAAAATACCATCTGCATCATTAACATGATAATCAAGAACCTGACGACGCACAATTTCTTCGGCATTTGAATAATTAGACAAATCGTTTAATTCCATATCAGCATATTCAAGACCGGCCTGCTTATCATGATTAAAATAAATCAAAGTTTTTTGATAAATATCTGCTGCACTGTAATACTGCTTTCTTTCTCTGTATCCGCGGGCAAACTTAAAGAACCACTTTTTCTTCATTTTATAAGAAGCCGCTTTATCAAAGTTTACCTGAGCCTGTGAATATTCATCTGCTTCAAGAAGAGCATATCCTTCACGGTAATATTTACTTGCCTTTGCAGGAATATAAATACAATTCTTAGTAAAATTAAAGAGGCCCCAGAACAAAAGAATACCAAGCATTCCAATTAAAATACCTGGAAGTATTTTGTTTTTTAATTGATACTGTACCGACTGCTTGTATGCTTCGTATTCTGCAGCTGTTCTGTGCTCATAATCACGAGGAACAGGAATTGAAATATCAAGCATTTTTTCAAGCATACTTGCAACCTGACGTGCAGGTGCTTTGTTCAGGATTTTTTCTATTAACTCGAACTCAGCGTCATCAGTGAACTCATTCTGAACTATTAAATCTTCAAAAGCAAGACGCACATTCAGAGGATATTCTGCGAAGTTCTTTACAAAAGTTTTATATTGCTCGTCACTTAAAGTATTTGGAGGTAATTCGTTTCCTGGAATTGCCTTTGAAAAATCAGGGATATCAAGATTTGCTTTTTTAGGAGGTGCTTTCTTTTCTTCTACAGGCTGATTTACATCTGAAAATCCAGGGATTTCAAAATCAAGGGAATCCATAGAAAAATCATCTGATTCTCCACCTAAGGAAGCATCAGTTTCAGGAACACCAAAATCAATATCTTCCATTCCGGTTGTATCAAAGGTTTCAAGTGGTTCATCAGAAACTTCAAAATCTTCTGCGCCTTCATCTTTTCCAGAATCTTCGTAATCCGGAATATCTTCACCAAAATCTGGCATTTCAACTTCAACAGGCTCAGAGGCTGGCTCTTCATCTATTGAATCTAAGTCTATTTCATCAAAACTACCAATATCTGATTTTTCTGCCTTTTCAGTATTTTCTGTTTGTGCTGATTCATCTTCGCCAAAAGAAATATCCGGTAAGTCCAAATCTGAAGCATCAAAAAGTCCGGCAGGAACCTCGTTAAAATCTTCAACATCCGTCGTCTCTACAGGAGCTGCTTCTAAAGGAACTTCATCTGCTGGTGCTGTCGTTACTGCAGATGGTTCAGAAAGCGATTTATCCTCCGGTGCATCCATATCAAAGCCAAAATCAGAAAGAGAAACTTCTTCACTGTCTGAACTTGACACTGCCGGTTCAGAAATATCTTCAATTTCTACAGGAATATCGTCAAAAGAAGGAATATCATTAAAGTCTTCTGCTGGAAGGTCAGCAGAAAAATCATTGTCGCCTGTCTGAACTTCATCAAAATCTGGAACTTCCGGTAAATCAAAAGAGTCTGTTCCAATATTATCTGTTCCAAAATCAGCCGCACCCAAATCATCCGCGCTAAAATTATCTGTGCTAAAATCATTCGCACTAAAATCTTCGGGTTCAGAAAAATCTTCTATTGGAGCTGGCTCTGGAATTGGTTCAGCTGCAGGCTCTGGTTCACTTGTTGCATTTAAAAAAGCAAGTTCTGGAGGAAGCTCCATTTTTTCAGGTTCTGGAGCTTTTACAGGTTCAACTGGTTCGGCTGGCTTTTCTGCCTTTGGACTTTCTTTTTTAACTTTCTCGGGCTCAAAATCGTCAATTATTGATTCAGCTTCTTCCGGTTCATTTGATGCACCTTCGGAACCATCAAAACCGGCACCAGCAAGCAGGGCTTCAAGGCCCATATCAGCTACAGAAACTTCAACAGGTTCCTGTACTTCTGGCTTAGCTTCCTCTTCAACAGGAGTATCCATAAACATGGATAAATCCGGCATTTCCTGTGGGCCAGAATCAGAAGAAGCAGAGAAATCAGTGGGAGCAAAAAGAGAAGATAAATCAGGGACATTTTCATCAGAAGCAGCAGCTTCCGTAGAAGAAGAGGATGAAGATTTTGCACCTGTGATATCAGATAAATCGTCATCAACTACAGATTCTTTTTTTTCTAAAGGCTGTTCCGGCATTCCTAGAACAAAGTCATCTGCATCGTTATCAACTGTGATATTTTTAGGGATAGGTACTAAAACCGGCTTTTCCCCACGGGAAGCGCGAAGAGTTGATTCATCACCAATAGAAAGAATATCTTTTTCAAATTGTTTAAGTTGACTTAGTCCCGGCATATTACTGTAATCTTACCCTACTTTTCCCCTGATTTACAAGTATTTTAAAATATAGAAAACACCTGCTTTCTTTATATAACGGAAAAAAAAGACTTCGACTTTAATGGATTGTAAAAGACTTTATATTTGATAAAAAAAAACAGCTTCCATTGCGCGCTCTTAAAAAGTCACGGTACTGCGGTGTCCTACGGACCATTGTTTTTGTGCGCAAGCGCTTCTATTTATTTTGTGTCCTCGTAAATGACTTTTTAATTTCGCTCCATTCACGCTGTTTTTTTTTATAATCTCTACTGCCAGTTTACAATCCATCCTTCACGATAAATTGTTTAATCTTTTTTTTTATTATTCCGATACTCATAGCATGAATATGTCTAAAAGAATCAAGATTATAACTGTAGCAGGCATTTTATTATTCTCTTCATTTTCCAGCAGGGCTTTTGCTAAGGAAGCAGAAATTATTTATCAGCCTTATGAACTGGATTTACTTATTCACAATATAGAAAAACCAACTGCACCTATTATTACTGATGATTATATTATTTTTACCGCTGATGTTTCTAACAGAAATGTGGGAATAGTTTTTGATTTTGAAGATTACAAGACAATCCATCCATATAAACTTTTGAACGGAATTGATATGGATGGCAATAAAACGCCAAAACTGCTCTTTTACTGTTATGAACGCAAGCACAAACTGACCACAATAAAATATCGGGTGATTATGGACGGACTTTGGACTTATGATCCGCTCAATTCCAATAAATATTACGATGAAGATATGAATCTTTATCTTTCTTATATTGAAGATGCCCAGGGAAAAACTTTTTTAACAGAAAAAGAAAAGGATGACTGTGTTCATTTTATTTATAAAGGGGAAAAAGGACTTACAATTCATCTGGCTGGAACTTTTACCAACTGGGATCCATGGATTTACACTCTCAACGAAACAAAACCAGGTTTTTATGAATTAAACCTGCCTCTACCACGAGGAAAATATTATTATAATTATTATATTGGATTGACACCGATTGTAGATAACACAAATCCTAATAAGGCCTACACCACTGATGGTAGAACGTCTTCAGTTTTGTTTGTAGACTAGACTGATTATCTGAATCTTTTAGCTAATTCCTGAAGTTTTTTCATGTCCATGCCTTTAAGGCTGTTCATGTCCATTCCGGCAGGAAGTCCGCCACCTAAACCGCCCATCATAGAAGGGTCAATTCCCAGCTGATTCATCATTCTTCCCTGCATACCTTTGTTGCGGCTTACTTTTTTCATCATGAGCTTTGTTTTTTCAAACTGTTTGATGAGTTTATTAACTTCTGCAACGGAAGTTCCTGAACCTTTAGCAATTCTCTTTCTACGGCTTGGTCCAATAATCAGATGATTTAACCTTTCTTTATAAGTCATTGACTGGATGATAGCTTCGTTCTTTTTCATGCTGCTTAAATCCATCTGAGAAGCATCCATTCCGGCCATACCAGGCATCATGTCGATTATAGACTGCATGTTTCCCATTTTTTTAACAGACTGGAACTGTTCAAGCATATCCTGCAAAGTAAACTCATTTCTCTGCAATTTTTTCTGAAGTTTTAAAGCCTGTTCAGCATCTACCGTTTCCTGGGCTTTTTCTACGAGAGAAACAACATCACCCATACCAAGAATACGGGAAGCAATTCGTTCAGGATGGAAAACTTCAAAATCTTCTGTTTTTTCGCCGGTACCAATAAAGAGAATCGGTTTGTTTGTAATTGTTTTTAATGAAAGAGCCGCACCACCACGGGCATCTGAATCGAACTTTGTAAGAATAACGCCGGTAAGTCCAAGTTGCTCGTCAAAAGATTTTGCAATATCAACGGCATTCTGACCAGTCATTGCATCGGCAACTAAAAGAACTTCATCTGGAGATACGGATTTTTTAATATCTACAAGTTCTGCCATCATTTCTTCATCAATTTGAAGACGACCGGCAGTATCGATGATTATTGTATCATAACCATTTTTTCTGGCAAAAGAGATTGATTCTTTTGCATTTTTTACAGCATCTTTGTTATTTTCTTTATAAACAGGAACACCGATTTTCTGACCAAGCTGAGAAAGCTGTTCTACGGCGGCAGGACGAACTAAGTCACAGGCAACTAAAAGTGGTTTACGTCCGTTTTTTGCAAGACGGGCTGCAAGTTTATGAGCGGCTGTTGTTTTACCGGCACCCTGCAAACCTAACATCAAAATTACAGACTGAGTATCAGGTCCTTTTAAATGCAAATCCTGTTTGGAATCACCAAGCATGGCAACCATTTTGTCATAAATGATTTTTGTAAACTGCTGTCCTGGATTTACTGATTTTAAAACCTTTTCGCCCTTAGCTTCTTCAATTGTTGAATTAACAAAGCGTCTTACAACCCTGAGGTTTACATCTGCTTCAAGCAAGGCCATTTTAATTTCTTCAACGGCTTCTTCGATGTTTTTTTCTGTGATTGTAGATTTTCCGCTTAATTTTTTAACAATTCCGCTAAAAGTGCTTGTGATTTTTTCTAACATAGTGATTCCTGCGTAATTTTGCTAGTTTATATTCAATAATTCATTACATGCATCCTGTACCGAATATTCTTTATTCAATATTTTATACAAGGCATTTGTCAAAGGAAGTTTTATATTCTTTTTGAGACCGATTTCGTGAACGTACTTACAGGCAATGGCACCTTCTGGTAAATAACCAATTTTACCGACATTGGCAATCAAATCATCAATGTCTGTAAACTTTGAAAGCATGTCTGTCTTTACTAAATCAAGACCAAATCGTCGGTTGCGGCCGTATTTACTTTTACAGGTAACATCCAAATCACCTACTCCACTTATTGAAGTAAAGGTTTCTGCATGAGTTGCGCCCATTGCAAATCCCAGTGTCTGGATTTCATTTAAGCCGGCTGCCATTAAAAGACTTTCAGAATTATCACCAATGATATCAGAAGTTTCGGAAATTGCATCCATGGCACCGTAAACTACAGCAACTACGTTTTTTGCAGCGGCACAAATCTGAACGCCAATTACATCAAAACTTGAATATACCAGAAGTCCTGGAACTTTTAAGAGCTCACGAACTTTGATTGAGTTTTTTGGATTTAAGGAAGCGGCAACCAAACCTGTAACTTTGCCCATTGCAACTTCTTCTGCATGGGAAGGTCCGGCGACATAAACTGTACAATCCCTGTAATGTTCAGGGAGAGCGTTTTCTATTGTTTCAAGAATTAATTTTGGTCCTTCGGAAGAAGGAACAAAACCTTTTGTAAGAGCTGCAATAATTGTAGTTCCGTCCTGAATGTTAGGCACATCTGCAAACTTTTTGATTGTAGATTCCAGATAGAGCGAAGGTGAAGCAATTATTATAAAATCCTTATCGCTTGCTACAGCCCTGATATCATCACTGCAAACTATTGACTCATCAAGCTTATAGCCAGGCAGAAACTTTTTATTTTCATGCTCCTTATTAATTGATTCTACAACTTCTTTTTCCAAGGCCCAGATTGTTACTTTATGAGAACCTCGTGCCAATGCCTGAGCAAGACCTGTACCCCAGGCACCACCACCAATTATTCCTACAGTCTTACTTTCCATAGATTAATACCAGCCCTGGCAGCTGTCATTCCAATCAAAGATTTCTTCGTCTCTGAACCAGAGTTTAATTTCGCGCTCTGCACTTTCTTCACTGTCAGATGCATGAATAATATTGCGCTGAGTGTGAGTACAGTAATCTCCGCGGATTGTTCCAGGAACTGCTTCTGTCGGTTTTGTTGAGCCTACATATTTTCGCATCAAAGTAATACAATCATCTGCCTGCCAAACCATTGCAATTACAGGACCAGATGTAACATAACTTGTCAGTTCATCGTAGAAGCTTTTTCCTTCATGCTCTGCATAATGTGCTTCTGCCAGTTCTTTTGTAACATGAACAAGTTTTAATCCAACTAATTTGAAACCTTTTTTTTCAAGGCGGCTAATAATTTCACCAACCAGGCGGCGATTCAATACACCTGGTTTTAACATTGTAAAACATCTACTCATAATCGGTCATTATAATAAATGATTTGACTTGTTTCAATGGTCAGATTTTTAGTTAAAAAAAATGTAACTTAATTATTTTGTTTTCATTTTATAATAAAATGTTATAATTACAAGTAGCAGAATAAATGTATCATCTGCTTTAATAAAGGGAGTGAAAAAATGTCAGCGGAAAAAGATACATCAGAATTGACATCTAAAACGGAAGAGAAAAAAATTATATTTAATTTATTACTTTTTACTAGTTTTCATTTACTATTTGCATTTGAAATGATTGAAATTCCAGAAATTAAGTATGTACGAAAAGATAGTAATAGAAATTTTCAGATGGTTACAATAGATTCATTTTATATGTCAAAAGATGATATTACATTAAATGATTGGAGTGAGTATTTAGATAAGAGTACAAATTCAAATTCTATATGGAAAGCAAAATATCATAAAGATGATTTTTCACTTGATGACCAAATTGATTACATGAAATTTAAGATGAGTTCTTTTGGAACAATTGATGAAAAATATATAGTAATAAATAGAGAAGGTCCAATATATTGGATTAATTTTAATGAAGCAGTTAAATATTGTAATTTTTTAAGTGAACAGGAAAATTTACAA
>JAEEGF012345651.1_pt1 | contig 12418 bp, 11 predicted proteins | sample 9134171 | NCBI WGS metagenome assembly JAEEGF01 (sample SAMN16246542, study PRJNA631951) | gut metagenome | biome: gut microbiome; feature: rumen; material: AP-attached | host: Bos | place: Iran: Karaj | collected 2018-10 | reverse complement strand
TTGACCGTAAAAAAGCCCGCCCGGCGTCTTACGCTCGTAGACGAGACGGTCTTGAATCGAAGCGCTTCCGAGGACGAAACGGGGAACAAACTCAATCGCGCCCTCTTCGTCTCCCTTTGCGTAGGTCGTTTCTTCGCCGCGATAAACGCCCTTAAGGTTGTTCGACGGAAATTCGAAGGTCTTCTTTTCACGATTCTGGTCGACAATCGTCTGCGAAACGTCAGACTCGATCGACTCGTCTTGAACCGCTTTGAGCTGCTTGCCGGTATTCGTCACGGAGTAAACGAGATACCACACGCGCTTCGTCTTGAGTTTGCCGTCCGCGGTCGGATAATCGACGTCGATCGTGCGAACGTTCTTATACGCGAATTGGAGCTGCCAAATCTGCTTCTCAAAGAAGAGATCCGAGGCCCACGCATACTCCAGCGCGTCCGCGCCCTTCTCCGCGTTGGCGCCTTCCGAGATAATCTCCGGAACGTCGCTCCACTGGAACGTCTCTTCGTAGCCGATAAAGGGCTTAATCACGCGAACACGCGCGGATCCGTCGTTCTGCGCGTAAAGCGACGACGCTAGCCCAAAGGCGACGACTGCGGACAAACTGACGAGAATCGCCCGCGCCGCTCTCGATTTCACGCGGCAAGCGCGCCGCACAAGATTATCGGTATAACGCAATGACATTTTTACGCTCGATTACGGGTTACATTAATAAATAGACGAGGCGCGAGCCGACAAGCGAATGAATTCGCCCTCGACGCGCCGTGAATCGTCAAGCGCCTTTAGACGCGAAATAAAACCGCCTTCGGCGGGACGCCTAGAATCGCTCCTAATCAGTATAATTCCCCCGCCCCTACTGCGTCAAGGCAGACGCTTCTTTTTTCTCTCTTTTTTCGCGATTGGTCATATTCAATCGTTAGAAACGCGACAATCGGCGTCGAAACACGCGTCAGAGAAAGAAGATTGTCATGCCGTCCCCTTCGGGGAGAAAAACGTCTTCGCCGTTCCATACGCGTTTGATCTCAGGCGCGGACGACGCGTAACGTCGCGTCGCCTCGCGAAGGATTCCTTGCCCTTTGCCATGGACGATTGCGAGGGATTTGCCGCGATACTCGCCCCCTTCGACCGCTTGGCGCACGCGCCGCAACGCTTCGTCCGCGCGAAGACCGTGCAAATCGATCCACGCGTCGGCGACGAAAGACGTCCGCCCTATCGTCGCTTCCCCGCGCTTGAGTTTCTGCGCAAAGGCGCGGCTTTTTCGACTAAATCGACGATTTCCCAATCTTGACGTCCCCCACGATCAGTAGCGAACATGCGGAAAACCTTCGTCGTCAAAATCGACGTAGCGAATGAAAACGTCGCGCGCCCATCCTGATTCGCGACTGCGTTTCGCATGGTAGAGGAACCGCGTCTGACCTGACTTATCCTTCAAAAAGGAACCGTGTCCGACCCCAAACTGAAATTCGTCGCTTTGGAAAAAAGGCTCGGGATACTTTTTCCAAGATTTCGGATCGAGCGGATCGTCGCCGACGAGTTCGAGGAGCGCGACCTTATACGTCGGGAGCCAGCTCGCGCCGCACGAGTACGTCAGGAAAACGCGACCGTTGGGCGCGACGAGAATCTCCGGCCCCTCCGCCAATCCTCGCGTTCCCAATCGTTCGTCGACGCGCTCCCAGAGATAGTCGGCGTTGTCGCAGATCAAGACGCGCGAGCCTGCGGTCTGCGTCGGAGGATCGGCAAGGGGCGCGATATACAAATATTGGACGTCGCGATCGTCCTTCCAACCGGACCAAATCAAGTAGCGTTTCCCACGGTGTTCAAAGAAAGTCGAGTCGATCGCCCAGCGGTTGTTCGTCTTATTCTCAAAGTCGTCGCCCGTATAGAGCGGCCCTTTGAGTTCATATTTTGAATACGGGTCGTCGTTCTCGGAGACGAGAACGTAAGACAGATGGTTTTTGTTGTCGCCGTTGTCGGCGGCGAAGAAGACGTAAAATCGGCCGTCTATAAAGTGAATCTCGGGCGCCCAAATTTCGCGCGAGTACGGTCCGCGGCGCGGCGCGAACCAGATATCCTTAAACTCGCCCGGTTCTTCAAGCGAATCGGAGACCCAGAGTCGAATCGAACGCGTCGGGTTGTTCGACTGACTCCAGTAGTATCTTCCCTTATACTCGATAACCCATGGATCGGCGCCGGGCCGGACAAACTTCGGCTTAAGACGTTCGGGGGCGACGACGGACTTTTCCGGCGAAGCCTCCTGCGCCGTCGGCTCGTCGGCGCTTGCGGACGTCAAGGAAAGAAGCGCGATCCCAACGAGCGCGAAGCCAATTCTTCGAAGCGTTACGCAATTCAACGTCATTCTAACGGTCCTCTGAAAAAAACGGCGAACAATCTCATAAACGTTCGTCTGTCAATAAATACGTTCTATTACGTCGCTAAGGACAATCAACGCGCGTCGTCGGACGCGTCGTCCTTCCGAAACGCCGTCCAGTCGATTCCGAGTTTGACCATTCGCGCGCGAAGCGTGTACGGGTTAATCGCCAACGCTTTCGCGGCGCCGTTCTTGCCCTCGACGACGCCGTGCGAACGCGTCAACGCGCGTTCGATATGCGCTTTCATCGCCTGGTCGAGCGTTAGAAACTCCGAAGAGTCGCCGTCTGGCTCTTCGCTCGACGTCGCTCTCGCGGCTGAAACGGGAGAAGACGACGAAACCGTCTGCTCCGTCGACTCCGGCGAAACGAGCGCCTCGAGTTCGGCTGCGGTTCGCGGGAAAACGTCGCGCTCCGCAACCGCCTTGAGGACCCGGCGCAGACCGTCGAGATTATCGGGATAATCGAACGCGCGCAACCGCGCAAGTTCGTCGGGCGTCAACGGGTCGCGCAAAACGCGCGCCTCTGCGGTCGCGTCGGCAAAAAAACGAACCGCGAGCGCGTCAAAATCATGCGTTCTTTCTCTAAGAGGCGGGAGAAAAATCGGAAACGCGCCGAAGAGCGTCGCCAATTCAGAGGAGAAGTTCGAGGCGCTCGCAAGCGTCTGACACGGCTTTGTCGAACTAAAAACCGTCTGAAATTTGACTTTTCCCGAAAGAATCACGCTCGCTAGATTCCGACCAACCTGTCGAGGAATTCTTTCCGCGCCGTCGATAAAGACGACGACGTCCTCGTCGGTCGACGAAATCAACCTCTCCCAACTGCGCCATGGAACAGTCCGACCGTCTAACGGCAGAAACTTCCGAAAAGGCCGACATGCCCCCGCTATCGCGCGCGCCAGCGTTTCCTTTCCGACGCCCGGCTCCCCCCAGAGGAAAACCGACACGCCCGAATCCGCGGCGATCTTCGCACGGTCGCACGCGCCGCGGAGCGCTCCGTTCGCGCCGATTAATTCGTCAAAACTCACGTCTTTGCTCATCGCCGTGATAACGTTTCCTCGTTTTCCAATAAAGTCAATCTCGTCGTCGCAGCCTGAAAACTATTATAACCTCATGCGCCGCCGTTGCAAACTCCCTTGAAACTCTTGCTAACGGCGCCAATCTGCCCTTCCCGTCTCCAGCAAGTACGTATTTCAAGCGAGCGCCCTTGAAACAAAGCTCGTCGCAGGTAACATAAAAGCGACAGGATTGAGAAACGCGCCGCCCTCGGCGTCCGTAATTCCGTCGATTTGTTTTTGGCTTCTGCCTCGTTCAGGAGAACACGACATGTTCGGAATCCTTATCTCAACGTCGATTATAATCGTCGTTATAAAAGCGTTCACGGGCGGAGACGTGTCCTTTGGCAGCGCGTTCGTCGCGGCGTTCTCTGCGGGAATCGCCTCGAGGCTGCTCATAACGCTGGCTTGTCCGCCTTTGGAAAGCGACTTTTTGACTTTCACGGTCTCGACGATTATTCATTTTGTCGTCGCGGCGCTCGCGGTGTCGCTCTTTTGTTCGACCGACGTCAAACACGTTCTCATGATTTCTGGGACGTTCGCGGGCTTCTGTCTCGTCTCGACGGTTCTTGCAATTTGCCTCTCAGCGGATTGATCGATCAACGCGTCGACGTCGCTGAACGACGAATACTAAAAATCGACGTCGCGCGCGTCCGTCGACGACCGCCATTTTTCCCGCGAGAGAATCGTTTCCTTGCCTGTCGCGCTCGCTGAAACGGCGCCGCGATCGTTCCTAACGTCCGACGAACAAAGACGTCGCGGGGCTAATTCGAATTCGCTTTGGCGGCTCTAGCCGTGAAGTCTTCCGATAATGTGGAAAAACAAAGGAAAAATCCTTGAAATAGCCGCGGCGACAAGTTAGGATAGGATAAAGACCTAACCGTCGGAAACACGCTGGGACAGACGTTCTGCAAACGGCGTGGATCCGCCCCAAACGTCCTTTAATGACAGGAGCCCCTACATGATCGGTTTATTTATCGGCGCTCTTATCCCTGCGGCAATTCTACTCCTTATCATCAAGATGTTCACGGGCGAGGACGTCTCTTTTATAAACGCGTTCCTTGCGGCGCTTGTCTCTGGAGTCGTCTCAGGAATCCTCGTTGGTTTAGCGATCGCACCTTTAGAAAGTCTCGCTATGATCGTGGTCGTTGCGACGCTCATTCAATTTGTCGTCACGGCGGTCGCCGTCCAGCTCATTTGTTCCACTGACCTAAGACACGTTCTTATGATCGCCGGAACATACGCCTGCGTCGGACTCGCCTTCAACATTGCCCGTGTCTTCCTCCTAGCAACGTCTTGATCTATCCGCCCGTCCTCCGTCGCCAGACGGCGACGACTCAGAATTGAAGAAATGTCGCCTATTCTGAAAATCCTCCTCGTTTGCGGGTATCTTTTCTTCCTCTCGGTCTACGTCTTCGCCCCCGTGTTCTTGTTTCTCAAGAAACTCGCGGACGCGGCGGGCGGGACGAAGAAGTTGTGGAAAACGTACGCGCTCCTCTTCCTCGCGGGAGGGGCGTCGACCCTCCCCGTCGCGCTCGTAGAGTGGGGGCTGAGCGCACTCCTAACGCCAGACATGGAGACGGCTTGGGGCTGTTTCCTCGGCGCGTTTGTCGTCGCGGCGTTTACGGAAGAGACGACGAAATTCGCGATCCTCGTCGTCGCGATCCTTCTCAGCGCTCGGTTCGTCCGCTACACGCGAGCGCTTTCCTTCGCCGCGTGCGTGTCGCTCGGGTTCGCCTTTGTCGAAAACGCGCTTTACGTCGTCTCGCCTTGGTCGGCTAACGGCTCGCTCTTCGTCGCGTTCATGAGGTCGTTCACGTCGATTCCGGGGCATTTTATCTTCTCGATCTTCATGGGGTATTTCCTCGCGCTGGCGATCTTTGGGAAGAAAAAGGGCGTCAATATTCTCAAGGCGGAGGGCGGTCTCTCCGGCGCGTCGGAAAAGCGGCGCAAAAACTTCTATAAAAACGTCGCGCTCTCTTATGGCGTCGCAATCGCCGCGCACGGGGTCTACGATTTTCTGCTGATGATCGGCGCGTCGCCGTCACAATTCAGCGGGCTTGCGTTCGTCGCGTGGATCGGACTGCTGATCGCGGGATTCTACGCGTCGAATCTTTGCGTCGACGTTCTGAAAGCCAAGGATCAGGCGGTCGCCGAAACAAAGCAAGCGGCGCGGAAAAGCGATTATCACATTAACGTCCGGCGATAGTATCTCGCGTCTCTTTCAAAAAAATGGACAAGATTACGAAATGCTTATTGACGCGCTTCTTTACTTCGTTATTCCCGTCTTTATCATTAAGGCGTTCGCAGGCAAGGACGTCTCGTTTGGAGACGCGTTCTTCGCCGCGCTCGTAGCCGGAATCGGCGGAGGGGCTCTCGCGGCTCCCGCTCTCGTGTTCTTAGAGAATCCTGTCGTAGCCGTCGCGGTCTTCGCCGGCGTCCAATTCGTCGTCGCCGTCGTCGTCGTTCGGTTCGTCTGTTGCTCCATCGACCTAAAAAGAGTTCTCATGATCGCCGGAACCTACACGGTCGTAGTCGTCGGTCTGTATAATCTCTTATGTTAACTTTGCCGCCGTCGTCGCGCGGAGTCCCTTAGAAAATCGCCGTCGAAACGCCTATGCTCCGAATCCTCCTCGTTTGCGGGTATTATTTCTTTCTCTTGATCTGCGTCGTCGCCCCCGTGTTTTTGCTTCTCTGGGCGCTCGCGGACGCGGCGGGCGAAACAAAGAAGCTCGCGAAGACGTACGTGTTCCTTTTCTTCGACGGAGGAATGTCGACCGCTCTCGCCTCTTTTGCGGAATGGGCGCTGAAAGCGCTTCTAAATCCTGATTCAAAAACTATTTTGGGCTGTTTCATCAAGGGGTTCGTCGTCGCGGCGTTTACAGAGGAAACGGTGAAATTCGCGATTCTTGTCCTCGTGGTCGTCACTAGCGCGCAGTTCGTTCGCTACACGCGGACGCTCGCCTTCTCCGCGTTCGTGTCGCTAGGGTTCGCTTTCTTTGAAAACTTAGATTACGTCTCGCCTGGACCTCTGAACAGATCGCTTTACGTCGCGTTCACGAGAGCGTTCACCGCAATTCCGGGGCATTGTATTTTCTCGATCTTCATGGGATATTTCCTCGCGCTGGCGATCTTTGGGAAGAAAAAGGGAGTCAATATTCTCAAAGCGGAAGGAGGGATTTCCGGCGCGTCGGAGAAACGGCGCAAATATTTCTACAAAAACGTCGCGCTCTCATACGGAGTCGCGATCGTCGCGCACGGGGTCTACGACTTTCTGCTGTTGCTCGCCTCGGAGGCGCCCCAATTCAGAAGGATTGCCCTTGTCTCTTGGGGCGTACTTTTCATCGCCGCGCTTTACGTGTCAAGTTTTTGCGTCGACGTTCTGAAAGCCAAGGATCAGGCAGTCGCCGAAACGAAGCAAGCGGCGCGGAAAAGCGATGACGACGTCAATATCCGTCGATAGTTCTTCCGTGCTCTTTCAAAAAACTGGACAAAATTGCGAAAACAGCGTCGCAACGCTTGATTTTCACGTTTCCAACTTTTATCATCAGTATCTTGGAGCGGCGTTTTTGGGCGCCCTCTTCGTATTGTTTGGCGTCGCCGCTGTTTTCGTTCCGCTTTAGGCGGCGGGACGCGTCGCCCCAAAAAGGCGCGGAATCCCAGCGAAAAAACGGCGTCAGTTCGTCAGCGCATCGTTGATCTCTCGGAGATCGGCTTAGAGGAGTAATCTATGAAATCAACGCAATCTCGCGTCGGACGACGCGATTTTCTCAAGGGCGTCGCGCTATGCGGCGTCGCGTCTTTCGTTCCGGCGCTCGTACCTGCTTCGGCGCTAGGACTCGACGGAACCGTTTCTCCGAGTGAAAAAATCAACCTCGGCGCGATTGGAATCGGCTCCCGCGGCGGCGAAGACTTCCGGATCTTTTTAGGGCGAAACGATATCAGATTCCGCGCGATCTGCGACGTTCGCCGTATTCGCCGCGAGTTCGTCAGCAACGCCGCCAACGAGAAATACGGCGACAAAGATTGCGCGACGTATATCGATATGAACGAGCTTTTACAGCGCGAAGATATCGACGCGGTCCTCATCGCGACCGGCGACCGCTGGCACACCATGGCGTCGATCACCGCCGCGAAGTACGGTAAAGACGTCTACTGCGAAAAGCCGCTCTCCCTCACGATTCAGGAAAGCCGCGCGCTCGCCGAGGCCGTCAAACGTTACGGGATCGTTTACCAAGCGGGAACCCAGCGCCGCAACATCGGCAACTTCATGCTCGCGGCGGAAATCGCGCAGTCGGGCAAACTCGGCAAACTGACGGAAGTCCACGCCAACACGCTGTGGCCCGCGACCGACCAGGATTGGTACCCCGCCGAGCCGGAGCCGGATCCCGACGAAGTCGACTGGAACCGCTGGCTCGGTCCTTGCCCGTGGCGCCCCTATAACAGCGCGTACGTCCGCGGCGACTGGCGCGGCAAGTTCGACTTCCACGGCGGCGGAATCCTCGAATGGGGTTCCCACACCGGCGACCTCTGCCAGTGGGCCGCGCAGAAGGACGACACGGCGCCCGTTCGCTACGAGCCGCAGTTCAACGAAGACGGCTCGATCGCGGGTCATATCTGGGCTTATTATGCCGACGGTCTCAAGCTCGTCATGCGCTCCGACGGATGGCTCGGACTCGGAACCTGCTCCGCGCGCTACGTCGGCGAAGAAGGCTGGGTCGAAACGGGCGACAGCGGCCGCATGGCCGTCTCTAGCGACAAACTCCGAAGCGAGCTCAAATACTTCGGAATGCCGGGCACCGACCCGTCGACGCACATCGCGGAATTCTGCGAATGCGTCAAGACGCGTCGCAACCCGGCGGCGAACGCGGCGGTCGCCGCGCAGTCGCACATCGCTTCTCACTGCGCCTACATCGCGTGGCAGCTCAAGCGAACGATCGAATTCGACCCCGTCAAGGAAGAGTTCAACGACGCCGACGCCAACCGCATGCGCACCCGCGCCATGCGCGCGCCCTACACTCTGTGACGTCGAACAAAGTCGTTCAACGTTCGTTTTGTCAGAATAACGCAACCCCAAACGCGCGCTGTTTAACAGCCGCGCAGGAGATATTTGAATATTATGCGTAACAAAGCCTTTTTCGCGCTCCTGACGTGCGCGTTCGTCGCCCTTGCGGCGTCCGTCGCAAACGCCCAGTCTTGGCAGGAGCTCCAGACTTCGACGGACGAAGCCGCCCTGATTCAAGCGATTACCAACATTGGCGACGCGCCCGAAGATATCCACAACGGCAACGTCGCGTGCAAACGCCTCGCCGTCTACGGAACCGACGCCGCGATTCCCGCGCTCGTCGCGCTCCTTCCGAATGAAAAACAGAACTTCAACGCGCGATTCGCGCTTGAAGCCATGCCAAGCGAAGCGGTCGACGCCGCGCTCCTCAAAGCGGCGAAAGAACTTAAAGGCGCCTGTCTCGTCGGCGTGATCGACACGATCGGCGTTCGCGGCAAAGCGGATTCCTTCGCGACGCTCAAAGAAATCGCCGACGCGAACGACGACCCCGCCGTTCAGAAGGCGATCTACGCCGCGTGCGGCATGATCGCGTCCCCCGAGGCGGAAGCGTTCCTCGTCGAAGAATCGACCAAAGACCTTGGCGCAATGGAATATTACGCGCGCAAAGCGCTCGGCGACGCCATTCTCGACGTCGCGGACAACTATGAAAAATCGGGTCAACTCGACAAAGCCGCCGCGCTCGACGACGTCGTCGCCGCCGCCGCGTTCCCGAAATACGAAAAGGAAGCCGGAATCTACCGTTCGCTGATCAACAAGGGCGCCGACTCCGCCGCGAAGGTCGTCGAACTCCTCCAAGGGGACGACGGACCCGTTTCCGACGTCGCGCTTAAATCGATCCGCGAATTCGACGCCGCCGCTTCCGCGAAAGTCGTCGCCGCGCTCGTCGAAAACTTCGACAAGTTCGACGCCGTTCGTAAAGTTCGCGTCGTCCGCGCCTTTGAAAACCTTAAAGCCGACGACGCCAAAGCGGTCGCGTTCCCGAAACTGACCTCGCTCGCCAACGCCGACGAAGTCGCGCTCCGCGCCGCCGTCGCTAAAGCGCTCGTTTCTTACGCTGGATCTCTTGAAAACGCCGCCTTTACTCGAGTCGACGGCAAAGAATGCAACGACGCGCTCCGTAACGCGAAGATTGCCCTCGGCGTCGCGCTTGCGAAAGCTAAGCCCGCGCTCTTCGAGAATATGCAGGCCTCGGCTCTTCTCGACGATATGGACGAGACGGACGCGCTCATCCAACTCAAGATCGTCGAACTTGCACGCATTAAGACCGCCGGTCCCGCGCTCGTGAAGATCGCGAACGAACGCCAAGGCGCGCTCCGCGACGCGGCGCTCTCCGCGCTCTCTGAAATCGTCGAACTCGACGATCTCCAGCTCCTCGTCGACGCGCTCAACGGCGAAACCGACGACGCGAAAGTCGACTGGATTCTTCGCGCCGCCTGCACGCGCCTCCCGCGCGAGGAATGCGCCGCCAAGGTCGCCGACCTCTTCGCGAAGTCCGATCTTGAACAGCAGCTTAAGATTCTGCCGCTCCTGAAGCAAATCGGCGGTAAAACGGCGCTCGACGCCGTCGCCGCAGCCTGCAACAAGGCCGACACGATCGACAAAGCGACGCAGATTCTCGGCGAATGGAACACGCCGGAAGACGCCCAAGCGGTCGCCGCGATTTGTCTTGCGATCGCCCAGCAGTCGAACGACGCGAAGTATCACTCTCGCGGCATTCGCGGTTACGTCCGCGTCGCGCGTCAGTTTGAGCTACCTTTAGCGACGAAGATCGAGATGTGCAAGACCGCGTTCAACACGGCGCGTCGTCCTGAAGACAAAGCGCTGATCTTCGAGGTCTTCAAGCGTCTGAACGTCGCCGAGAACGTCGCGGCCGCGCTCGAATACGCGCAGTACCCGGAATATAAGGACGCCGCGTGCGAAGCCGCCGTCGTCGTCGCCGAAAAGATTCGAACGAGCCAGCCCGGTTGGAACTGGAACGAAAAGAGCGGCGACGAAGCGAAGGACGCCTCCGCGAAGATTCTGGTCGACGGAATGAAGAAGGTCGTCGAAACGACCGACAATGCCGACCTCAAGGCGCGCGCGCAGAAATTGCTCTGACGTCGCGACGGTCGAACGTCGGACAGGCGACAGGGTTAGCCTATCTTGACCGATTTTGTCGGCGTTCTATAATCAGGTTAGAAGCTCTGGCGTCGCGCGCGCCGATTCTCGTACCCGATCTTGCGATCGGTTCGACGTTGCGCGACGCTTTCCCGACATAAGTACCCTTTTCATACGGAAACAAATTATGAAAAAGTTTCTTGTCGCGACTCTTGTCGCATGCGTTTGCGTGGTCGCTTCCTTCGCCAACGCGCAGGAAGACCAGCCGCTGAACCAACTTACTCCTCTTGAAGAAAAACTCGGTTTCGAACTCCTCTTCGACGGAAATTCCCTCAGCCCGGAAATCTGGCAGAGCGGGATCGACGGCTACCCGGTTAAGGACGGATATTTCGTCTGCGAAAAGGGCGGCAACCTTGAAACGAAGAAAGCGTATTCCGACTTCATCTTCCGTTTCGAATTCAAACTCCCCAAGAACGGCAACAACGGCGTTGGAATCCGTACGACCGCCGCGAATCTCGACGCCGCCTACAACGGCATGGAGATTCAGATCATCGACGAAGACTATCCGGGAATCGCCGAATGGCAGCGTCATGGCAGCATCTACGGCGTCGTCCCCGCTAAGACCGGCGCCCTCAAGCCGATTGGCGAATGGAACTACGAAGAGATCGAAGCGATTGGTCCGCGTATTAAAGTAACCGTCAACGGCAAAGTCATCGTCGACGCCGACATTACGAACGCCAAGCCGATCCACAACGCCGAGCATCCCGGCCTCCACAACAAGTCCGGCTTCATCGGCTTCCTCGGACACGGCGACCCGGTTCAGTTCCGCAACGTCCGCATCCTGTCCCTCGCGAAAGACGAACAGCCCGCCGCGAACGGAGAAATCACGCTCGAAAAGGCTAAGGAAATCGCTCTTGCGCACGCGAAGCTCGCGGCGAACGACGTGACCTTCACGAAGGTCGGCGAAGAAATCGACGACGGAATCAAAACGATCGAAGTCGAATTCTATCACAATCAGACGGAATACGACTATGATATCGACCCGACGACCGGCGCGATCCTCTCCTTCGATCAAGACGCGGAAAGCTACGTTCCCGCCCCCGCCGCCAACAACGGCGCCGGAATCACCGAGCAGCAGGCGCTCCAGATCGCTCTGAAGGACGCCAAGGTCGCCCAGAACGCGATTTCTCGCACGAGAATCAAGCGCGATCGCGAAAACGGTCGTAACGTCTTCGAAGTCGAATTCCACGTCGGAAGGACCGAATACAACTACGATATCGACGCGACGACCGGCGCGATTGTCGAACGCGACGTCGATAACGACGACTGAGTTTCGGATTGCAACGCGCGCGTCTCGGCCTCTTGCCTGACGACCGCGTCGTGATAAAATACGGAGCGTCGTTCGCAAACCTGCGGACGACGCTCGTTTTGTTTCCAGCTCTAAGGTCGCGCCATGTACTATACGTCAACGCTTTCCCCGCAGGTTGCGGATACGGATATGCAGGGACACGTCAATTTTCTCGCTTACTCAAACTGGTTCGACCGCGTTCGCGTCCCGATCTATAAAGAATTTTCGCCCGACCTCAATTTCCGCGACCACGGAATCGTCGTGCTCCATACGGAAGTCACGTTTATCCCCGAAGTTTACGTGCATCACGACGTGGAGATCCGCACGTGGGTGAGCCTAATCGGCGTAAAGTCCTTTGAAGTAACGCAGGAACTATGGCAGCAGAGCGAGCGCTGCGCGACGGGACGCACCGTCTTCTGCGCGTTCGATTTTACGAGTCATAAGAGCGAGCCTATTTCGTCCAAGTTCCGCGAGGCGCTTGAAAGATATCATTA
>JAEEGF011556978.1_pt1 | contig 12418 bp, 7 predicted proteins | sample 9134171 | NCBI WGS metagenome assembly JAEEGF01 (sample SAMN16246542, study PRJNA631951) | gut metagenome | biome: gut microbiome; feature: rumen; material: AP-attached | host: Bos | place: Iran: Karaj | collected 2018-10 | reverse complement strand
AAGTCCGTAGATAACGTGGCATCCGGCCTGCTCAAGCTTTTTAGCCCAGACGATGTTGTTCTCCTCATCAAACCTTGCCTTCAGCTCAACAAGAACCGTAACCTGTTTGCCATTGTCCGCAGCCTTGGCAAGAGCTGCAATAATGGGAGAATTACCACTTACTCTGTAAAGAGTCTGCTTGATGGCAAGGACATCAGGATCAATCGCAGCATTCTCTACGAATTTAACGACATTTTCAAAGGTCTCATAGGGATGATGCATGAGAATGTCACCTCTTCTTATGACCTCAAAAATATTGTCGTCACCAATAAATTCAGGCACCGGCTGAGGGGCTTTATACCTGTGTTCCTTGAGGTCATCAAAGCCCTCCAGCTTGTACATCTTCATAAGGAAAGTCAGATCAAGAGGTCCGTCTATCCTGTATATTTCGTTATCTTCTACTCCAAGCTCTTTGGCAATGAGCTTAAGAAGCTTATCATCTATTCCGGCAGAAACCTCCAGTCGGATAGCCTGGCCCCACTGACGGCGCTTGATCTGCTTCTCGATTTCTTTTAAAAGATCCTCCGCCTCATCCTCGTCAATGGAAAGGTCTGCATTTCTTCCAACTCTGTAGGGAGCGCTGGTAATTACATCATAGTTAAGGAACAGCTTGGACACATTTCTTTGAATGATCTGTTCCAAAAGAACTACCTTCCTGACTTCGCCCTCCTCCCCGCTTCCGGGAATCTCTATGATTCTTGGCAGAACGTCAGGAACCTGGACTGTGGCAAAATCCACATTGTCATCTCCCTCTTTTTTCCTGAGAAGAGATGCGATATTAAGCGTCTTGTTCCTGATAAGAGGGAAAGGCCTTGAGGAGTCCACCGCCATGGGGGTGAGAACAGGGTACACGTACTCATCAAAGTATCTGTCCACGTACTCTCCGTCCTTCTCCGTAAGCTCACTGCACTTGCAGATCATAAGCCCCTTTGCCAAAAGAGCCGGCAAGAGTTCCTTATTGTATATCCTGTACTGGTCATCCACGAATTTATGCACGTTCTCAAGAACTGCCTCCAGCTGCATATCCGCTGTCATACCTGCGATATCCAGCTTCTTATAGCCGGCATTTATCATATCCTTGAGGGATGCAACTCTGACCATAAAAAACTCATCGAGGTTGCTGGCTGAAATACTGAGGAATTTGAGCTTCTCAAAGAGAGGATTTTCTTCATCCTCTGCCTCAGACAATACTCTCTCATTAAACTGCATCCAGCTAAGTTCCCTGTTAATGTAATACTTGGGATCTTCAAAATCTATGCTGTTATTCTTTTTTCTTTTAAACTTATCCTTTATTCCTGACATGTCCGACCTCTCTATCCTTAATCAAACACAATGATATCACAGCAGCTTCTTTTGCCTTATCACCGGCTTTATTCCCATAACCTCTTCAAAGAATGCAGCTCTGTTGCTGAAAAGCCCCTTCTCCAAAGTGATATCCGCCATTGTATCCACGTTGATGATAAGCTCTTTGTCCTTAATATAGACCTTTACGTCCTTAAACTTCTGCTTGTGAGTTCTGTCAAGACCATTGGCGACTCTTATAATGGCAGTCAGCTTGGCTACCCGCAGATAATCTTCTCTGGTAAAGCCATCCAGAAATGAGTTCTTACTGTTGTAGTAATCAAACTCCTCATGATTATATCTGACTACATTGGCAACTATCTCCCTCTCCCGATGAGAAAGGCCGATGATCTCAGTGGACATTATAATGTTGTAGGAACAGTCACCAAGATATACAACACTTATATATTTCCCGCAATCGTGAAGAATAGTTGCGATCTGTAAAAGAAGTCTGTCTCTGGAAGATAGCCCATGCAGTTCCCCGGTATTATCAAAAATAGTAAGGGCAATCTTCTGAAGCGTCTCTCTCCTTGATCTGCTTCCCATAAATCTCTTTGATATGTTCTCGGCACAGGCAATAATATCCTGTTCAAAATCGTGGGTAGATTTGATGAAGTTCTTCTCTTCGGCATACTCGTAAGCAATTCCGTCGCAAAGAGTGATTCCGGGAGCCCAGATATTCTCAGCCTTGGTGGCTTCAAGAATACATTTTATCAGCACTCCGGACACCAGTAAAAGAGGTACATTGTCCTCCGGAATATTCAGCTTTTTGGCAATGTCAATCTCACTGGTGTTATTTGCCAGCTTAAGAAATTCCAGAAATTCATTCCTTGTCACATTGCCTTCTGCTCCTTTTTTATACTTCTGGATTACCGGAGAGACATAATCATCAATTATTATGATATTTTCGATTTTCCTGTCCTTGAGATACAGTTTTGAAAAGACCTGTAACTGGGAATTAACCAGCTCTGAAACCAGCTCGGAGTACTTAAGTCTTGTGGCCTGCACTTCCTCCATGGTGGTATGGATCCTGAGGACACCGGTCTTAAGATTCTGAGTGGCCACAAGGGTATCCTTTTCAAAAAGAGATATCTGTATGCTGCCGCCTCCGATGTCCACAATGGCTGCCGGTCTTTTTATTATTTCCCTGAACCGCTTATTCTTAAGCGCAATGGATTTATAATCCAAAAATCTCTGCTCAGAATTACTGAGGACATCTATATGTATACCTGCCCTTTGCTCAATCAGATTCTGAACCACCACAATGTCCCTGGTCTCTCTTACCGCGCTGGTGCCGTAAGCCTGATAATGAGTAACTCCGTAGGTCTTCATGATATTTCTGAAGTCACTCAATATCCTGATCATCTCTTCAACATGCTTGTTGGAAATGTACCCTGTGGCGTAGGTCTCACTTCCAAGATCCATACGGTGTCTGACATGATCAAGTTCCTTGACTCCGTTTTTGGACGACAGCTCAAAGATCTTAAGCGCCATTTCGTATGAACCAACATCAATTGCAGCAAAAATTTCACTACTCATAGTAACCCCTCACCATATAATGAAATCAGTAATTTCCAAGAATCTTCATTACTCTTGTTTCCTCACGAAGACCCCTTAAAGCGTTTCTCACCGCACTGTCCTCCAGATTTCCGTCAAAGTCAATAAAGAACCTGTACTCCCAGTTTCTGTCTTCTATCGGTCTTGACTCAATCTTGGTCATATTGAGATTGTTGTAAATAAAGTGCGACATTATGTGATAAAGAGATCCTGCCTGGTGCGGAATCTCAAGGCAGAGGCTTATCTTGCCCGCTCCCCTCAAAAATACTTTCTGGTTGGTAACAATGATAAATCTGGTGGAGTTCTGGTCCGCCTGATTTATTCCCTCACAGATTATCTCAAGATTGTAGATCTTGGCAGCTCCTGCACTGGCAATGGCAGCCTGAGTCTTATCATTATCCTCTGCAACTTTTTTGGCGGCAAAGGCGTTATTCTTCATACTTATCTGTCTGATATCACTGTGCTCGTTCAAAAATCTGCTGCTCTGCATCAGTGACTGTGGATGTGAATAAACTGTCTTGATATCCTCAAGCTTTGTTCCGGGCACACCCATGAGGCAGTGCCTGATCTCAATTATCTGCTCACCTATGATGTAATTCTCGTACTCTGTCAAAAGATCGTAAATCTCACTGACAACTCCTGCTGTGGAATTTTCTATGGGGAGCACTGCGTAATCAGCGCTGCCTTCCTCAAGAACAGCCATGGCATCTCTGAAGGTGTCTACATGGAAGCAGTTGACATTTTCTCCAAAGAACTGTTTCATGGCAGCTTCGGAATATGCACCCTCTGCCCCCTGATAACATACTCTGCAGTTCTCCTTGTCAATGGAATCCACAGGAATAAAAGGAAGTCTTCCTGAGGCTCCGTTATTGGCCAGTTTCTGATATTGCAGTTTCCTGCTCATGGACATGAGCTGTGAAAAAAGTTCCTCTATACCGATTCGATTAAAATCAGAGTGAGCCAGCTCTTTTACTGCTTTAAGCTTTTCCTCCTCGCGCTCCTTGTCGAAAACTTTTTTACCATTGGCGATCTTAAAATCTGCCACCTGAGAGGCTATGTCCATTCTCTTTTCATACAGCTCGACTATCTGCCTGTCTACTTTATCTATTTCAACACGTAATTCCTGTAAGTCCATCTCAATTCTCCGTCCTGTTACATATGTATGATATACGGATTGTTTCGTGCTTCGCACTCTCACAATCCTACAAACATTCGGAAACCGCTAATTTACTCCGTAAATTGCTAATTCCTCATGTTTGTTAGGGTCATGAAGTATTTCGCCCACATGCAAGCAAGTTGCAGTGGTCTTATACTTATGACGCCTATATCATACATTTTATTATATTTACCATCTTGATAGCAAGATTTAACGCGGCTATAATAACTACAGAGGGAGAAACTATGACAAAAAAAGCGATTATAGTTTTTATAATTATAGGTCTACTCATTACAATTGGCATGGGCGTTTATTTTTACAGCGAACGTGTTCCCATGTATTCTTCAGACATCGGTAATTCTGCCGGCAACCTCCACAACCAGGGCTTATTTTTCGAAATGGACGGCAAAGTGTATTTTTCTAATGCCATGGACAATGACTGCCTGTACTCCATGAATCCTGATGAAACCGGCCTCAAGAGACTTACCACCATGCGCTCTCGGTACATAAGCGGAGCCAATGGTTTTCTTTACTTCTATATGGATTCCACCAAGAAATCAGGAAAGGTAACAGGACTTGGAGCTGCCTCCAATCAGTACGGCATCTACAGATTAAAGATTAAGGGCAACAAACAGGTCTGCCTCCTTCGTGATTTTTGCGGCGAGCTGCAGCTCTGCGGTGAATACATCTACTACCAGGGCAAATCCGACAGTGGAACTCTCAACAAGATCCGAGTTGATAAAAAAAATAAATCCAAAGTTGCTGATGAAATGATTTCTCCAATCTGCTATTATGATGGAAGGATTTATTTCACCGGTGTAAATGAAGACCATTACATTCATATGCTGGATACCAAGAACAACGACATGATACAGGATTTCGTCTATGGACATCTCTTCAATCCTGTTGTTACGAACGGTTATCTCTATTACATGAATGGTGATTCCAATTACAGTCTGTGGAGATATAATCTTTTAAGTGGCAGCACAGAGATTGTCACTTCAGACAGACTCGACAGCTATACCATGGATAAGAATTATATTTACTACGCCTATTCCAATGGCGCTGAATCCGCATTAAAGAGATGTGAACTGGATGGAAGCAATCCTGTCATTCTCTATAATGGTGTTGTGAACAGTCTCAATCTGACTTCACAATACTTATATTTCAAAGTTTATGGGACAGATGATTTGTACTATCACTTTCCTTTGAACGGTTCCGCCGGAGTTTCTGTTTTTTCCGGCATGTAATGTACAATCAATAAAAGTTTTGATGAGGAGAAGGTATGAATAATTTACGACACATGATGAATCCTCTGGACTTCTCGGTTGAAGAACTGGAGGCTCTTTTCGATGTGGCAGGTGACATTGAGAAGAACATGGATGCCTACTCGCACAAGTGCGACGGCAAGATCATGGCAACCTGTTTTTATGAACCCAGTACCAGAACAAGACTAAGTTTCGAAACTGCTATGCTCCGCTTGGGCGGTCAGTGCCTCGGATTTGCAGATGCAGGTAATTCTTCAGCCGCTAAGGGCGAAAGCGTCTCAGATACCATTCGTGTAATTTCCTGTTTTGCAGATATCTGTGCAATGCGTCATCCCAAGGAAGGTGCCCCAATGGTCGCAGCTTCCAAATCTCTTATTCCCGTTATCAACGCAGGTGACGGTGGTCATCAGCATCCAACACAGACATTAACCGATCTTCTTACCATCAGATCTCTCTATGGTAAACTTGGCGATTTCACTATCGGCCTTTGCGGCGATCTCAAATTTGGTCGTACTGTCCACTCTCTTATAAACGCTCTCACCCGCTACACGGGTATTCATTTTATTTTCATTTCACCAAAAGAATTAAAGGTTCCGGATTACATCACGGAGATGCTTGATTCCAAAGGACTTACATATGAGGAAGTAATCAGACTCGAAGAAGTAATGCCCCGTCTTGATTTCCTGTATATGACAAGAGTTCAGAAGGAACGTTTCTTCAACGAAGAAGACTACATAAGACTCAAGAATTTCTATATCCTTGATAAGGCCAAGATGGATCTCGCCAAGGAAAAAATGTTCATCCTGCATCCTCTTCCACGTGTAAACGAGATATCTGTTGAAATCGACTCCGATCCAAGAGCTGCATATTTCAAGCAGGTACAGTATGGTCTCTATGTCAGAATGGCTCTTATCTTAACGCTTCTGGACATGACCGACGCACATATGAATCAGGGATTATTGAAAAAGTATTAACGCGCTCTCACATTACGGGAAGGAAAAACAATCATGTTAAATATTGGAAAAATAGAAGAAGGCTTTGTTCTTGACCATATCCAGGCCGGAAAAAGCATGCAGATATATCACCATCTTGGACTTGATAAGCTCGACTCCACAGTAGCCATCATCAAGAACGCCAAGAGTAAGGCCATGGGCAAAAAAGATATCCTCAAGATAGAATGTGACATCGACTCTCTTGATCTGGATGTATTGTCCTATATCGACCATAACATCACCGTCAATGTTATCAAGGACGGCGTGATCATTGAAAAAAGGACTCTGGTTCTCCCTAAAGAAATCACCGGAGTAATCAAATGTCACAATCCAAGATGCATCTCCTCCATTGAGCAGGAGCTTCCTCAGATTTTCTATCTCTCTGACGAAGTCAAGGAAATCTACCGCTGTAAGTACTGCGACGAGAAATACAGCGAAGGCGACGCCGCAACTCACTAAAAAAATAATCGCTCCCCACTTCAGCACGAGATGGGGAGCGATATTCTTTATTATCATTTTTCTTTCAGATACTTCTTATTGGCGTACATCTTGGCGTCTGCCCGCTCAAAGACATCAGATACATGTCTGTCGTTGTGGAACCTTGACATTCCCGCAGCAATGACTACACCGCCGTTTTTGATATTTTCCAGATTTTCCTCTTCAAATTTCTTCATGAGTCTGTTGATATTCTTATAGTCAAGCCCCTGGGCAATTACCATAAACTCATCGCCGCCGATCCTGAATACCGGGCTGTGCTGGAAGGTTGTACAGATGCGCTGACATCCCGCTTTAATAAAAGCATCTCCTGCCTGATGTCCCATGGTATCATTAATTACTTTGAGTCCGTTTAAGTCAAAAACAACAATGGCAAATTCCGGAACATTGCCCTCTTCTATCAGGGCATCCAGCTGAATCTCAGAATCAACATAGGCATGCTTATTCTTAACTCCGGTCAGGGCATCGAGATTAGCTATATCTCTGGCTGCTGTAAGCTTTAATGCATATTCCTGCTCTTTTTTCACCTGATTATCTGTGTCCAGAATTCCGACTATAAGCTGCGGTCCATCCTCTTCATCGATAATAGCGGCCTTTAGGCATACATATCTTGGAACGCCGTCCAGCATTAGTCTGTAATTCAGAGAATAAACTCCTTTGTCGTCTATTTCCTTCATAACATTTTCTTTATTGAAGGAATCCATATAAAGCTCCATATCCTCCAGATATACAACTTTGGCGCCATTTTCCAGAGATTTTTTAAAGAAATCATCGCCCTCTGAAGATATTCCAAGAGTCTTATAACCTTCTGTAACACTGAACCCAAGGTAATGATTCGTAACGGGATCTACAGTATAGATACAAATAAAGTCACCGGAAAGAGCTGTTATTCTGGCATAAGTTCTTCTCTCCTGCTTAATACGCTCAAGAGCTTCTTTATGCCGCAGCTCCGAATCGTTATCCACGTACCCCAGTATGACTATTCCGAGAGCCACCACTCCCGTCACCGGATTGGTGGTTATTTTTCTGATAAAAAGATGAATGATATCGCCTTTTCTGTTTTTAACATCAACAACAATTCTTTTTTCATCTTTTTTGCACTGCAATATGGAGTTGGTAAAATCTGATCCAAGTCCGGAATTGGAATTTGAATAGGGCACTTTTCCGCGGCCCAAAAGATCCGGATAGTGACGACGCATAAACTCCCTGTAGGATTTATTTCCACGGGTTAATTTTATCTCATCATCCCCTGCTTCCACGATGAACATGGGAAGAGTATCAAAATAGTTTCCAAGACTCCCATCATCGTCATCAGAAGCAGCTAAGGACATATCATATAAATTGATATTTCCAAGTATCGTATAGTATTCGGATTCTGCGGGATTCTCAAAGCCTATCTGAATTCCTTTTCTGTTTCTTTCAAAAATATCCTCCAGAGAAACAGGTTTGCAGTAGAAAAATCCCTGAAGTCTGGTACAGCCGATTTCCTTGAGGAACTCAACTTCCTCGGCGGTTTCAATACCCTCTGCAACGGTTTCGCTGCCAAGGCCGTTGGCAAGTCGCACCAGCTCTGTGATTATAACCCTGCTTCCCTCGCTCTTTGTAATATTATCAATAAAAGCCTTATCAAGTTTCAGTACATCAAAATGAATTTGCTGCAGAACATCGGGAGAACTGTAGCCGCATCCAAAATCATCCATCCAGACGCTGAATCCCAGTTCCCTGAACCTGTTTACCTGCACCATCATGAAATCAATATCATCCAGGATGACGCTCTCTGTTATTTCTATGATTATCTTGCTTCTGTCAAGTCCCGAGTCATCAACTCTTTTCCTGATTTCTTCGACTATGTCGCAGGAATAAAAATCTGTACGGGACAAATTTATGGAATTGGGGACTATGTATAGTCCACCCTTCCCCTGCTCCTTTAGCTTCTCAATGACCTTTTCCACAACATAGAGGTCAAGTTTATAAGAGATCTTGGAATCTTCAAGAATGGGAATAAAATCCAGAGGATTGAGCATTCCCTTTTCGGGATCATCCCAGCGAACCAGCGCTTCCTCGCTGCACACTCTTCCGTTGGAAGCTCTGATTATAGGCTGATAGAAAACTTTTATAAATCCACTTTCAAGAGCTCTTTCAAAATTCTCAAGCACATATCTTCTGCTCTCAAATTTGTTGAGCATGACTCTGTCGAAAAATACGATAGTTGATTCAAAGACATCTCCGCAGGAGTCACAGGCAATCTTAGCCCTGTCACAGGCTGTGGCTACGCTGACATCCTCCATTCCGTCACCGCCGTATACTCCGATTCTTATAGGAAGATTTTTTCCGCCATTTACCTTTTTGAAATCCAGTAAGAATTTTTTAAGTTTTTCCTTTATGCCATCAAAATAATCAAATGCTGTAAATCGATCCGCCGAAACGCGGCAACAGTTTTCGCTGCCAAAATATCCTGCCATCAAATCTCCGACGGCTTTAATAAGAATATCTCCCTCAGAATACCCGTAACGCTGGTTGAAGGCTTTCATGCCGTTCATATCAAAGTACAGCATGCATAATCTCACACCTTCTTCCAGGAATTCTTTATGCGCTTCGTCAGCCAGATCGAAGAAATAATTTATCGTAGGAAGTCCGGTCAGATGATCATACCTCATCATTCTGACTTCATTCTCAATTTGATTAAATTTCTGGTCTCTATAGCGATTCTTTTTCACAGTACGTCCTTCAAGTCAAACCACTTGATGCAAATATATTATCACTATTTAGTATATCATTTAGAAACTTAATCCTTTAAAAAATAAGTATTAAGAAAATATTAAAAGATTATCCCATGTCACCTCTTTAGCCGGTCTGAATTCCTCCGAAGACAGATAATGATATATACTGTCAAGAAGTGCCCTGGCCTCAGGATACTGCTGCAGGTCCTGAAGTCCCATGGAGGAGCATAAAATCCTTCCTTTCAGGCACTTTGCTTCAAAGAGCGAAGCCATCGGGCGCAAAGTCATATAGGAGTCCATCACCGAAACAATTGTATCCATGTAATCCGGCAGGATGAATGCCCTTTGCGAAGCCATGTGAAACCACTGCCAGTTGCTGTACTCCTCTGTGGGAAAACACTTAAATACAGGGTGCTTTGCATTTATAAGCTGCCCCATGGCTCCTTCCTGAAAAGGAAATGTCCCCACCGACCAAAAGTCCGTGGTGAACTGAGCCTGTATGGAATTGGGGATAGCTTCTTTGGTTGCCGGGGGCGTAAAATATACAATTCCTCCGTTTTCAAGAACCTCTAAAGCTTTGTCATCCAGTTTCTGAGTTTCGTAAATTCCCTCAGGTCGCTTTGGAGTCACTTTTGGGTATACCCATACGGGATAAGTAGTATCAATGCCCATTTCACGACCATTTTTATCAAGGAGGCTGACCTTAAAGTCAAATCTCTTAGGTCTGATGATATCTGAAAAAGGAATCTCCACAGTGCCGAGGCTGGTCAGTTTCCCTGCCTCACATTCAATATCCTTGTAAACACTGCCCTTATAGTCCCCAAGTTCAAAAGAGTAATTTCCGTGAAGGCTGTTTTTCCCGTAGTTTGCTACTCTGATTTCTGCCCTGAAGGTATCTGTGGCAGAATATGTATATCTGTCCATGAGTACCAGAATCGTCTGGGAACTGAAGAACTTTCTAAATCTCCCCGCATCAGAAAAGGCATAGGACTTAGGCTTTAGATGAGAATTGAGCATTCCCACCAAAGCAGTTCCCTGACCTGTAAAATCCTGAAGTCCAAGGAGCGATATTCCTGACATCTTAAGGGTCCGGAGAACCGCCTCAACTTCCTCTCTGTATGCAAGAAGTGCCAGCTCTCCCGAAGCAGATACTCGTTTTTCGTATTCTTCCATGGAAAGCCCCGCTTCCTTTATCCTGTCCCTGACAAGCATAAAGTTATCGGGTCTCGTAACTCCTTTAAAATCCTCCAGTTCATGGAGATCCGGAAGTACTTCATACTGCCCAACTTCAAAGCTAAAGAAGGGCTTGTCGTACTCTTTTCTTAAGTTTTCCATCTGCACATCAAAATTCCTTGTGGTGCAGGGGTCTGTGGTATTGATGATGCCGTTATTTCCGGCTACAGCAAGTCTTAGTACATCTTCTCCCACATTCGAAGATGTGTAAAAATCACTTTCCTCATCAGTTCCCTTGGCGCCGTAGAAATTATTTGAACCCCAGGCATAGAGTCTTGTGCTGTCTATCTTCCTGGCAATGCTCATAAGCCTGTGCATTTCCTTAATTCCATCCTCTGAGGAATGAAGCTCATTTCCCAGAGTGAGCGTTACAAAGGAAGGATGATTTGCATATGTCTTTACTATTTCTCTTATCTCATTTTCATAAAAAGCTATGCTCTCATCGCTTGAAAAAGCATCTCTCGGATTCCAGTTCGGAAGTTCAGGAGAAGCCATAATTCCCAACCTGTCAGCGGCTGTAAAGGCTGCTTCTGGTGGGCACCAGGAATGGAATCTGACACAGTTTACACCGTAAGAAGCATAAGTCTCCATAATTCTAATCCAGGATTCAAGGTCCATGGGACAATGCCCGGTTTCAGGGAAAAGAGCGCAGTTGGTTTCGCTTCTAAGGAAAATTCTTCGGTCATTGAGAGTAAGTCTCCCTGCTCTGTCTGATTTAAATTGCCTTATGCCAAAAGTCACATTTCTTTGGTCACAGGTCTTCCCCTCATCAGAAATGAGGCTTACTGAAAGCTGGTGAAGTTTGCCCTCTTCCTCGTCCCATTTTTCTGAAAGGGCAGACTCTGAAAGCTCAAGGTTATCCAAATGAACTTCAGTCTTTTCGCCATTATTAAGCTCGAGGCAAAACTCCCGGTTTGTTTTAAGAGCTTCTCCCTCTATCCTGATATAAGCTTTTTTTGCAAAGTTACCACCATGCATTATCTCTATGTCGATATGGCAGGTTGAAGGAGTTTCTTTCTCCGGATATATTCTTATATCAGAAAGGAAGGCTTCCTCTTTTTCCAGGATGCAAATATCTCCAATCACACCGTTCCAATTGGTCTGGGTCTCATCTGTGGCGGCAGAAGAAAAAGTAATATCCCTGTAGGGCATACCGGGATATGTGTTGTCTGTAACTATCTTAAGTTCACTGCCATGTTTCAAAAGCCCTGTTACTTCAAAGATATAGGGCACACTAAGGCCACGCTTTAGGCATTTGGCCTCTTTTCCATCTACAAAAAGGGACATGGCTCTTGCCCGCTCTGCATAAACAAAATATCTCTTATCTGTCCGAACAGTGCCTTCATAAATTCTGGTAAATGTCGCAACTCCCTCGTAGGTATAATTTCTTGTAAGTCTGGTGGCAATTCTGGGATCTGACTTATGGATTTCATCTACATCCTTATTTCTCTCCTCCACATCAGGATGCCAGGCCTTGGCAACTTTGTCAGGGTCACCCATTTTATTCTCATCCAAACTTCCCGGAAGAAAGCCATCCTCCTTGGTCCTTCCGTCAGAAAGCTCAATTTTCCATTTTCCTCTTAAGTCAAATCTCATGTTATCCCCTTATAAAAAACT
>JAEEGF011269115.1_pt1 | contig 12422 bp, 9 predicted proteins | sample 9134171 | NCBI WGS metagenome assembly JAEEGF01 (sample SAMN16246542, study PRJNA631951) | gut metagenome | biome: gut microbiome; feature: rumen; material: AP-attached | host: Bos | place: Iran: Karaj | collected 2018-10 | reverse complement strand
ATGGTATCCCGCCTGGAGGCAGGAATCTTCTCGTCGGTCATGTATTTCGACAGCTTTTTACTGTAAAAGGAATCCTCTTTATCAAGGATAATCTCATCCTGTGGCTCCCTGCGCCTAAAAACGGCCCTTTGTATTCTATCATAATCGAACCATTTCGTATATGAAGCAGTAGGGTAGGATGTCTTGCCATTGTACTCTAAAATTTCAATTTCCGCCACACCCAATTCGGGTAAATTAATGTTAATTTTTTGTGTATTTTTTTCTTTTAATAGCGTTAACAGGTCAAAACGGGTTTCCGTCTGCGTTTCACATCCATCATGCCTTTCCGAATTTTGGATGCTCATTATAAATTCATTATAGTTTCTCTGTGCCAAAATACCATAGGGCAGATTTATGCTTGCTTGTCCCGAAGTAGTGGATAATATATCCAAAACCGCCTCCACATGGGCTCTTCCGATATCTTTGCGGCCCGGAACCAGCTCCTCAAACATACGAAGCACCAGATGCTGCAGGATGATACCGGGTTTCTCCGAAAGCTCCCTGACATCCAGCCTTATCTCCCCCTGCCGGGAGTTGTCCGCTGTTTGGTAAAAAAGTTCCTCGGCCTGCTGCCGTATATATTCCTCCGCCGCTGCAAAATCCGCCGCTGCCCTGCACAGATGCTCAGGGGCTGCCTCGTTGATATTCTCGGTAAGATAGGGCAAAACCACGTTTCTTATCTTGTTCCTGGTGTGGATGTTCTCTGCATTGGTCTTATCCGTGCAGTAAGAAAGGCCCTTCTCCTCCAGGTATTCCTCGATCTCTCTTCTGCATACGCAAAGCAGGGGCCTGATCACATTGTCCCTTACGGGCCTGATGGCACTTCCTCCGCGAATTCCTGAACCTCTGGCCAGGTTCATAAGCAGCGTCTCCGCCACATCGTCCTCATGATGGGCCACGGCGATAAGGGCTTTGTTCCCGGTCTCTGCTTCCGCTTCTTTACAAACATCGGCGAATTCCTCATAGCGAACGCTCCGCCCAGCCTCTTCTTCGGTCACGCCCCATTCCTTAGCAAGCTTGGGGATATCCTTTCTTACTGCAATACACCTGATTCTTCTGCTCTCACAATATTCCCGCACAAAGGCCTCATCTTCACCAGCTTCTTCGCGGATCATGTGGTTGATATGTACAGCAACTATCTCAATCTTAAGAAGTCTTTTCAATTCAACCAGCACTGTCATAAGAGCAGTGGAGTCCGCGCCCCCGGAGAAACCTACTATTACAGTATCTCCCTCCCGGAGCATATCTTCCTTTCTTATGAAGTTAAGGACCTCTTGTTCAAACTGATTCATATTCTCTCAATTCTGTATCATTATCTGTACTGCATTGTATTTTCGGATGTCGTGGCACTTTGGCTTTTCGATGCACAGGGGCTGCCCTAAGGCCATATGGTGACGGGCCTGCAGGCTATGTTCAAGTACATGCGATTGTGGGTCGCTACGGAGGAAAGACCTGGCATATTGCGATGCCCTTGCATTGCAATATGACGCTTAGGGCTTGCCGGAGTGCTCAGCGGGCCGAGCAGGTTCTTGGACATACCTGCAGGTTCGGCGCCATATGGCCTTAGGGCAGCCCCGTCCGGGAATCCAAATCCCCGGGTAACCAAAATGAAACAAGCGCAGACAGATAATGTCTGCGCTTAAGTTGTGTATTCAGTCGCCGGTGTTCTTAAAAATGATCTCACCGGGATATACCAGTCCGAATTTCTCCTTGGCGGTATCTTCTATGTACTTGCGTGTGTGCGTGTATCTCTCGAATTCGGCGATGTCCTCGCTTCTGGCCTCTTCCTGCTGCATCTGTTCCTGAAGCTGGGCTTCCTTCTCTGCGAGAGCATCGGCCTTCTGCTTAAGTCCGTATCCCTTGATAGCAACTGCGATAACAAGGAAAAGAACTACGGTAGTTGTAAGAATAATACCGGACTTATTCTGAAATCCACGCTTTTTATAACGTGCTTTTCTTGCCATTTTTTACCCCAATCAAAATATTGTGTCAAAAGGTACTTTTGACACCTACATCATAGTATCTCTATATACAATAGTAATACTACTGAATATCTACGTCAAATCACCCTTAAATGTATTTATAAAGGTTGGTGACGTCCTCCTTGTGGATGGTCTCCTGAACATCCAGGACCTCCACGCTGACATCCTTGTTGCCAAAGCCGATGGTGATCTTATCTCCCACCTTTACCTCAGCTGATGCCTTGGCGGGTCTTCCGTTGATGGTGACCCTTCCGGCGTCGCAGGCCTCATTGGCCACGGTGCGCCTCTTAATAAGTCTTGTTACCTTTAAATACTTATCTAATCTCATTGTAAAAAATCTCCCTGTCAGTCTTTAATCATCTCCCGATGCCGTGCTGGCTGCGTCATCCGCCTCGTCATCCCTGTCTGTGGCGCCGGTGCTCGCTGAACCCGAACTGTCCTCACCGCTGTTGTCACTGCTCTTTTCCTCTGAAGGAGCGCTGGTGGCTTCATCAGCAGAGCTTTCGGTGCTGGCCACAGAACCGCTGTCCGTGGCTGATGTGCTGGCCTCTTCGGAATTATCTGTAGATGCGGTGTTGGCAGTATCCGAAGAAGTTTCCTTGGATGCATCATCGTTTTTCTTTTTTACAAGCTCAGGGAAGCTGTAAACATTGTCTACCTCCTCGGTGTCAATGTTAACCCTGTAGCTCTTGGTCTTATATCCCTCTTTTTTCAAAATAATCTCATGATTTCCCGATACTTTGGTAAAACTGATGGGAATCATGCCGATGTAAGCGCCATCAAAATAAAGCTCCGCTCCGTCGGGCTCATCCACATAGATCTTGTAGCCCTTGATGACCTTGTTCTTGTCATCCTTCTTTTTGCCGGAGTCATTGCCGCTGACGTCCTTGGAAGACGCTGAGCTGGCGGCACTGGAGGCCTTCTTGCCGGAGTCATTGCTGCTCCTGCTCCTCTTCTCGGAGGACTTGTCCGACTTGGAATTTGATTTACTTGCAGAATCCCAGGTCGAAGCACTGGAAGCCGCATCATTGCTGCTCTCTTCCTTCTCAAGTTCTATCTGAATGACGGATTTGGGAGTGCCCACCTTGAGATACTTGGTCTGGGTCTCGTAGCCATCTGCCATTACCTTAAGATTGTGATAGCCATACTGAATGGTCTGGGGCGTCCCCGTCAGAACCTTCTTGCCATCCACAAAGACCTCCGCCTCTTCAGGCTTGATCTCGAAGGTCACAAGGCCTTCCTTGGGCCTCGTTATGGTGACTTTGCCGGTGTCAACCACGGTCTCCTGATTGCGGGCGATCTTGACCTCCTGCTGATAGTTGGCGCCGTTGCCCAGGATCTGGAGCTTGTAATCTCCCTCCGGTGCGCTGAGGAGCATGTTGGGCGAGATCTTGTGAATGACCTCGTTGTCCAGCTCGATCCAGGCTCCCACAAGGCTCCTGTCCTCCACGGTGTCCGAAGAAAGGCTCACATAGCCGTGACCGCTGGTGACTATGACGCTGTAAACATCTTTTCCCACGCCTCTGGCGGTTATGGTATCAGTGGAAAGAATATCCTCTGCAAGGGCAAGCTCTCCGTCAGCCATAACAAGGGTCCTGACATCCAGCTTGTACACATCCTTTTTGATCTTGGCGGTGCCATCCCCCCGGGCAAGCTCATGATCCCTGGTATTTTCGATGGTCCATACCTTGTCCGACATGTTCAGGGTTGTGATCTTCTTGGTGCTCTTAAGGAAAGTGACCTCCACCACCTGGCCCACTTCAAGAAGGCTGGCTGAAAGCGGTCCGCCGTACTTATCGTACATCATGCTGGTGTTGTCGTAGCTTAGGGTATAGGTCCTTCCTGTGGAATGATTCCTGAAGCGGATGATCTTCTTATTAAGATCGATGTCCCTTATGGCCGCTGTGTCTGCGGAATCATACTTGCCCACCAGGGAGATGTTCACCTTCTCCGATCCGGCGGCAAAAGAAATCCCGCCGCCATAGCCTGTTACCACAAGAACCAGGCAAAGCAGCAGCGCTGTCATTATCCTTCCTGCATTAACGCTTTTTCTCATAATTTCCCCTCATGGCGCTTGTTATACGCTCTCAATTCTCTGCTTCGCAGCTTCCTGAAAACGGTCCAGATCCCCCAGAAGATATTCCCTGTCATTGTGGGCGGGGTCATCCAGAACCTCCTCCAGCATGACCTCCAGAATACTTCCCAGCATCTTTCCCGGCGCCACTCCCTTGGCTATAAGGTCTCCTCCGTTAACTGCAAGGCTCTTTAGATCCACACACTGATTGTCCTGAAGAACAGATTCATATACCTTCCTGGTCTGCTCTATGAGATCCAGATTGTCCTGTCTTGCATAATCGCTCTGGGCCATGGTATCCGCATATCTTACCTTCAAAAGAAGGTCCAGCTCCTGCTTGCCCACGCGGTTCATGGCGCGTCTTACATATTTTTCCTCAGCAGGGAACCGGTCATCATGATGAAGAACCAGCTTGCACACCAGGTCCATGGTGTCCCTGTCGAATTTAAGTCTCTTGAAAATGCCCCTTGCCAGGTCCGCCCCTTTTACGGCATGTTTGTAAAAATGGCTTATGCCTTCCTCATCTACTGTCTCAACCAGGGGCTTCGCCAGGTCGTGGAACAGCATCGTAAGGCGAAGAACCTTGTCATCAGGCACATACAGAAGGCTCTGTATGATATGTTCTCCAACACTGTACATGTGATGGGGGTTGTTCTGCTCCGTCACCATACATCTGTCCAGCTCCGGCAGTATCACCGCCGTAACTCCCATCTCATAGGCATCCCTGATCCTGTCGGGATGAGGAGAGGTCAAAAGCTTCACCAGCTCCACCTGTATTCTCTCGGCACTGATCTTCTCAAGGGTTGGGGCCAGCTCCTTAATGGCAGCCCTGGTGGCGTCCTCTATGGAATAATCCAGCTGGGCGGAGAACCTCACTGCCCTCATTATCCTCAGGGCATCCTCTGAAAAACGTTCCATGGGGTCTCCCACACATCTGATGATCCTGTTGTTCAGATCCTCTATTCCGCCAAACCTGTCGATCAGGCCCTCTTCCTCGTTGTAGGCCATGGCATTGATGGTAAAATCCCGTCTTTTCATGTCCTCAGTGAGGTTCTTGGTAAATGTGACCTCACTTGGGTGGCGGCTGTCCTCATACTTGCCGTCAATTCTGTAGGTGGTGACTTCGTAGCCTTCCTTGTCCACCATAACAGTGACGGTTCCGTGCTGAATTCCTGTATCTATAGTTCTTCTGAAAAGCTTTTTTATATCCTGGGGAAGAGCATTGGTGGTAATATCCCAGTCCCCGGGCTCCCTTCCCAAAAGCGCATCTCTAACACATCCACCCACCACGTAGGCCTCAAATCCTGCCCTGTGGATAGTATCCAAAATCATTTTCGCATTCTTAGGCATTGTAATCTTCATAACTAAATAATAGCGTAAAGCGCTAAAAATGTGAATAACATAAGATTTACATTTATTTTATAGGATTTTTAGCACTTAGGTTATATACTAAATGTATGTAATAATGAGGATTTTATTATGAAATTTCGGAGCTCTCACAAGTCAGCCATAGCATTTTTCTTATTGGCCCTCCTTTTAACAGGGTTCCTTTTTATTGGCTATAATGACCATATCACCAAGACTGTATCTGACTTTGAGGTCCTTAGCGATGGCTGGACCATAAAAAGGGCCGACGGCAGTACCTATACCGCGCCCCTTACCTCCTCTGGGCTTGGCATGGTAAATGAAGGTGAGACCGTATCCATTTCCCGAAAGCTTTCCCGGTTTGATTTCGCCCAGCCCTGCATTTCCTATTATTCCATCAGATCCATCGTAAATATTTATCTGGACAATGAGCTTATCTATAGCTTTGGACAGAATTACTATGATACCAACACCACGGTTCCCAAGAAGATCAATGTTGCCCCTCTGGGGGATAATTATGTGGGAAAAGAGCTTCGAATAGAACTGACAGGAACCATGAAGGATGCCTTTTCCGGTCTCTCTCCGGTCTATGTGGGTACAAGATCTGACCTGATGACCCACCGTTCCCTGCATATCAGGGTAAGTTTCTTCACGGGAGTTTTCCTTTTTACCCTTGGTATCATACTTATTGTGCTCTCACCCTTCCTGTTCCTTTATCACAATCGGGATACAAGGCTCCTGTTCTCTGGGCTTATCGCTCTGACACTGGGTCTTTACATATTGTCCTTCTACCTGATAATCGACGGTCTTGTGGGCAAGCCGCTGCTTAACCTGATCTGCGACTACGGATCTCTGTACAACATCCCCACTGCATTTATGGGATATCTTATGTCCGTTTCCGTTGGCAAGTCCAAAAAGGTCTTTACCGGCCTGTTCATTTTTGACATCTTTCTTTTCCTTTCCTCAGTGGCGCTCCATATCCTTCATATTAGACGTTTCGCCGCATACACCATGATCCTTCACGTTTTCACCGTTTTGGAGAGTATTCTGGTGGTAATGCAGCTGGTCTATCTTTACTTCAAATCCAGACAGGAATCAGAGCTGAAAAATATGAGCTCCGACAACATCTTCCTGATCGGCATCGTTCTTTTTGCCCTGTGTGCCCTCTATGACATCATCAACTACAATTACCTCACCTACTACAGTGATAAGGGAGAAGTATATGCTGAGCTCAACGGCATCACCATAGGCTCCCTTATTCTCATGTCATGCCTTCTTGTGAGTTATCTGTTTTTCAACATCTACAGCACCAACTTCGACTCCCTCCAGAGCCGCATCGCCAATCTGGCCTACACAGATCCCCTTACAGGACTGGCCAACAGGGCCCGCTGCGAGCAGATGATGAACATGCTCACCGAGGAAAAAGAGGCTTATACCATCATAAGTCTTGACCTTAACAAGCTTAAACAAATCAACGACACCCTGGGCCATCACGAGGGAGACCGCTTGCTGACGGGCTTTGCCACCATCCTCTCGGACTGCTTCTGGGATGCCAACCTCATCGGAAGAATGGGTGGCGACGAATTTGTGGTAATCATGATAGAAGACAGGGCTCTCAATGCCACCAAGCGTATTCATGAGCTTTATTCACTGATAAATGAATGGAATCACAAGGAAATGAATTTTTCCTACAGCGTTTCATACGGTTATGCCTACAGCCATGAGGTTCCCAATGGGTCCGCTCAGGAAGTCTATATGCTGGCGGATAACCGCATGTATGAGATGAAACGCGAGCATCAGGGCGAACAGGAGGTGGGTTATCGTGCGTAAAGTGATATACTTCGTGATTACCTCCATAGCCATCATCACTGTGATACTGCTGCTTTTGCATCAGCTGTTGCATTTCGAGCCGGAGTACCCTATTGAAACTCTGAAAACAGGCTGGACCGTCACCTATCATAACGAGCAGTACATCAATACCAACCTGGAAAAATTGAGTTCAAAGGTGGGCTCCCGCTTTAGCCGAGGCGACACCATTACTCTGACCTATCCAACTCCTCTGAGCGCCCCGGATGTGCCCTTTCCATACCTTCTTTTCAAGACCCAGTACAGCGCCTATGAAGTCCTTCTGGACAATGAATCCATTGCCAATGCAGACATAGGAGCTCTGCAGGACAACCGCTTTGTGGGAATAGGCTACAACAGAATTGCCCTTCCTCTTAATTTTGAAGACAAGACCCTTACCATCAAGATCTATGTGCTGGAAAATGACACCCCCTCGGACCTCATGAGCCCCATGATCGGCAATTTTGACGACCTGTACAGATACCAGCTAAGCAGCGTATATATTCCCCTTTTTACAGGAGTTTTCCTGATAATCTTCGGACAGGTATTTCTGTCCATATCGCTGCTTTTCTACACCAAATCCTCCGGTGTGTCCACTCAGGTCATCTGCTCTCTTCTGAACATGATGATCGGAGTGTGGATCATCACCTCCTACGAATGTGCTGAGATTCTGGTTACAAGCTCCTTCAACACCTTCGCACAGCACGTTGCGCAATACCTTCTGGTGCCGCTTATTTATCTGCTTTTGTACGACCTTCATAAAAGATATAACAATAAAGTCATTATACTTTTGGGCGCTTCAACACTGCTGTTTACAACGCTTTTTATAATCCTGCATATTCTGGGAATTGTGCATATACACCACTTCCAGTTCCCATACCTGACTCTGTCTGCCATAAGTATTGTCATCATCGCCGCGTATCAGAATACAGATATCAAAAAAAAGATCAAGAACCCCTCCACCAGAACCCTTATGGCCGGAGCTATTGTCCTGTCTTTGATGTTTGCCATTTTTGCAGTAATAACTGTTCTTAGGATCTACATAGATTACAGGCAGAATTTCCTTTTGGTGCTGCTGCCTCTCGGGGCCATGTTTTTCGCCATCGTACAGCTCCTTAACTACTTCATTTTCATGACCCATGCCTTCTCGCAAAAAAGGGAATATGCCTCCCTTAAGCAGATTGCCTACGCTGATAACCTCACAGGCCTTCCCAACAGGGCAAGCTGTGACAAGAAGTTCCTGGAGATCAATAAGTCTGACAAAAACTACTGTATCCTGAGCCTTGACCTTAACGGTCTTAAGGAGGTAAATGACAATGCCGGCCATCCCGCAGGAGACAGGCTTCTGAAATCCTTTGCTGAGGCCCTTTCCGGCACATTTTCCGACATAGGCTTCTGCTGTAGGACAGGCGGCGACGAGTTCCTGGTGCTGATGGAGGACGTCGAGAAAGATCTCATCGATGAAAGGCTCGAGGCCCTGAAAAAGAAACTGGATGAGCTTGATAAGAAAGATCCTGAGATAAATCACAGCGTATCCTACGGCTACGCCTTCAACTCGGAAGTAACGGAAGAAAATACCCACTCGGTATTCATTCTGGCAGACAAGAGAATGTATGAATTCAAGAGACGCTACTATTCTCATATGATGACAAGATAATAACGCAACGTAAAAAGACCGGGAGGAACCGGTCTTTTTACATTAGAGGTTTTATAAAGGAAATACGTTATGGCGAACGTAAATCGGCAAAACAATGTGGCCTTTTTTAGCGATTAAGCTCGCTGCCGGGGCCATCCGACTGATGATTCCTGATGATGCTGTCAATCTCGCGAAGATCGCTGGCGGGAAGATCTCCGGGTATGGTGTTCTTCACACTGGAGGTGGCATTTCCGTAGGAAAGAGCCTTCTGTACATCATCATATTTGAGGATTCCGTAGAGAACACCTGATACATAGGCATCTCCGGAACCGATTCTGTCTATTACATCGATGTCCGTGTAAGGCTTCTCAGTAAAGAACTTGTCCTGACGGGCATCATATATTGTTGAAGTAAAGTTATGCTTCCTGGGGCTGATGACCTCTCTCTGAGTGGTACATACGATCTTGACGAGATACTCTTTGGTGTAGCTCTTCATGATATCCTCAAGATCTCCCTCTTTCTGCATCATGCGTCTTGATGTTTCCTCTGATACAAAAAGAATATCTACATAAGGAAGAATGTTCTTGATGGCAGCTCTGGCATCCTCTTCGCTCCAGAGGTTCGCTCTGTAGTTACAGTCGAAGGAAACCATTGCTCCGCCCTGCTTGAAGCGCTTGATCATCTCAGTGACAACTTCGCAGGTATTTGTATTAAGTGCCAGGGAAATTCCGCTGGTGTGGAACATCCTTGTGGAAGAATAGACCTCCTCGGGAATCTCTGAAAGCGAAATCCTTGTGATGGAGGAATTCATTCTGTCATAAACAATTGAGGGCTTCCTTGGTGCTGCACCATTCTCGTAGTAGTAGATGCCAAGTCTTGCCTCCGGTGACTCATCATAGATGAGATAGTCATCGGATACACCCTCGAAACGGATCCTGTTCTTGATGAAGGTTCCCAGTGCATTCTGGGGAAGCCTTGAAATAACGCCGGTCCGAAGTCCTAAAAGCGCCACGCCGGAAGCTACATTAAGCTCAGAGCCTCCTGCCCTCTTATCAAAAACATCACCTCTTGTGATACGTTCGTAACTAGGCGGAGAGAGGCGAAGCATTATCTCTCCGAATGTTAAAAGATCAAATCTTCCGTCTCCCATAATACCTCCTGTTACAGCCATCAAAAATTATCCGCATACTTGTTTCGCTGATAGGGATATAATAAATGAACAAAATCAGAAATGTAAGGGCTTACATAAGCATAAATATGGAATATTTTGAAGTATAAAAACCCATTCGGATATTGTATAATGCAGATGCAAACTAATAAACGGGAGTTAAATTATCATATGAAAACCGCATTAAAAATATCTGAAACTTACTGATAGAATTAAAAAAGGCTTGGCGCCATATCAATAACAGACGCCAAGCCTTATTTTTTTTGTATTATATTCAGATTAATATGCTCTGCCCCAGTAAACCATCTTCTTGGCAGGTTGTCCGCATACTACGCAGGTGTCGGAAATGTTCTCCTGCTCGAAAGGAATGCAGCGGCTGGTTACATTGAACTCTTCCTTGATCTTGTCCTCGCACTCGCGGCATCCGCACCACATAGCCTTAACGAAGCCCTTGGTCTCCTTGAAGGCCTCTGCGAACTCGTCCTTGTTGTGAGCAACAAAGGTGTGAGCCTCAAGGTGAGCCTTTGCTCTCTCAAACATATCCTTCTGGATCTGGTCAAGAAGCTCGCCAACCTTGGTAGGAACATCAGCGATAGCGCACTCGATCTTTTCTCTTGTGTCTCTTCTTACAAGAACGCACTTGCCGGCCTCGAGATCCTTAGGTCCGATCTCAACACGAACAGGAATACCTCTCATCTCGTGCTCAGCGAACTTGAATCCGGGAGGTCTGTCGGAGTCAGCTGCTTTCGCAGCGACTCCTGTGTTTATAAGATCATAATTCAGAGAGAAGCTCCGGCCGGACGGCGTCCAAGCGGGGATCGGAGAGACCGAAGTCCATCTGGCGGTAGCTCCAGGCGGCGCGGCCGATGCCGTACTTCTCGAAGGCGGCGTGGATGGCCCGGAACCAGACGAGGGCGTCCTCGGGGCGGGCATTGTCGATGACGCCGTACTCCCCGCAGTAGAGGGGCACGTTCCGCGCCTCGGCCACGGCCACGGCTTCGGCGAAGAAAGCCTCGAAGAAGGCCGGGGACAGGTGCCCGTCCGGGTCCAGGGCGCCCAGGTCCACCGAGGAGCCGTTGAGATACCTCCGGCTGGCGGCGGCCATCTCCCTGTAGGTGGCGGACACGGGCAGGCGGAAGGTCGTCTCCATGGGCGGCATCCAATAGGCCCCCTGGTGGGTGAAGATCAAAGGCTCATAGCAATGGAAGTTATAGACGATGTTCTCGTCGAAGGGCTCCGGCAGGTCCTTCACCGCCGCGGCGCTGTTGTGCCAGTAGCCGCCGATGAGGATCTTGGTGTCGGGGGCATAGGCCCGGATGCGGCGGACGCATGCTGCGGCGATCCGGTTCCACACGGGACCGTACTCCCTTTCCGTGACCTCGTTGAGGAGCTCGAAGGCCAGCATGTCCGCATACCGGCCGAACCGCTGGGCGATCCGCTCCCACAGGCGGCAGAACCGCTCCTGGTACTTCTCATTCTCGAAGAAGCCCGCCTCCTGTTCGCCGGGGTCGAAGGAGAAGCCGGCGGTCTTGTGCAGGTCCAGCACCATGTTGAGCCCGTTCTCCCGGGCCCAGCCGATGGCTCGCTCCAACCGCTCGTACCCCTGCTCCCGGGGCGTTCCCTGCTTGTCCTCCAGCAGCTCGTAGTCCACGGGCAGGCGCACGTGGTCGCAGCCCCAGCTTCGAATGACGGCGAAGTCCGCCGCCGTGATGAAGGTGTCGTACCGCTGTTTGGTGTGGTCGCACTGGGAGAACCAGCCCCCCAGATCCACGCCCTTTTGATAGCCTGTAAAGATGCGCATAGGTTTCCCTTTCCCAAGATGTTTTGTCAGAAAACCGCCCTGCCCGGAAGGACAAGGCGGCAAAGGAGGAAGAACAGAAGAAGCTTTATCCCTTAACGCTTCCCGAGGTAACGCCTTTGATGATGGACTTGCTCAGGATGATGTATACCAGCATGACCGGCAGGATGGCCAGCAGGATGAACATGTACACCTTGCCCATGTCGAACTTGGAGTAGTCCGCGCTGCGGAGCTGGGCGATCATAATGGGCACGGTCTTCATCTCGGCCTTGTCAAGGAGCAAGGCGGGGATGAAGTAGTTGTTCCAGGAGCTCACGAAGGAGAAGATGGCCTGCACGGCGATGGCCGGCTTCATGATGGGCAGGATGATGGTGTTGAAGGTCCGAAACTCGTTGGACCCGTCGCACCGGGCCGCCTCCACGATCTCCAGGGGCAGCACGCTCTCCATGTACTGCTTCATGTAGAAGAACACCACGGGGGCGGCGATGCTGGGCACGATCAGGGGGCTGTAGTTG
>JAEEGF011449710.1_pt1 | contig 12423 bp, 6 predicted proteins | sample 9134171 | NCBI WGS metagenome assembly JAEEGF01 (sample SAMN16246542, study PRJNA631951) | gut metagenome | biome: gut microbiome; feature: rumen; material: AP-attached | host: Bos | place: Iran: Karaj | collected 2018-10 | reverse complement strand
CTGACGAGGTCTCTGCACTGCTCGGACACCTGCAGGCATCACTCAACTCAAACGAAGATCTTACAACACAGATTGAGTCACTGCACAACAAGCTGGAATTCTATTCAAACTACGATCCTCATACCAGTCTGCCAAACCGTAAGTGGATACTGGAACAGATTACCCATCTGCAGACGGAACGCAAAGTCAACAGTGCCATCGAACTGTTTGCCGTTGAGTTCTGCCCCGTACTTCCTAAGGAAATCTATGACGATGAGAAGATGTGTCACCGCATTTCCTCCGTAATGCTGAACCTCATCAATGAAAAGGACTATCTGGCCTTCTACGAACCTACCGTGTATTACCTGCTGACGACCAGCATCAAAAACAAAACGGAAATGGATGAGCTTCTTGACCTTTTCCGCAGGGAGCTGTCTGAACAGGTCAATAACGGTAAAGAGATTCGCATCAGTGCCGGTATCGTTCAGGTACTCAGCAACTCCATAAGCCCTGCCCTTATCATGAAGCAGACTCACCTTGCATATCAGCACAGCTGCGAGCTGGACGTAAACGACAGCTATGCTGTATATACCGATTCCATGAATACCCAGACATCAGGCATAGACACGGCGTTTGCAAACAGACTGAAACATGCCAGAATGAAGGGAGATCTGACCATGCGTTATGATCAGGTAATGAATGTTGCCGGCAAAACCATTGTCAGCCTGATTGCCAAGAGCTTCTGGTTCCAGGAAGGTGTTACCTACAATCTTGACGATTTTACGGACCAGATTATCAGCTCCGGTCTAAATACCGAGAACTGCTACTGGAAGGTTGAGAACGCCCTGCATGATCTTGCCGAACTTGATCAGGACACTAACCATAACATAAACATAATTATTCCACTGAACTACGGTCAGCTGCTTGACAGTGATCTGCCTAGTTTTCTGGACATGGTAACGGTAAAATACCACATTCTTCCAAACAGAATCACCTTTGCCCTTACGGAAAACGCAATCAGTAACGACATTACAAACTGTCTTGACGCAATAGAAAAGCTGTCTGCAAACGGATACCACTTCACGCTGCAGAATTACAATATGGGACTCATCGACATGGATTTCATAAAGGAGAACAAATTCTCCTCCGTAATGCTCAGCGGCTCCCTTACCAAGAGGGTTCTGACCAGTGAATATGACCGTTTCATGCTGAGCCGTATGGTAAAGAGATGGATTCAGGATACCGAACCGCAGATTATTCTGCAGGATGTTGACAGCATGATTACCCTGGAAACCTTCAAGGAACTTGGCGTAAACGTCATGTCAGGCATTCTGTTCCCGTGCTCACAGGACTTAAGTGCGGTTAAAGCCTTCGTAAACAGAGAGGATTCGGTTTAACGGGAGTAAAACCTGCGAACGGAAAATTATCCGGCGCATCCGGTTTTCCAATACTGAAAGGATGGACTCACCATCCTTTCAGTTGTTTTATATCAAGCTTCAAAAATTTCCGGAGTACGTGATTACTCTTTTCCATGTTCCATGCGACGAAAGCACTTAATCCGCAGTGGCGCGGTAAGCTTCTTTCTCATCACGTGATTCAATCAGACAGAGTACCTCTTCCTTCACGGCATAACAGGCAATCAGTTCATTATGAGTGCAACGTATTTCTCTTACCGAATTTCCTTCGAACTCTCTCAGATTCAGACTGCCGGTTAACACATCACGGCATGTTTTTTTGGTCCTGTCAGCTTTTACTTTCATTCAGAATTTTCTCTTTAAAATCCTTCGCATTCCTTTATCTGCAACACTTCCGTGAAGATCCCTTTATTTTTTGCTACTGATGCCACAAAAAAGCTTATATCAGCATACTAAATATACTTGATAACATAAAAACAAGGGATTTTTTACACAAAAAATCATTATGTGTTGTTTAATAAAATAGATATTGTTCACAGATTTTAAGAAAATGTACTCTTTTTACCAAAAATAAAGACACTTGTCACAATTTTTGGTAACGCTTTCATTTATAGTTCGAACACTGTTTTTTGGCATTTTGCCATTTTTTTGGCTTTTTGCCTTTGTGTTGTGTACTTAACAATGTGAGAGTGTTTTATGAAGTTTAATAAAAATAAGCTTTGTTTTGCAGTTTCTGCTGCAATTCTATCCATGTCACTTACGGCATGTGGCAGTGGCGGCAGCAGTGGCGGCGATAACAGCAAGGTGACCGATACTTGGGTTGACAGTAATAATCCTACAATCGGCAACGATCAGTCTTTGATTTTTGAACCTGCTGAAATCAAAGATTCCTGTGTTGTTCCTCAGAATACCATTATCGTTAAGGGCGATTATTACGACCAGTATGCCGCATGGCTTTGGAATGATGAAGGTAATATGTTTGACAGCTGGCCCGGCGAAGAATTTACCGACAACGACATGGGGTCAGCATGTGCGGAACCTATTCATTTATTTAATCATGATGACGGTGAAGGACTCGTTTCCCTCGAGGGCTATAATGTAATTGTAAACAACAATAATAACGGTTCTCAGACAACAGCTAACGTATTTACTCAGGACAAACCTTGCCTCAGCATGACTTCCGCTTCAGAGGCAACCTTCGTTACCGCTGCTGAATGCGGTGTTATCATCGATGGTCTGGATGAACAGGTTCCAATGGAGAATGCAACTTACATTTCTCATAACGGATCAATCCTTGCAGACGGTGCAGAAATTGAATTCACCGAAAAGGTAGGTAATCCTGAGTCAGCCTATGTCGACGTTACACTTCTTTTCAAGGGACCTGACATGGCTGAAGATGCCAAGGGGCTTTTCTGGTTCAGCAAGGCTTCAGCCAAGACTCCTGGCGACAGCAGGGAAAATGCTATCGAATTCAGTAACGGCGACATTATTCGTATCGGTCAGGACCTGATTGTTCCTGACGGAGAAACAAAAAGCGTTAAGCTTAACGTAATGTATAACGGCGCCGTTTCATCATATACCATCAAAAAGTCTTATGTTGTTAAGACTGATGAATGCCGACTGAATACAAAGACTGAACCTCTCGGTGCCGAGTACACCTCTGCTGCAACTACTTTCCGTATCTGGTCTCCTGATTCAAGCAATGTTTCCGTTACCGTTGACGGCGTTAAGTACAATATGAGCAAGGTTGCACTCCCTTGTCTTACTGAGGTTTACGAAGTCGTGGTTGACGGCGATCTGGCAGGTAAAACCTATCAGTTCTCCGTAGGCGGCAAGAAGGTTCGTGACCCGTACGGCAAGATGGTTGCAAATGGAAGTAACACCGCCAATATCGTAATGGACATGAGTCAGACCGAACCGGATGAAGCCTGGGTTGACGCTCCGGAACTTAAGAACAGAGAAGATGCCGTTATTTATGAAGTTCACGTACGTGACTTTACCATTGACCCAACCTCAGGTGTGGATGAAGATAAGAGAGGCCGCTACCTCGGTATGGTTCAGACCGGAACTACGCATAACGGAGTAACCACCGGTATTGATCATCTGAAGGAACTGGGTGTCACTCACGTTCAGCTGCAGCCAATTTTTGATTATGCTACATGTTCAAACGTAGATTCTCAGAACAACAACTGCTACAACTGGGGTTATGATCCTTGGAACTTCAACGTTCCTGAAGATCGTTACTCATCCGTATTCGGTACCGATGATTACAATACCAAGATCAGGGAAGTTAAAACCATGGTTAACGAATTCCACAAAAACGGCATTCGTGTAATTATGGACGTGGTATATAACCATACCATGAACAAATCCGTGTTCGAAAATATTACTTCAAAGTACTATCTGAAGGCTGACGTTACCGGTTGCGGAAATACCATTAATGCCGACAATAACATGGTTTGGACCATGATTCGTGATTCAATGGATTATTGGATTAACGAATATCACATCGACGGTTTCAGATTAGACCTTGTTGGTTCATTCTCAATGAAGGATTATTCCGACTGGGGTGTATACCTCAACAAGATGCATCCGGATGCAAATCTCCTGATCTACGGCGAACCATGGGCTGCTGACGTTAATACAGCTGAAGAGCTTGTTGACAATCCTGTTCGCACCGGCAGAATGTACATGCAGGATGACGATGCTCATGTAGGCGCATTCAACAATCGTATCAGAAACTGTCTGAAGGGTTCAAGTGACAATGCTGATGCCCTCGGCTTTATTTTCAATGAGTTTAATACCGGCTGGGATGGCAATGGTACCGATGAAAATGATGAGTCACTTGATAGCAATTTGAAATGTGTGTTTATGGGGGCAATCGGCGGTGTCCGTCATAAGGATGCAACAGGAACCAATGTATGGAGTGCCCAGGGCTTTAGCGATCCTGAACAGTCAATTTCTTACCTGACCGCTCACGATAATCTTGACCTTCGTGACAAGATTGAAGCAGCCGGCGTAACAGATCTCGCAGACAAGAAGAAGCTTCAGGTTTATGCAAATGCCATGATTTTTGCAAGCCAGGGCATCAGCTTTATCCATGGCGGTGAAGAAATCGGCCGTACCAAGGCAGCTGCAGCTAAGACAGGTGATGATATACACAATACCTACAACACCATCTCAGGTGCAAACGACTACAAGTGGGATCTTAAGAGCGGAGACTGGAAGGATGTAAGTGAAGCCTACGCCAAGCTCATTGCTTTAAGAAAGGCTCACCCTGCATTCCGCATGACTACCGCTGATGATATCTTTGATAACGTTACATTAGATACTGAAAACAGTACTGATGAAATAGTTGTATTTGATATCAACGGTGCAGCTGTCGGTGATGAATGGAGCAGCATTAAGGTTGCGTTTAACAGTAAGGAAACTGCTGTAACTGTTAGCAATCTCGATGCACAGCTTGTCAAGGTTGTTGACGGTGACAAGGTCCTGAATGATGTTGTCGACAATGATGTTGCAGCACCTCAGTCAGTAACCATTTGGGCTGTTGTTCCACAGGAATAGTTCGCATGTTTTACGGAGGTTTTTGAAAAACTTACGTAAAACCCCATAACCTAAACCTTGATTCATATGTTTAGGTAATACTGAGAGACCGAATCAGGCAATGGATTCGGTCTCTTAATTTTTTGTGATACGGAACATTCAGGTTTCATACAAAAAGGCCGGGAGCTCCATACGTTGCTCCCTGCCTTTTTCTGTCTATATTATAACGACTTACTTATGAGCCTTTTCGAATTTTTCCATAAAGGCAACCAGAGCCTTAACGCCTTCAAGAGGCATTGCATTGTAAAGGCTGGCTCTCATACCGCCAAGTACTCTGTGACCCTTGAGGGAAATGAGATTATTAGCCTTGGCTTCGGCAATAAACTGCTGATCGAGACTGCTGTCCTTCAGGAAGAACGGAACGTTCATGCGTGAACGCACACCTTCAGCAACGTTGTTGCTGTAGAAATCAGAACTGTCAATGAAGTTATAGAGAAGTTCTGACTTTTCCTTATTGATGGCTTCCATCGCTTCAACACCGCCGAGGCTCTTTAACCAGGCAAATACCTTGCCGGCAAAGTACCATGCAAAGGTATTAGGAGTGTTAAGCATTGAATCATGATCGGCAGTGACCTTGTAGTCCCAGATTGCAGGAGTGATTGACTGTGCATGACCAATCAGATCCTCTCTTACGATAACAATAGTAATGCCTGAAGGTCCGATATTCTTCTGAGCACCGCCGTAAAGCATACCGAATTTTGAAACATCCATGCGACGGGAAAGAATGCATGATGAAATGTCGGCAATCAGTGGAACGTCACCGGTATCAGGAGTATTGAACATTTCGATACCGTGAATGGTTTCGTTCATACATACGTGAACATAGGCTGAATCCTTCTTTAAAGGCAGACCTTCAAACTTAAGATCAACCTTACCGTCAGCATTCACGAAGTCACCCTTAATGGAATTCACGTTGGTGTACTTCACAGCTTCTTCCGCTGCATAACCTGACCAGGCACCGGTAACAATGTAGTCGGCTGAACCGTCTGCAGAAGCAAGATTCATTGGAAGATTGGCAAAAACACCTCTTCCGCCGCCGTGCATGAACAGCACCTTATAGTTGTCAGGGATATTCATGAGCTCACGAAGATCAGCAGTGGCTTTTTCAGCGATAGCCAGATAATCCTTGGAGCGGTGGGAGATTTCAATTACGCCGGCACCGATTCCGTTGATATCCAAAAACTCCTTCTGAACATCCTTCATGACAGCTTCAGGAAGCATGGAAGGACCTGCTGCAAAATTGTATACCTTACTCATAGAGAGACACCTTGTCCTATTCTGATATTTGCTCGAAAAATAATTTAAAAATAGCTGCGAACATTATACAGAAAAAACAGGCATAAAGATAAAAATAAAACATAAATGAACGTTTTTCCCGCATGATATCGGCAGATAACGGACTGTTCGAAGTCCGGTCCAGATAAAACAAGGGAGGAGAAAAACCTTATGTTTTTCTCCTCCCTGACCGTCAGTAAATCTGAAGTATTAAGCCTTAGGCTTTTTCTTCAGCCTGAAATAATCAGATGTCAGAAGCATCCGGAGCGTCAGAAGCGGCATCTGCAACTGATTCGCCGTCAGATGCAGCATCAGCGACGCCATCTGCATCAACGTCAGCCGGGTTCTGACCGTCCTGTTCCTCGTCATCGGTCTTCACAACACGCTGTACGGAAACAAGTTTGAGACCTTCATCAAGACGAATGAGACGAACGCCCTGACCGTAACGGGAAATCACGCTGACCTCATCAACACGGGTACGAACAAGGATACCGGCATTGTTGATAAGGATGATTTCGTCACCGTCGGCAACCTGTACTGCACCGATTACCCTGCCGTTACGATCCTCGCCCTTGATGGCGATTACGCCCTTGGCATTACGGCGTCTCAACGGGAAGTCGGCAACAGGACTGCGCTTACCGAAGCCGTTTTCGGTGGCAATCAGTACATATGGCAGACTGCTGTCGATAACCATCATGGAAACAACCTGATGTCCCTTGGCAAGATTCATACCCCTTACACCTCGTGACACACGGCCGGAAGCTCTTACACCGCCACGGTAATTAGGACCGATAACAAGAGCATCATCCTCTGAACCTTCACCTTCGCCGTCAGCATCGGCACTTACGGCTTCCTCAATGGTCTCTGCAGCTTCGGTCGCATCCTCGTTTTCACTGTCCGTATCGAGAGTGGCATCTGCTTCAGGAGTTAACGGAGAATACTCGTTGAAGAGACATGCACGTCCGTCAGAACTGAACAGTGCAATTACGTCACTGCCTGATGTCAGTGCAACATTGACAAGGCTTACGCCTTCATCAAGCTTAATGGCTCTGAGCCCCTGTGCATTAACGTTTCTGTAAGCACTCAGCTTGGTCTTCTTTACGTACCCGTTGGAGGTTGCAAAGAACAGGAACTTATTCTCATCAAAACTGTTTACCGGAACAATGGTCTGAATTGACTCGTTTTCCTCAAGTCTCAGCAGATTCACAATCGGACGTCCCTTAGAATTTGAAGACGCCTCCGGCAGGTCGTATACGTTGATTGAGAACACCTTGCCGCGGGAAGTAAAGCACAGCACGGTATCATGTGTATTTACCACATACATGCTGTCGATTACATCCTCATCCTTCACCAGGGTGGCACGACGGCCGCGACCGCCACGCTTCTGGGCTTCGTATTCAGATAAAGGCTGGTACTTGATATAACCTGCATGGGACAGGGTAATGACGGCTGAAACCGGATCAATCAGATCCTTCTTGGTGATTTCAGCAGTGTTGGTTTCGATCACGCTTCTTCTAGCGTCACCGTATTCATTGCGGATCTGCTCCAGTTCCTCAATGATGATGTCACGAAGAAGCTCTTCTGATGCCAGAATCCTCAGGTATTCCTTAATCTGAGCCGTAAGTTCACGGTATTCATCGGTAATCTTGTCCTGTTCCAGATTGGTCAGACGGTGCAGAGGCATGTCCAGAATTGCCACGGTCTGAGGATCGGAGAAGAAGTAGAACCCATCGTGAATACCGAATCTTGGTTCAATGTATTCAGGCTTGCACAGTTCCCTGCCGTCTGCGGCAAGTTCAATAAGACTGTTAAGTTCCCCGTAATTCCATGGATGAGCCATCAGGGCTGCATGTGCCTCCTGTCTGTTGGCACTGCCCTTGATAATGGCAATGATTTCGTCAATGTTGCTTAAGGCCACAAGCAGAGCTTCGAGCTTATGTGCTCTGTCACGGGCAATCTTAAGATCATAAACGGTACGTCTTGTTACAACTTCCTTTCTGTGCTTGATGAAGTGCTCAAGAATCTGCTTGAGATTAAGAACTTCAGGACGGTTGTCAACGAGTGCCAGCATGTTTATAGGGAAAGACACCTGCATTCTGGTCTGCTGGAAAAGCTTGTTAAGTACTATTTCAGGAGACTCATTCTGACGCAGGAAGATTTCAATGCGAACCTTTTTGGTTGAACCGTTGTTCACACGGGTTATGCCTTCGATGGTATGATCACGCATGCATTCGCTGATCTTCTTTTCGATTTCAGCAGGTCCCACACCATAAGGAAGTTCGGTAACAACGATCTTCTGTTTACCGTTTTCATCCCCCTCAATCGTGGTCTTTGCACGAATGATGGCCTTACCGTTACCGGTCTGATAAGCCCTTCTGATGTCACTCTGTCCGTAGATGATGCCGCCTGTAGGGAAATCAGGAGCAGGAATATACTGCATGAGCTCATCAACGGTAAGTTCGGGATTACGCATTAATGCCACGGTGGCATTTACGACTTCTGACAGATTGTGAGTCGGAATATTGGTGGCCATACCTACCGCAATGCCTGAGGTTCCGTTAACCAGAAGGTTCGGAAGCTTATTTGGCATTACAACAGGAATTGTTTCACTGTTATCGTAGTTTGGTACGGTATCAACGGTTTCTTTTTCCAGATCAGCAACCATTTCGCCGCAGATCTTGGACATTCTGACTTCGGTATAACGCATGGCCGCAGCCTTGTAACCGTCAAGGTCACCGAAGTTGCCGTGACCGTCCACGAGCGGATAACGGAGGGAGAAATCCTGAGCCATACGAACAATGGTATCATAAACGGCAGTATCCCCGTGAGGATGGTACTTACCGATAACATCACCAACTACACGTGCTGACTTTAAATGCTTGGTATTGTAAAAGTTTCTCAGCTTGTACATGGAGTACAGACTGCGTCTGTGTACCGGCTTTAAACCGTCTCTTACGTCTGGGAGTGCACGATCCACGATTACGCTCATGGCATAATTGATAAATGCGCTCTGAAGCTGTTCAGTGATCTTTACCGGACGGACATTCTCCGGCAATGAATCTCTGGATGTTGTATTGTCACTCATCTCAATTACTCATTATTAATATAAAAAATTTGTGGCTCATTGTACCATAAAACCATATTATTTTCATGCAGTTTCCTAGCCCGGGAGTGACGTCAGGCAGGGTTCTCGTGGTAATCGGAATATTTTTACCGATGGTGATTTTCGTTTTGTATCCCTGCCACCCGTCACATTAATGCTCGGAATTCTTTTTTTTCATTTCTGCGGGATATTATTTGAGACAGTGCGTTTCCGCAGGACACCTGATGCCGGATTCCTTTTTTCCGGCATGGCGTACATGCCACGGTTTTAATATTTTTTTGTTAAATTTCGTTGAAACTAATTATATAATTGACGGACTTTCATATCCTGACAGTCCGAACAGATCGTATCCGGTGGGAAACGGGCTCATTACACTGCCGGACGGAAACGTCGTCAATGCACTGATTCGGACAGTCACAGCCAAAAGGAATACAACAATGTGGTTTAAAAATGTCAGAGTATACACGCTCGATACAGGTTTCAAGTACAGTACCGAAGAACTTGACAAACTTCTTGCTCCTCAGAAATACACTCCGTGTTCAGGTCAGGACATGGTACGTTTCGGGTGGGTAAGTCCGCTCGGACAGGATGAGGAAGTCCTCTGTCATAAGATCAATGACGATTACTTCTTCCGCTGCAGAACCGAAAAAAGAATGCTCCCTGCCAGCGTGGTCAATGAAGAATTAAAGGAAAAGGTTGAAGAGCTCGAACTTAAGCAGGCACGCAACGTAAGCAAAAAGGAAAAGGCGGAGCTCAAGGAAAACATCGTTAATGAACTTCTGCCCAGAGCCTTCCGTCTTCACAAGGAAAACTGGATCTGGGTAAGCGGCAAATACGGCTATGTTGTGGTAAACGTGGCCTCAGACAAACAGGCAGAGGATCTTATCGCCCTCTTAAGAAAGAGTCTCGGTTCTCTCCCTGCCCGCCTGTTCAAATTCAACAAATCAGTTAACGACTGCATGACCGAATGGGTTGCCAACGGTGAAGGTCCCGTCGGAATCGAAATCGGCGACGAGGTTGAACTCAAGGCGGTTGACGGTGCCGGCGGCACCATCAAGGCTAAGAAACAGGATCTTGACACTGCAGAAATCAAGGCTCACCTTGAAGCAGGCAAGGTTGTTACAAGTCTTGCAATCACCGTAAACGATGACGTATCACTTGTAATCGACGACTCATTTGCCCTTAAGAGAATAAAGCTTTCCGACACCGTTATTGACGAAAACGCCACCGTAAGCGATGATCCGGCAGCGCAGCTCGATGCAGATCTTACCCTTATAAGCGGCGAATTCTCAAAGCTGATTCCTGTACTGGTTGATGCTTTCGGCGGTGAAACCGAGGCCGAATAAAACAGTACCATACGTTCACATTCGGGAACATGGCAACAGTTTTTCCATCTTCTTATAATGCTCTAAATCCGGCAGCAAGCCATTCACGGCGCTGCCGGATTTTCATGATTGGATGCTTTTTTTATTTTATCCCCGTCAGATGATACACAAATCACGGAGAAAATTATAAAATATGGCAGCTTCTAAATTTCAAACACCAGATTTAAGGGATCATACATGAAAAAACCTGAGCTTTTATCACCGGCAGGCACACTAAAGAACTTAAGATACGCCACGGCCTTCGGTGCCGACGCAGTCTATGCCGGTCAGCCCCGCTACAGTCTGCGAATCAGAAACAATGAATTTGATTATCAGACTCTTGAATCAGCCATCAGGGAACTTCATGATGCGGGAAAGAAGCTCTACATGGTTGTAAACATTCAGCCCCACAACATCAAGGTTAAAAAGTTTGCAAAAGATCTTGCCGACATTGTTGCCCTTAACCCGGATGCTCTAATCATGTCAGATCCCGGCATGATTATGATGGTGAGGGAAGCCTATCCGGACATGCCGATTCATCTTTCGGTACAGGCAAACACAATCAACTACGCCTCCGTCCGTTTCTGGGAAAAAATGGGGCTTAAGAGAATAATACTTTCCAGAGAGCTCCATCTTGACGAAATCAGGGAAATCCGCGATGAATGCCCGCAGATGGAACTTGAGGTCTTTGTTCACGGTGCTCTGTGCATGGCCTACTCAGGCCGCTGTCTGCTGAGCGGTTATCTCACCCACCGCGACTCAAATCAGGGAGCCTGCACAAATTCCTGCAGATGGGCCTATAAGATTCACAAAGCAGTTGAAGACGATGCCGGAGAACTGGTTGAACCGGATCTCGGCAGTGATCTCGTTACCCCGCACAGCTATCTTCTGGAAGAACCGGAGAGACCGGGCGAGCTCATGGCCTGCGACGAGGATGAACACGGCACCTACATCATGAATTCACGCGATCTGCGTGCTGTCGAACACGTGCAGAAGCTCTGTGAAATCGGTGTTGACTCTCTTAAGATCGAAGGTCGCACAAAATCCTTCTACTACTGTGCCAGAACCGCTTCAGTCTACCGCAGGGCCATCGATGCCGCCATGCGCGGAGAAAATATCGTGGAGGAACTGAAATCCGAGCTCGAATCACTGGCACACAGAGGCTATACGGACGGATTCCTTACCCGTCACGGAATCAGTGAATACCAGAACTACGACTACGGCTACAGTATCTCCGATAAGAGCCAGTTCGTCGGTGAAGTGACCGGTGTCGACGCTGACGGTCTGTGGCAGGTAAGTGTACGCAACCGTTTTGAACTCGGAGACACCCTGGAAATACTTTCTCCGGGAGTAAGAGAGTTCATTACCCTTGACAATCTGCTTGATAAGAAAAAGCAGCCTGTTACCGTAGCCCCCGGTGACGGACACGTGGTTTTCTTCAAATGTCCGCTGCCTCCTGAATATGCGCATATGGGCATAATCGTACGTCATTTCAGAAACGGAGAGAATACGAGACAGCCCGTAATCAGACAGAAATAATCCTGTCTGACATTTTAAACCGGAAAAGACACGGAACTGCCCGTATACGGGATATTCCGTACTTTTCAGATTAAAGGCTCGGAACACAATTCTTCTGAGCTTTTTCTTTTTGAAGCCGCAGAAATCCCTGACCATAAGCAGG
>JAEEGF011134573.1_pt1 | contig 12423 bp, 17 predicted proteins | sample 9134171 | NCBI WGS metagenome assembly JAEEGF01 (sample SAMN16246542, study PRJNA631951) | gut metagenome | biome: gut microbiome; feature: rumen; material: AP-attached | host: Bos | place: Iran: Karaj | collected 2018-10 | reverse complement strand
GCCCCCTGCACCCGGGAACAGGTGGTGACCTTCCTCTGGCGGGCCGAGGGCAAGCCGGAGCATGAGACCGTCGAGAACCCCTTCACCGACGTCAGCGAGACGGCCTACAGCTACGACGCCATCCTCTGGGCCGTGGAGAAGGGCATCACCAAGGGCACCTCCAGGACCAAGTTCTCTCCGGCAAAGACCTGTACCCGAGGCCAGGTCGTGACCTTCCTCTACCGCGACGTGGTGGGCGAGCAATAAAATCTGAATTTCAGGGTAACAGTTCAGACCATACAAATGGGAATGATCCGCTCGCCCGTAGGGGCCGGGTCTCCCGGCCCGCACGTCACGACGCGGCGAAACGGTAACGCGGGACGGGGAACCCGTCCCCTACGGCGTGGATGCGTCGGCTCGACAAATCCCTATTTGCCGAACGCAAAGCCTTCGCCCCTTTGGGGAGAAGGTGTCGAGCGCAGCGAGACGGATGAGGGGGACGTTCCGACAAGCAGACGGTTGAATATACGAATCGGTGGTCGATACCCCCTCATCCGTCATCCGGCTTCCGTGAGACGCCGGATGCCACCTTCCCCCCGAGGGGGGAAGGCTCTGCCGGAGCCCCGTCTCCTATTGCCTAATGCCTGCTGCCTATTGCCTGTTGCCTATTGCCTGACCGACAAATCCCTATTTCCTCCGAGGGCTTAACTGTTAAAAAATATGACCGGATCCCGGAAAATCATTCATTCCCAGACATTGCAAAGCGGAGCCGGACGTGGTATAATTCTGGAAAAGCTCCGGCTTCCCGCAAACCGACTTTGAATGAGGAGGAATTGATTTTATGCGCAAAACGCTCGTCGCCTATTTTTCCGCCAGCGGCGTCACCGCCAGGCTGGCGCAGAAGCTCGCCGCCGTCACGGACGCCGATCTGTTTGAGATCGTCCCAGAGACGCCCTATACCGCCGCCGACCTTGATTGGACCAACAAGGCCAGCCGCAGCTCCGTTGAGATGAACGATCCGACCTCCCGCCCTGCCGTCGCTTCCCGCGCGGCGGATCTGTCCCGCTATGACCGCATTTTCGTCGGCTTTCCGATCTGGTGGTACACCGCCCCGACCATCGTGAACACCTTCCTGGAGCAGTACGACCTGACCGGAAAAACCGTGGTGCCCTTCGCCACCTCCGGCATGAGCCCGATCGGCCGCTCCGCCGCCGATCTGCGTCTCTCTGCAAAGGGCGCGCAGGTGCTCGATGGCCGCCGCTTTTCCGCTGACGTTCCGGACGCCGAGCTCCGGCAGTGGGCGGAGAACCAGTTCTGAGGCAGACGCGATGAAAAAAGCCCTTGCCATCCTGCTTGCCGCCGCCGTTCTGCTTGTCTCCGGCTGCGGCGCGAAGCCCCAGACCCCTGCCGCAACAGCCGCCCCGACCATGACCCAGGCCCGTTCGACCGAGATCACGACAGCCCCCGCGACGGAGATCCCGACGACGGAGGCCGTCGTCACCGAGCCGCCGACCACCGTTCCGACGACCGAGGCTCCGACGGAGACCGAGGCTCCGCCCGAGATCGACCGGAGCGCGGAGGCCGTCTATCAGAACCATCCGGAGCTTACCCCGGTCAACTACGAATCTCCGTCCCTGCTGCCGATCAGCGAGGACGCGGGGGAGGAATATCTGGACCGGATCACCTTCCTCTGCGAATCTCCCACCTATTGGATGTGGCCCTTCGGCCTGCTGAACGGCGGCACCGAGACCAAGCAGATCTGGACCGGCCCGGAGGGAACCATGACCCTGAAATACCTGCGCGGCTACAAGATGCTCGACCCGTTTGACAACGTGGAGCGGACGATCGCCGAGACCGCTGCCCTCCACCACCCGGATATTCTGGTGATCGCCCTGGGGCTCAACGGCCTGTCGGCTATGACGGAGACCCAGTTCAAGACGGAATACTGCCATCTGATCGACGAGATCCGCGAGGCCAGCCCGGATACGCAGATCATCCTGCAATCGCTCTATCCGCTGCTGCCGACCTTCAAGCACTGGGGTGAGTTCACCAACGCCCTGCTCTCCGAGGCAAACGCCTGGATCCTCGAGATCGCAGAGGACTACGGCCTGCCTTACCTGGATACCTTCTCCGCCCTGCTGGCGGAGGACGGCAACGCCCATCCCGAATGGATGATGAACGACGGCCTCCATCCCAACAAGGAAGGCCTGCAGGTCATCCTTCTCTACATCCGCACCCACGCCTGGAAGGACGAATAGACCTGCTCTGCGGCGCCGAAGCCGGAACCCCGGCCTTCGGCGCCGCTTTCTGCGCGGAAAACGGAACATTCCGATTGCATTTTCCGCCGAAATCGGCTACAATGAAGAAAACAGACAGAAAGCGAGAAGACCCATGCTCCCGGAACTGAACGAACGCTTTGTCAAGGCGCGGCGGGCGCTGATCCGCCGGGAATTTTTGAATCTGAACGATATGCAGCAGGAGGCCGTCCTGACCACAGAGGGGCCGCTGCTCCTGCTTGCCGGCGCTGGCAGCGGCAAAACGACGGTTTTGATCCACCGGATTGCCAATCTGCTCCGCTTCGGACGGGGCTCCGATACCGACGAGATCCCCGACTGGGTCAACGAGGACGATCTGGCAAAGCTGGAGGCTGCCCTTGCCCAGGATGGCCCGCTTGCCCCGGAGATCGCGGCCCGCTGCACAGTCGAGCCGCCCGCGCCGTGGAACGTGATCGCCATCACCTTTACGAACAAGGCGGCCAACGAGCTCAAGGAGCGGCTCTCGGCCATGCTCGGAGAGCAGGGCAATGACGTCTGGGCCATGACCTTCCATTCGGCCTGCTGCCGCATCCTGCGGCGGGAGATCGACCGGCTGCCGGGCTATACGGCCCGGTTCACGATCTACGACGCAGCGGATTCCGAGCGCGTCATGAAGGACGTGATGAAGGATCAGAACGTGGACGAACGGACGATGGCGCCACGCCAGATCCTGGCCTGGATCAGCCGGGAGAAGGACAAAATGCGCTTCCCGGAGGACTTCCACGCCCATGCCGCCCGCTCCGACGACGCCCGCCTGGAGATCGTGGATCGCTGCTATGCCGATTACCAGCGCAGGCTCCATGAGGCCAACGCCCTCGATTTTGACGACATCATCCTTCTGACGGTCCGCCTCCTGCAGACCGAAGCGGAGGTACGCGACTACTACCAGCGCAAGTTCCGCTACGTCCTGGTGGACGAGTACCAGGATACCAACAACCTCCAATATCTGCTCACGGCCCTGCTTGCGGGCGGCGCCCGGAATCTCTGCGTGGTCGGCGACGACGACCAGAGCATCTACCGCTTCCGCGGCGCGACCATCGAAAACATTCTGAATTTTGAAAAGCAGTTCGCCCCTGCCAAGCTGATCCGCCTGGAGCAGAACTACCGCTCCACCCAGTCGATTCTCAACGCCGCCAACGCCGTCATCTCCCACAACCGGGGCCGGAAGGGCAAAAAGCTCTGGACCCGCAACGAGCCCGGCGGCGGTATCCTGGTCCGGGAGACCCGGGATGAGAACGACGAGGCGAGCTTCGTGGCCTCCCGCATCTTCTCGATGCAGCCGACCGCCCGCTTCGGGGACTTTGCCGTCCTGTACCGGATCAACGCCCAGTCGAACGCCATTGAGCGCGCCTTCAAATTCAACGGCATTCCCTATCGCATCATCGGCGGCACCCGCTTCTTTGACCGCGCCGAAATCAAGGATATGCTGGCCTATCTGCTGCTGATCAGCAACCGCTCCGACGATCTCCGCCTCCTCCGCGTCCTCAATAACCCGCCGCGCGGCATCGGCCCCCGAACCGTGGAGACCCTCCAGCGTCTGGCCCAGACGGCGGAGCTGCCCCTGTATTTCGTCCTCTCCGACGCCTATTCCTATCCGGCTCTGGAAAAAGCGGCCCCGAAGCTCATGACCTTCGCCATGATGATCGAGGACTGCGCGAAGCTGCTTGACACCTGCTCGCTGGCGGACTTCTACGACGCCGTGGTGGAAAAAACCGGCTACGCCGCGATGCTGGAGCAGAAGGGCGACGTCGAAAGCCGGACCCGGCTGGAAAACGTCCGCGAGCTTCGCTCCTCTCTGGTCGGCTATGAGCAGAATCACCCGGACGACGCCAGTCTGAGCGGCTTCCTGGAGGAGATCGCCCTGTATACCGACATCGAGCAGTATGACGCCAACGCCGACGCCGTGGTTCTGATGACCATGCACGCGGCAAAGGGTCTGGAGTTTCCCCACGTCTTTCTGGTCGGCGCGGAGGAGGGCATCTTCCCGAGCCTGCGCTCCATCGGCGACGACGCCGAGATGGAGGAGGAACGGCGGCTGTGCTACGTCGCCATCACCCGCGCAAAAAAGAGCCTGACCATCACCCATGCAGCCCAGCGAATGCTCTACGGCCGGACGACGGCAAACCGCATCTCACGCTTCGTGGAGGAGATCCCGCCCGAGTGTCTGGCAGCGCCCGCTGCCGCAGGCCCACGGCCCGCTCCGCAGCCGGCACAGACCCGTCCCCAGCCCCGCAGGACCGCCATCCCGCAGTACCGACCGTCCGTTTCCTTCGCGCAGAGCGTGCCGGATTTCCGCTCCGGCGACAGCGTGGTCCACAACGTCTTCGGCAGAGGCATGGTCCTCTCCGTGGTCAAGATGGGCAACGACGCCCTGCTTGAGATCGCCTTCGACGAGAAGGGAACCAAGCGCCTGATGGCGAAAACCGCAGCCGTCCACATGAAGAAGGCCTGAAAAGCGCCGCTTCCTCCATGATCCGGAATTGAAAAGGAGCCAACCATGAACCATTCCGACTTCTCTGCGCAGACCGAGGCCCGTCTGCTTCGGTACGCCGCGATCACCACCCAGTCCAAACTCTCCGACAACGTCTGGCCCACCACAGCCTGCCAGCGCGACCTGGCGCGGGTCCTGTACGCCGAGCTGAAGGCGCTCGGCGTTGAGACCTGCTTTGACGAGGAGCCCTGCGTCCTCTATGCCCGCCTGCGCGCCAACCATGCCGGTCCGGACTTTCCCATCGGCCTGATCGCCCACCTGGACACCGCCCCGGACGTGCCCGGCTGGGGCGTCAAGCCCTGGGTCCTGCGCAGCTACGACGGCGGCGATATCGTCCTGAACAAGGAGAAGAATATCGTCATGCGAGCCGCCGATTACCCGAATCTGGCGCAATATATCGGACAGGACCTCGTGCTCACCGACGGCACGACCCTCCTTGGCGGCGACGATAAGGCGTCCATTGCCGCAATTATGACGATGGTGGAATATTTCGTCAGCCATCCGACGCATCCGCACGGTACGATCTGCCTGGCCTTTACCCCGGATGAGGAGGTCGGCGGCCTGGCCCGCGACCTCGATCTGGACCGCTTCGGCGCAAAGTTTGCCTATACGCTGGACGGCGACCACCTCGGCTGGTATCAGGACCAGACCTTCCACGCATCCCTCGCGGAGATCGAGATCACGGGCCGCAGCGTCCACACCGGTACGGCGAAGGGCATCATGGTCAACGCCTCCGACCTTGCCGCCGAGCTCGTGACCATGCTCCCCAAGCCCGAACGCCCCCAGTACACGGAAGGAACCGCAGGCTTCTACCACGTGATCGGCGTCACTGCCGACTGCGAACGGGCCGTCGTCCGCCTGATCATCCGCGATTTTGACCGCGGCTGCTTCGAGGCGCGGGAGGCTTATCTTCAAACCTGCGCCGACGCCCTCAACCGCGAATACGGCGCGGACAGGGTCCGCGTCAGGCTCACCCAGCAGTACCGCAACATGGGCGACGTCCTGGGCCGGTATCCCTTCCTGGTGGAAAACCTGAGGAAGGCCATCCGGGCAGCCGGGCTGGAGCCCCACTGCGAGCCCTTCCGCGGCGGCACGGACGGCTCCGCGCTGAGCTTCCGCGGTCTGCCCTGTCCGAACCTCTCCGCCGGTTACGAGAACGCGCACGGACGCTTTGAGTTCGTCCCCGTTCCGTCCATGGCGAAAAACGTCGAGATCCTGCTCCATCTCTGCGACTGCTACGCCCGGGAAGGGGGAGCGCACCATGCAGCCGACTGATCTGCGCCCCGCCCGCCATCTGCCCGCCCGGAGAGCGTGGCCGAGATTCGCACCCACCGCGCCGAAACGGAGGAATAGACCATGGTAATTGCAATTATGGGCGGCCGCTGCTGCGGCAAATCCGCCCTTTCAAACGCAATCTGCGAAAAAATCCACGCGGACGTCTATATGAACCGCGCCTACCTCCAGCTTGACGACGACGAGACCGAGGCCAAGGTCCGCTTCATGTCCATGCTCGACCGGGCGCAGACCACGGACGACTATCTCATCTATCTGATCAACGATCCCGCGCTGACCGAGCTGCTCCCGCCGTGCTGCCTGCGGGTCCTCTGCAAGACGACGCTCAAAAACGTCAAGCGCCGCTTTGAGGCCCAGCTCGGCGAAAAGCTGACGCCGCCGGTGGCGGCGATGCTGGAAAAGCAGTACCGCAGCTTCGACGGCTGCGCCCACGCCCTGATCCTGGATCCGACGAGCGGGGACACCTCTCTGCTGGCCGCCGAGGTTCTGGACGAGGCCCGGCTTCTGGTCGATCGGGTGCGCGAAACGCAGCAATGATCAAGGAACCCTTTCATTGATTTTTAGAAGAACGAATCGCACTAAGAACCCCTCCGCCTGTCGTCGGCGGAGGGGTTCAGCCCATCATCAGATAAAGCGCGGCGGTGATCAGCAGCTCTGCGGTGCTGGCGCCGTCCTGCTTGCGGGCGAGCAGGAGGACGGCAAGGATCAGAAAATCTTCGGTGTCCAGCCCGCGGAGCAGCCCGCCCAGATTCCCCAGAAGACCTCCCGGCCCCATCGGCGGTCCGCCCGGCGGCCGGGACGGCGGATGATGCGGCGCTTCCGGCGGGCGATGGAAAGGCTCCTGCGGGGGCGGCCCGGGTCCGGGACCTTGCTGGTGCGGCGGTTCCGGCGGCTGCTGCGTCACGGTTCGCCGCTCATATCCGCCCCTGCCGTCCGGCAGGTAGCGGCTATACATGACTTCCACCGCTCAGCAGCAGCCCTGCCAGCCGGGAGAGCCGCGCCGCCCGAAGCGCTCGATCCACCTTGCGCTGCCCCTGCTCCGAAAGCGTTGGCCGCAGGGCAGAAAAGACACGCTCCTCGCTTCCGTGCATCTGCGAAAGCCGCCCCATCAGGGCAAGAACCTGTCCGTCCGCCGCCGCCGGCGTCGGCTCCGTCGGCGGGGCAGGCGCGGCCTCCTGCCCGCTCTGGATCCCAAGCGCCTGCGCCATTGCCTGGAGCTGGGCCATCTGTTCCGGGTCGGAGAGGACGCCCTGGATCGCAGCCTGCAGATCCTCCATCAGAGCTGTTCTCCGAGCCGCTCGATCAGCCGGCCCGCCTCGCCGCCCAGCAGGGGAGAGAGGGCAAGCTGCGCCGCGTCCGTGTCGCCGCGCCGAAGCGCCTCCGCCGCGCGGGCAAGCCCCTTCCCGCCGTCCTTCTGCAGCAGGCGGATCAGGGCCGCGCCGTCCTGGCTTTGCAGCAGCCGCCGGACCTTCGCCTGGTCCGAATCAGAAAAAATCCGCTTTTCTCCGTCCATCATCTTGCCTCCCAATGATTTCTTTGCTATAATAGGATATGCAAAGAGGAAAGGAATGGTGCGCCTTGAAGCTTTTGATTTTCTCCGACTCCCACGGGGAGCTGTCCCATATGCGCTATGCCATCGACCGGGAGAAGCCCGACTACGTGTTCCATCTGGGCGACCATGACCGGGATGCGGAGGACCTGATGCGGGACTACCCCACCCTCCCGCTCGTCTACGTTCGGGGCAACTGCGACGGCTTCAGCGACACGCCGCTCACCCGGATCGTTACCCTGGGCGGCTTCCGATTCTACCTCTGCCACGGTCACACCCTCGGCGTCAAGGGCGGCCTGCTGCGGGCTTGCTATGCCGCCCGGGAGCAAAGGGCAGACTTCCTGCTCTACGGCCACACCCATGAGGCCCACGACGAGCAGGAGCAAGGCCTCCATATTCTGAATCCCGGCGCCTGCGGCTACGGGCCGTACCCGACCTGTGCGGTCGTGACGATCGAAGGCGGCGCCTGCAAATCCGAAATTCTGGAACTATAAAAAAGGTGGTATCCGTATGATATTAGCAATCGACATCGGCAATTCCAATATCGTCCTCGGCGGTCTGGAGGGCGACGCGATCACCTTCGAGGCCCGCATGGCCACCGATCAGATCAAGACCTCCGACCAGTACTGCGCCGACCTCAAATCCATGCTCGCCCTGTTTGGCGTGGACCCGGTCTCGCTCGAGGGCTCCATCATCTCCTCGGTGGTTCCTCCGGTCATGACCTCGGTCTGTGAGGCCCTGGAGCGGCTGACGGGCCGTCGGCCCCTGACCGTCGGACCCGGACTCAAGACCGGCTTGAAAATTGCAATCGACAATCCGGCGCAGGCCGGCTCCGACCTCGTGGTCGCGGCGGTGGCGGTTCTGGCGGAGTACGGCGCGCCGGCCTGCATCATTGATATGGGCACCGCCACGACGATCACTGCCCTGGACAAGGACGGCGTCTTCCGCGGCGGCACGATCCACCCCGGCATCCGTCTCTCCCTCAATGCGCTGACCTCCGGCACGGCCCAGCTTCCGGCTATCAGCCTGGAGCCGCCCAAGAAGGCCATCGGCACCAATACCGTCGAATCCATGCGCAGCGCGATGCTCTTGGGCACGGCCTGCATGCTCGACGGGATGGCGGAGCGCTTTGAGGAGGAGCTTGGCTATCCCATGCAGGTGATCGCCACGGGCGGCCTGGCGCGGCTCGTTACCCCGCTCTGCCGCCGGGAGATCATCCTCGATGACAAGCTCCTTCTCAAGGGTCTGCGCGAGATCTACCGCCGCAACGCCAAATAGCGATTAAACCACGCAGAGAAAGGCCACCGAGCCCATGACCAGGCTCAGCCCGATGCCGACGGTTGCCGCGGTCTCGGTCAGGGCCTCGATCCGCGCCCTGCGCGCACGCGCTCTGCGGCGGGCGAGGACAGCCGCGCGTGATTCGTTCCGGTATGCGTTCATTTGATTCGTCATTTCTGTTCCCTCCGTAATTTTGATTTCCGAGGGAATTCTATCATACGTATCGTCCTATAAAGAGGACAGAAAGGAGTCCCCGATGAAAGAATTTTCTTTTCCGGCGAGAGATGAGACCAATATTCATTGCTGCAAATGGGAACCCGAAGGCACCCCGCGTGCCGTGATCCAGATCGTCCACGGGATCGCCGAGTATGCCGCCCGCTATGACGAGCTGGCAAAGGTTTTCACCGACCACGGCTTCGTGGTCGTTGCAGAGGACCACATGGGCCACGGCGGCTCCATCTCCGAGAAAATCGGCCAGGGCTGTCTGGTCGGCGGCTGGAAGACCATGGTTTCGGATACCTATCGCCTGCTCCGCATGACGAAGGAGGAGTATCCGAACCTGCCCTACTTCATCTACGGCCACAGCATGGGGTCCTTCCTGACCCGTACCCTGCTCTACACCTATCCCGATGCCGGTCTGACCGGGGCCGTGATCAGCGGCACTGGCTGGATGCCGAAGCCGGTTCTCGTGGCCGGCCGGATGGTCTGCAAGCAGCAGTCTGGCAAGCACGGCTGGAACGGCACCAGCCCTACGATCAATAAGCTGATGTTCGGCAGCTACAACAAGGGCTTTGAAAACCCGCGCACTGCGGTGGACTGGCTCAGCCGCGATGAAGCCGTCGTGGATCGCTATATCGCCGACCCGCTCTGCGGCTTTGACGCCTCCGTCGGCCTGTCCTATGAGATGCTCGGCGGCATGCTCGCCAATGAGGACGCCAAGAATCTCGACCGGATGCCGAAGGATCTGCCCGTCCTCTTCGTCAGCGGCGACAAGGATCCCGTCGGCGGCAACGGAAAGGGCGTCCGTCAGACCTGGGCGGCCTTCCGCAAGGCCGGCCTGCAGGACGTCCGGCTCCGCCTCTATGCCGACGGCCGCCACGAAATGCACAACGAGCTCAACCGCGCCGAGCTCCACGCGGACGTGCTGGCTTTCCTGGACGAGATTCTGAACAAGGCCTGAAACTGTCCTGTTTATCGTACAGAATACCTGCTATGATGCAGTCGTAAATTCCGATGAAGGAGTTGTGCATCATGGCATACAAAATCATTTCCGTCCGAGGACACTACGAGGTCTATGACCGCCGCGGCAATTTCATCTGCTCCGCCGATACCAAATCCGAAGCGCTGGCGGAGGCCGAAGCCGCCTGATCGGGAGTACCATGCCGAATTACAAGCTGACTTTGCAATATGACGGAAGCCGCTACCGGGGCTGGCAGCGGCTTCCCAATACGGAACTGACGATTCAGGGCAAGCTGGAGGCGGTCTTGAGCCGTATCTTTGACGCGCCGGTTGCGGTCTCCGGCAGCGGGCGCACGGATGCGGGCGTCCACGCCATCGGCCAGGTCGCGTCGTTCCGCACCGCCGCCGATCTCCCGCCGGAGCGGGTCCTTGCCGCCCTGCGGCAGTATCTGCCCGCCGACGTCGGAGCCGTCCGGCTGGAATACGCCCCGCCGCGCTTTCACGCGCGGCTTTCAGCCGTCTCCAAGACCTACCGCTACCGCGTCTGGAACTCGGACGAGCCCTGCGTCTTCGAGCGGCGCTGGGTCTACGTCTTCCCGGACACCCTGGACCTTGGTCGGATGCGTCAGGCGGCGGAGAAGCTCCTGCTGACCCACGATTTCCGCGCCTTTTCAGCCGACCGGACCAAGAAATCAACGGTACGCACCCTGACCGCCGTTCAGATCGAGCGCGTCGGCCCGGAGGTCCGCTTCACGCTGACCGGGGACGGCTTCCTGCACCACATGGTGCGCATCCTTGTCGGGACCCTGCTGGAGATCGGCAGGGGAGACCGGGACCCCGGCTGCGTGGACGAGCTGTTTGCGGGCGAGCGCCGCGCGGAAGCCGGCTTCACGGTCCCGGCGCAGGGACTTTGTCTGATGGAGGTGGAATACCCGTGAATATTCAAATCTTCGGGCTTGCCAAGAGCTTCGATACCAAAAAGGCCGAGCGCTGGTTCAAGGAGCGCCGGATCGCCTATCAGTTTGTGGATATGAAGCGCTTCGGTCTCTCCGGCCGGGAGTTCGACAGCGTCCTGCGCGCCGTTGGCGGCGTGGACAAGCTGGTGGACTGGGAAGGGAAGGACCCTGAGCTCGACGTTCTGCGCTATCTCTCCGATCCCGCGCAGAAGGAGGACCGCGTCTACGAAAACCAGAGCCTGATCCGGCTCCCGGTCGTCCGCAACGGAAAGGCCGCCACCGTGGGCTACGCCCCGGAAACCTGGAAACAATGGGAGGAAAACAAATGAAAAACCCGGCACAGCTTTTGCGCCTGAAAAAACAGTGGGACGGCTTCACCGCCCGCCATCCGAAGCTGATCCGCTATCTGGTCTACGTCAGCGACCATTCCCTCGTGGACGGCGCGCTGCTGGATCTGACCGTGACCGATCCCGAGGGCAAACCCCTCCACGCGAACGCCAGACTGACCGCGGAGGACGTCGCCTTCCTCCAGGCGCTCCGTTCCGTTCTGGACGGGAAGGACTGACGCCGACGAGATCCCGGCCGTTCAAAGTGACTTCGGGGATTATAGCAGAGGGGCGGTTTTGTGTGCGTTCACACAAAACCGCCCCCTGTTGCAATTCTGACGCGGGATAATCAGCGGGAATGACCGCAGCTCGGGCAGACCGGCTGGTTGGAGGGAACCTTCGCGCCGCAATGTGTGCAGAAATAGAAGCCTCCCGTCTGGTTCGAAGAACTGCTCTGAACCGGGTTGTTGTAGGTGAGCTGCGCGGGCTGCTGGGGATTGGAATTCCGCAGCATTTCCTCGATGTTCTGCGTGCTGTCGATGAGCTGACCGTAGCCGTAAAGCATCCAGGAGCTGATCCACGCGAACAGGACAAGAATGCCGACGCCGAGGCCGATAACGACGCCAAATAGAACACTAAGATCGGAGTTGAATCTTATGAGCTTTTCGCCTGAAATAATCAGCGCGATGCCTCCGATTACGAAAGCAATGATCTGGACCCACATGATAATGCTAGCCAGAACTTTGATTTTTCTGCCAACGTGCTTATTCATTCATTCTTTCTCCTTTCCGCAAAACGCGGTAGTATGGGACTAACTCCCTTCTGTATTCTATCACCGCAAGCTGTCCTGCGCAAGCACTTTTCGAAAAAAACAAAGCGGCTCAAAAAAACCTACAAATAGTAACGAAAACGGATGCTTGCCACAGGATATAGTGGGGTCCAAAAAGTGGCAAAAAAACTTTGAAAAAAGCAGAAAAAAGTTCTTGACAAAACGTGGGGCGCGTGGTAATATATCGAAGCGCTCGCGAGAGAGCCCCCTGCGGGGAAGGAACGAGAG